>SDBT01002860.1_pt1 | contig 30127 bp, 66 predicted proteins | sample 2277101 | NCBI WGS metagenome assembly SDBT01 (sample SAMN10404973, study PRJNA504765) | marine sediment metagenome | isolation source: marine sediment core GS10_PC15, 103 cmbsf | place: Arctic Ocean: Southern Knipovich Ridge | collected 2010
CCATTGTTCAGAATTCCATTGTTCTATCTTACAGGTTTTCCCAAACTTTTTATCAAGTTCAATACTAACATCATTTATTATTTCTTGTGCTATTTTCATCTTACCTTCTCCTTTGCCTTCTCACTTGATTTAAGGGGTTCTGGGCTATTATTATCATTATTTGAAGTATTGGTGGTAGCCCCTTTAGAAATCTCCTCTGATTCCTCAGAAGTATGTAAAAAAGTGAGGGGCTTACCTGGATTTTCTGCAGAAAGATCATTTCTTTTATGTTTTAGTAAATGTGAATCCATATTCCATTTAAGCATCTTTTCATTCCAACCTTTAATCTCTTTACCACAGATTTCACATTCTTTTGATTTCATATTAATCTTCACCCAAAAATCCTTTAAAAATATCAATAGGTGATTTCTTACTTGGTGAAATAATTTTAATTGCTAATATTTTTTTGTTTGGTTTACTTATACTTCCTAAACTTATTTCACCAGTTGCTGTTTTCCAAGTTCCACTTTGGTGTTTTATTCCATTTCCATCTACAAATTCATCAACAACCTCAAAAAATTCTACTCTTGATTTTTCATCAACTTTATATTTTCTAATTACCATTTTGATTATGAATGGGAGATTTCCACTCCCCTCTTTTTTTATCAAAAGTCCAGTAACCTTTCCTGAACCATTGCTTTATTTTATTTATTAGTTCCATTGTATTATGACATAGTCATAGGTGTTTAAATACTTATGGGTTGTTTTATTAAACCTTTTAATCTTTGCTTAAAACTTTTAAGTGTTTTTTGATACTTAGGTAATTGTGATCCTTTAAAGTAATGGCAGTCCTGGAAGTTCTTGAACTTACAATTCCTACTTCTATTCTGTTTATTATCACATTGCCTACCTTTTAGGTAAGGGCATTTGATTCTTTCCATTTTAACCTTATTTTCCTCCTTCCTTCTTTAAAATGTTCCCTCTGGCATCTATCACAAAAACTACAATGCCTACCCCTAGGAACATATTTATTTCCACAATCTTTACAGATTTTACTTAATTTTGTTACAATTGGCATTTTATATGATTTGGTTAATTGGTTAAATTGGTTATTTGGCTAATTTAACTTATCGCAATATTTGGTTAAAAAGTTATATATCTATAGATATAACTTTTAACCAATTGCCCAATTCCTTATTTTAACCTATTTTGTTGATTCTTAAAGAACAGTATAAGTTCCGAAATCTTTCTTTTCTATTGCACCTATATCTTGCATTTCATTCAATGCATTCTTTATAGCAGAATCTTTATATCCTCCTTTTATACATATTTGTTTTGCTTGTCCAGTTGAAAAGTGATGAATATTATCCCTGGCAAACCAAGCAAGTATTAATTCCACACATTTATCTGCTTTATTCTGTTTTTGATATACTCCTTCATAATTCATCTTAACACAAGAATCTTCATCAAATTCAACCTTTATCTTAATTGGCTCTATTTCCTGTGCATTTCTATTCTTTAGCTGCTTGAGTATCACAACTCCAGCTTTTCTTTCCATTTTGAGTATTATATCAGCATAATTAGCTAAATCACTTGAACCCCTTAGTTCATCCATTTCATCAGGTGAATCTCCACCACCCTTTCTATTATGGTGTATTAAAACTATTGAAACATTACATCTTTCAACTAAAGGTCTGAGCATATCTACAAACAGCTCTGAAACAGCACCAGCATCATTCTCATCAAAACTAATGCCTCTTCTGTAAGTATCTATGATTAATATCTTTGGTTTATGACTAAGGATTAAACTATTTAATTTAACTAAATCAGTTGTCTTATCAATCTTTAGTTGTGAGAAACAGATAAATCCAACATCTTGTTTCTTATCTATTCCCATACCTTTCTTAATCATCTTTACTCTTTTTTTCATAATGGGAATACCATTTTCTTTATCCAGGTAAATCACCTTTCCTTGTTCTACTGGAAATTTACCTAAGAAATCTTTTCCAGAAGAAATAGAATAAGACATTAATAAAGTAATGAATGTTTTTAATGTCCCTCTTTTACCAGTTAATATACACACACTTCTTGAAGGGATTAATTTATCAACAATCCATTCTTGATCTTCTCCTTCAAAGGTTTGTAAATCATCATCCCATAGAATCTGTATTTTATCTTCATAATCTTCAGGTTTTGTTTTTATTGATTTTTTTGCATATATCTTTAATTCCCCAACAGTTAAGATAGTATCCCAATCTGCCTTTGCAGCAAATTCTTTAACTTGTATAATTAGTGGTTTAAAATAATCATCAACATCTAATGCTTCTAGTTTATCATAACCTTTCTTATCAACATCTATTTGATAATCCTTACATAGTTTTCCAAAGTCATCCTTGTAAGTCATCTTCTCCCTCTTTTTTTCTACTTGGTTCAATTGCCCTAATATAATCAAGAAGTATTGGAATTTCCTTTTGTAATTTCTCATCAAAGAAAATTAACATATCATCACAAACTTTTATAACATAACCATTGTAATATTTTTCTCTACCAGATGGTGCAATCTCAATTATAAAAGTATAAGTTTTTAATTTAGAATAAACATTTGCTATCTTTTTTATTTCACCTATATCACCCATTTTATCTCAACCTCTTTAATTTATAAACCTTTATCTTTTATATACTTTCCTATCCCACGGGCTTTGCACAATTCCTTATTCTATTTTTGTGCAACAAAAGTTTTCATAGAATCCAAAAAATTAACTTCAATATTATGTAAGAAAATCTCCTGGATTAGACAGCAGATATTGTGGCAAAGTATCTTGCAAAGAATCTCATTTTGTTGAGCAATTGTATTCTTACTTCTGCAGAAATCTCCAAACTTGTTTTTAATCATAAAAAATCCTGTTTCTGAATTTGAACGAAGATGATAGCGATTTAGAAATTCAGTTGGATTGTTTTTAAAATAATCATAAGCTTTTCTCCAAGCATGACAACCTCTTGCTTTTCCAGTTGCATTAATTTTGAATGGGATAAACGGATTGATTTTTAGTTCTTGACAGATTCTAATATTCTCTCTTCCAGAATATGCGAGATCAGCTGAAACTTCTTCAACATTAAAATTCTTTACTACTCTCTTTAATAGTTTTTTAAAATAAGGTGAATCTGCTTTGTCCCCTCTTGTAACAAAACAACATGCAGCAACATTTGTTAAAGTTCCAAAGATAACATGAATTTTCTTATATTGCTTATGCTTTCTATATTCCTGTCTGATTCCCGACCATCTTGAAATATACTGCCTTAATCCAATTCCAGAAGCATCAACTGCAAAACTTCTTTCTAATTGTGCTAAGGGCTTAGCTGATAATTCAATTAAGAACTTAAGAGTTTTTGTTAGAGTTCTATCATTGTAATAATTCAATATAGTATTGAAGTGGCTCACAGATTTAAGATATCCTAGTTTCTGGCATATCTTCAAATCAGAAATAACTCTTCTTGCTGAAGTATTAATATATGTTTTAATGCACATGCAGAATATCTTATGAGCATCATTCCCACATTTTCTCCCTTCTCTATTATCTAAATCTGTATCTAATATGGAACATAATTCATCAAGCAGCTTAAGGAAAAAAGTTTTCTCATTAGTTTGGCTTTTATTATAATTATGCCAGTCAAAGTTCTCGCTGTATTCTTTTAATCTGTTTTGTGTTTCCATTTTGAATATGAAAGAGCTCGGCAGTATATTTTTCCTCCTCCGACGAACTCTTGATAGGGGTACTTCAAATGGGAGTACTTCTATTTATTAAATACTAATAGGTTGGTTTATAAAGCTTTGTAATTGGAAGTACTCTTTTAGTTAAATTTAAATACTCTAAGTACGTCTATTTATTAGAGGTTAATAGAATGGGAGTACTTACAAAAACAGAAGAAGAAAAACTTTTAAGGGAAGTTGAACAAGAAGAAGTAATAGAGAAAGAAGTAGCTTTTTCATGGGATGGGAAAAACCTAATTGTTAGATTTCCAAAAGAACTTGCAGATTATCTTGGAGTTAATAAAGATAATAGATTTGAAAAGAATCTTAAATTCATAGTTAAAGAAAAAGGGGGATCAATAACTAAAAAGTTTGATGTTGTAGAAAGGAAAAATGGTAAAAAGAAAAATAAGAATAGATAAATTAGACACGAGGTTATTTGGAAGCTTAGCTAGAGCAAGAAGACCACTTCCCATCGGGAAATTAGCTAAGAGAACAGACATGAGTTGGTCAACTGCAAAGAAACATATACAAAAATTAGAAGAATTAAAGGTTGTTGAAATAGAAAAAACAATAAGAAGAACTAATGTATCCCTTTCAGGTAGTTTTTTGAAGAAATTAAAAAAGAGGAGATTAATTTAAATTAGTAAAAATGAATTAAAATTCAAAAACACAACATATTTAAATACCACCACCTTTTATAAATTAATAATATAAGATATTATAAGATACTATGAGATATTATTAATAAAAATTCATTATATTTATAAAAAAATAGATTAATCCACCATTCAAGCCAGCCACACTCCACCCCCGACGGATTTTGTGTGTCGAATCAATCTCGGAAATTAATTCTTTACCCAGACCCTGCAGCTGCCTTATCATTTTGAGAGTCCGTTACAACGGACTGACTTGAATGTGATAGCTGATTTCTAATCTTTTCAGCATTTTCTTCTGTAATCTTCATGATTCTTATATCTCCGTTTGAAACAATCATAACTTCTTCTCCCGCCTTAAGATCATGCTCTTGAATCCATTCTTTCGGCAATGTTACAACTAAAGATGCGCCAGATACAACTAGCTTTCCCCTTTTAACAATTGGAGTTTGAATTTCCATAGTATTCAAACGTGCATAGTCCTTTTAAACCTTACTTTTTTCCAAAAACAACATTATAATTTCTCCCTGAAAAAAATGGCGGGTCAATATAAATTAAATCAATTGAATTTGAAGGTAGTGCCCTCATTACATGAAGATTATCTCCAAAAATTAACTGGTTTGGTTCTAAGTCCTTATGTCCTAAAGAAATTCTTTCTGTTGTTTGAAATGGAAGAGAAATCTTAGGATAAATTTTTCTATATTGCTCTTTTTGGTCACAACCAAGTGGAAGTGTATCAACAGGAATATTCCCAAATCTTACGGGTGTTTTAAAGAACTTTGCTTGTTCTGGAATTTCAACATTTACTTCTTGTTCGCTTTCTTTTATTTCCTTACCCGCTTGATGTTGCCATTCCTGCAATTTAATATTTTCTTCCTTCTTCTTGACTGGTTTTTTTATTTTAAGTTTCTTCTTTGTTTTTTTCATTACCTTAGGTATTTTCTTCTTTTTTATACTTTTCATTCTGCATCCACATCTTTTCTTTTACTTAATGATAATCTAAAATCTTTTATCACATCAACCATTTCTTTTATTTTATCTCCTTTTCTTTAAGGCAATCAATCTTTTAAGATTACAAGATCTACATATTGCTTGTCCAGGGCGAATAACTTTTCCACACATTATACACCTATTTACAATTCTTATCCTTGAAGATTTTACTGGAACAATTATTTTTTTAACCATGTTTAAGTTTTCCTGCTTTGAATTTAATTCTTCTTTCTTTCTCTAATTGAACAAGGTTCCTACGAACAATTTGTGGGCTAACCTTCACACCATAATCTTTTAAAGATTGATTGAGATTTTTCATACTTATACCTAGAAAATTATCATTAATAATATTCTCTATAATATCTTTTAATTTTTCTTCATCTATATTTAATTTTCTCATTTTTTCTTTCTACCATTTTTAATTAAGTGTCCCCGCAATGAAATTTCTTTATTTTCATTTGATACAATTGACCACAAGATAACATCTTCTTCTGGATTAATTTGTAAATTCTCAACAATTTCTTTTGGAATGCCTACTTTAACTTGTTTTTTATCCTTAAGGATATTTGATTTCTTATGTTTCATTATTTTTTCTTGTTGTTGTTTATCCCACGGGAAACAAAGCATAACTAAAATATTTCCTATGGAGAATTATAAACCCCAGGGGAACCAGTTATCACAATAGAATTAGTTTCTTGGTTCCCCCATGGAAAAAGAGGTGACAATTATTTGCGATGTAATTTTTTGTGACATTTTTGACATAATAACATGCAATCACTTAATCTTTTTGTGTATTTTTTATGGTGTATTTCTAATTTTATTTTTGATCCACAAATTTGACAACCCACATATTTTTTAAGTAGTTCATTTAAATGAACTCTTCTGCTAAACATGTGACATGCTTTCTTTTTATTATAATCCTTAAGTGTCCTTCTTTTCTTGTCATATCTTGATTTTATCTCTTTATGTTCTCTATCATATTTTCTTTGATATTCTAATCTCTTTTCTCTGTTTTTATAATAATTTTTTAGCTTATCTTCTTTTTCTCTGTAAGGCATAAAAGGTTAAAGTGAACACACTTTATATATCTTTTTGATTACTTTAAAATGAATCTTTATATAACTCTTTGAACTTCTTGTCAAGTTCCCTAATATCTTTAATGGTTTTCTTTTTCTTAATTGTTTTGAAAGGTTGTCCTCTTATAATTAACTTATCCTTGAATTTGATAACCATTTTACCTTCTCTTTCTTTTAGGCTTTTTCTTTTTAAATTTTGGTGGTGCTTTTATTCCTATTGGCATTTTATTTAACTCCTCAATTATAAGTGTTGTCTTGCTGAACTAAACAATGCTAGTCCTATTCCAACTGTCAATAATCCTTTGATAGCCCTAAATGGTTTTAGGGTTTTCTCTGACTTGAACTTGAAACTTCCTTTCTTGCCTTTTCTTAATTTTATTAATTTTCCCATTTTATAATCTTCCTAATCTTGTTGGTGTAAATGGCTTTCGCTTTTCTGAACCAGGCATAATCTTTCTCCCAGACTTTCTCCTTTCTTCCATAGCTTTAAACCTTTTCTTTCGATCTTCTACTCTTGCCATTCTTTCTTTTCTATTTTTCAGATTCTTTTCCCTGAATTGCTTTATATCTGCAAATATTTCTGAAGTAGTCTTTTTCTCTTTAGGAGCAAACTTATTTTCTAAACTTCTTAATCTCTTTCTTGCAATTAATTCAAACCTTCTTTCCTTAATTACCCTATCCAGTTTAATCCTGTCCTCACTACTTAAACCTTCAAGTTCATCTCGGTTGATTCTTCCAAATGCAGTTTTTATCTTATTAAATATTCCCATTTGATTTTCCTCACCTACAAGGTTTTTTATCTCCCGACTATTTTCATAAGGTCAGATTTAAACACCATCCCCAAGATAGTTACTATTATTCCTATTGCTAAGAATATTATTATCAATCCAGTTAAATTTCTTCCTGCTGAATTATCAATATATCCATCTGCTCCATAAGTATATGAAACATTAACAGATTCATTTGCAAAATCTGAACCATTTAAGGTTGTGAAGATAATAGTTTTTAATCCAGTAGTTGAACTTATCGCTTCAGTAATAGTATAATTTGTTACTTGAGTAAACAAGGTTATATTTGTAGCATTATATACTGTTGGAGTTGGTGAATCAATTATTTCTTGTCCAGTTAAATCAATAGTTCCCAGATAATCTGGTGCTGTAATTGTTTCATTCTCAATTGTAAATGTATTACTTAACACAGATGTAGTAACTGCTATACTTGGAATTATAGCTAGTGCAACAATTGCTGCAATGAATGCCATTAAGAGTAAACCTAAAAGTTTATTATTTACCATTTATATTTTTCAATGCTCCTCAAATTATCAAACTCATTTGACTATAAAAAACCTTTTATTATCTAGTTGCGAATAATCTCCAAAAGGTATATGCTAATAAATTAATGATTCCAACAACTATAAAACTAATCCAGGCAGAGAACCCAACCAATAGACTTGATATTAATAAAAACATAGTTGTAAATCCAATTATGGTTAATTGTAAATTAAATCTATACTTTGCTGCAATATAAAGATAAACTAAAGCAATAATTCCCATGAAAAGATAGAGATTTCCAAATAGGGCTGAGATTATTTGAACTGGATCTAGGATGTCAATTGCCATTATTTTATTTCTCCTTTAAATTTAGCATTAGCTAACCCTATCTTTTTTTTGTGTTCTTCAGTTAGTTTATACTTTTTTTTATTTATCATTTTAAATTAATCTTTATTCCTCACCCATTCTAAAACTGTGAAAAAGAAAACAGTAATCACAGGAGCCATAATAATTAATGCTAAGATAGTTGAAAGAGGTCTGTGGATTGATTCTAATATTCTAAATATAACTATGAAATCTGCACCAAGATTTATCATAAATGCAGTTGCTATTGATGTCCAGATAAATGTTTCTACATTTACTCCTGAACCTGCAACCCTACTTAATACTACCCCTGTTGCAACAATGGCTGTTGATGCAATAGTAGTTGCAATAAACAATCCACTAGTTAACACTGTTGATAATTGGCTCCAACTTCCACCAAATATTAAGATAGAAATTGCTGTCCATATTGCCCCCAATAAACTTACATCTACTGGATTAATAAATATGGAAAATAGTAAGTCTGTGAATACCAATAACACTATATAATATAAAAACTTGCCCATTTTAACCTTGTGTTGTAAACCTCCATCCTAAGAATCCCCCACCCAATATTGTAATTAAGGTAGCAATCCCATGTTTATTTAACCATCCCTGATATGCCCCAGCAAAAGTATCTGGGAAGAATGCAACATTTAACCATCCTGCAATACTAAATATCCATAATACTATTATTGCCCCAAAGATTGGAATTGTTGAACTATCAAATGTATCTGATCCTGTTTGTGTATGAAGTAAAAAGAATGTTGCAATTAAAGTTGAGAATATAACTAAAATTCTAATCCAATCAAATATTGCCTGTCCACCACCTTGTGTTGTCCATTCTGTCAGGAAAGCCCATAAACTATAATCACCTGTTTCAAAGTTTTCAATACTCCAAACTCTTGTGAATATTATTGTTTCATTTGCATTGCTAATTGTAAATGTTCCTTTAATTCTTGAATATCCAAAAGTATCATTTCTTGAAGTTAATGTAAAACTTGTTCCTGAAGTTGTGTTTCCAGCTATTGCTGCAGTTGCATTTTCCAATAACATTGTAGCAGTTAAACTTTGTGTTGAATTAATAAAAATACCAAAAGTATAGTTTGTATTATTATTTAGAAATGCAAGTGTTGGATTTATTGTATAGTTTAAACCATCTGCTATATTTGTTGCATTGAACCCAGAAGGAGTAGTAACAGTTGTTGATTGCATCAAGACAGTATAAACATCTGCTGAAGTTGGTTGTATATTCTGAACTAGACTTTCCCAACCTGTTTTAATAAATGTGAAGGTGTGCATGAAGTCAGGATTTAAAAAGAATATTGCCACTCCTGCATCATCGCTTACATCTGTTGCAATTGTTGTTAACACACTTGAAATTGTTCTTTGAACTGTAACATCTACACCAGCTAAAGGTGTTCCATTAATATTATCTGCTATTTGGAATTGAGCAAAGATACCATCTGAACTTGATAACAAAAATAAGATTACTTTTGAAGTTGTATTTGTAAATATTAAAGAAAAATCATTCCTTCTTTGTGGGTGTGTTGAAGCAGAATATTGTGTTGTTCCTATTACATTCAAAGTTCTATCTGGTGGATTTAAACAGAATGAATAATTTTGATTTTCTGTTGTATCTTGGAAAGCTAAAGTATTATTTGTTTTTCCTGAACCTGTGCTTAAATAATATTGCCAAGCTGTTAAAAATGTTGCATTTAGAAATGCTAAATCTGTTTCATCCTGGAAAGTATAATTTGCATATTGTGTTGTTAATGTAGCATTACATAATCCAAAACTTGTTCCATTAACTAATTGTGTAAAGTTTCCTGTTTGTTGAATATAATTTTCTAAATTCCATTTAAAAAATAAAGTATTATTTACTCCAACAATGGAATTATTTATTTCATGACTAAAATCTAAAGTATAATCATCTCCAATTATATTTGTTAAAGTTCCAACAAATTCTGTTCCATTGTAATTAACAATTGGATTAGTTGGTGTGATTGATGGAAGAGAAGTAAAGTTAATTTGATAAATTATGTTTTCAGTTTCATACGCTTGATAAGAATAATTTACTGAAGAAATACTTGCCTCAACTTTAAAAGTAAAATTATCTAATGCAAAAACACAACCAACCCCTCCTGTGCTATTACAAGCAAGAACATTCCAAGAATAATTTCCTGCAGTAATATTATATAATGTTTCACTTGATGAATTACTTGTGCTTCCTGTAATATTAATAGTTATTGTATTATTAAAAATCCCTGAATTATTATAGAAATAATATGTTGCATTAAATAAATCTGTTCCAAAATAACTTGCATTAAAAATTTGTGAATCATTATTAATTAAAGTATTGGTTGAAGGAGAATCTAAACCAACAGAAAATGAACCAAAAGCAAGTGCAGAACCATCATTATATAAATCAATTATTTCATTAACACTTAAAGTTCTATTCCAAGTTCCAATCTCATCTAATGTTCCATTAAAAAACCCTCCTGTAGAACCACCAAAAGTTGATGCGTCCCCATCAAAAGTAAAAACTATAGAATGATTCTTTACATTAGTTCCATTTCTATATAATAACAAATCTGTTCCATTATAAACCCCGACAATATGTGTCCAATTACCCTGTGGTGTTTCAAGCAAATTATCATTTGATGCCCCTACTAATGATAAATTATAACCTGTTATATGATTTTGTATTTGCCAATTCTTATCAAGACCACCAAAATTCTCAAAAAAGAATTTTGTTGCTCCTAAATTAGATGGGTTTATCCAAAAAGAAACACTAAATGTATCTTCAAAAACAAATCCATTTGGAACTGTATAAATTTGTGAACCGTTGAAGTGCATTCCAGTATCTATAATTCCTGTTTGGAAATCAGTTGCATTCATATTAGAACCAAATGTTCCATTGTATAATCCCCCAACATCATCTATTGCTGTGGTGTTGCTTGGAGTATTAAAACCCCAATAAGCATTATTGTCACTTGCAGTTCCCCATAAAGCCCATTCATCAACCTCAACACCTAAGAAAGTTCCTAACCAATCAATAGATTCTAATGGATTCTTTATACCTTCAATTCTCCATTCATAAGTTCCTGGAGTTAATTTAGAGTTATCATATTCAATCCATTTTCCTTTATCTTTAACATAGAATTTATAATCTATTGTTTTATAATTTCCATTTAACTTTTTAAATCTCATACTATCCAATAACTTTCCATCCTTAAATAAAATAGTTTCTCCTTCAGCATAACAATTAACAAAACAATGATCTGTATTATCTAATAAAGTAATCTCTGCTAATTTATCTCCTAATCCAAAGAAATTTGTAATTGTTGCTTTCCCATATTCTAGTTCACCTTTTTCAAAATCTTTGACATTATCAAATTCAAATGCTAAAACTATTGGAATGAGTAAGACTATTAAAATTCCTATAACCATTATTTCTTTTGTTATTGTTTTCATCTTCCCATTACCTTATTTAAAATTCCCCTAATTATTGCATAACCAATACCTAAAACAAACCATAACATTGCACCCCTAAGAACAATACAACTTCCCCTTTTACCATCTGTAGGAGTTGCACAATCCATTCCTGCTGCACCAATAACTGGATCAAGGATTTCTGATAATGGTGATATAAGAACTAATAAAGTTATGATTAACATTGCACCAATTAATAACCATAAACTCATCCTAAATACTGCTGCTTGTTTGTTCATTTCTTCTTCCTCTTCACCTTAAATAGTGATTTAAACTTCTTGCTTTTTCTAAACTTTTGAATAGTTTGGGTTTCATTTGGAGTATCTAATCTAAATTTTCTCCTTTCAATTTCACCAAAGTTTGATAAGGGAATTCTCTTTTTACCTCTCCTCTTGAAATCCCTAAACTTATCTTTCTTGAATCTGAATATTCTTGCTTTCCTGACTTTCTTAGGGTTATCCACTATTTTAATTTTGTGTTGTGCTGATAAGGTTCTATCAACAACTAATCTTGCAACACTTCTTGCTTGGGGTAATGTTGCTAATGGAATTTTACTTAATCTAACAAATTTCCCTCTTTGTTTTGCAAAAGGGATAAAACCAAATTTTGGTGTTGGTTTTGGGGCTGTTGGTTTTACCCCTAACATTTTTGATTTTCCACTAAAAGGGATTGGTATCTTTAGTCTTGGAAGTGGCTTTAATTTTATTTTAATTATTGGTTTTGGTTTTTGAACTTGTTTTTGTATTTGCCTTTGTATTTGTCTTGTTCTTTGTAATTGTTTTTGAACTTGTTTTTGAGATAATCCAGATAATAAACTAACTTTCTGAACTTGTTTAAATCTTTGTTTTAATGTTTGTTGTGATTTTTGGGCTAGTTTAAACTTTAATCCTGAAGTTATTAATAATTTCTCCAAAACCTTTTGTTTTTGTTTTAATGAAATTTTTTGAATTTCAGAAATACCAACCTTATCAATTTCTATATTAACTTTTGTTAATTGTGCTTTTAAATTTAAACTTGTTTTATCTGTTGCTGTTTTAATTACTTCTGCTTTTTCTTTTGGGGTAAGAGATGTAATTGTTTTTACTCCAAATCCAATTCCACCAACCCCTTTAAGTATAGGCACATTTAATAATTCTTTAAGGGCTTGACTAAAATCAAATGTGATTGGAGATGTTTTAGTAATAACTTTTGGGGCTGTTGTAGATATTATTCTTTTTCTAACAAGTTCTTCAATAATCCTTTTTAAGTTTCTTGCACCTTGTTCTCTTAATGTAGGGTTTTTTTCATTTTTAAGAATATTTATTAATCTTCTAAGGTTTTCCCTAATTGCACCTTTATTTCCTTTTACAAAATCATCTTCAAATAATTTAATGAAATCATTTAGTTTCTTTCTATCTGATTTAACTACTTTCTTTAATGCTTGTTTAGTTGTTGCTTTCTTAACTGCTAATGTTTCAAAAGCTGGTGCAAATAAAACAAATTTAAGTAAGGCAGTTGTAGAAAAAGGGGCTCTTGTTTCTAATAATTGTTTAAATTGTCCTTCTGGTAATTTTGAAAGTATTGGTTTTGATATTCCTTCTTCTATTAATCTTAATTGTTCTGCCCCTTTTGCTTCTATGAAATCTTGAAGTTGTGGTGGTAAATCAGTTAAAGGAATTCTTTTTGATCCTTTTTGAGAAGCTTGAAAGAATTTATTTCCTTCTTCATCTGTTGTAAATTTTCCACCACCAATAAGAAAATCTGCTTTTTCTAGTATTGTTAAATTTTGTCCTTTAAAATCAAATAAATCTTTAAAAGTTATATTAGGAATTATTGTTTCTTGTCTTGGAGCAATAGGAATAAAAAATTCTCCCCCTTCTCCTTTTTTAATAACACTCCCAACTTCAACAGCTAACCCTTCTTTACTTGCTAATGTAAGGGCTTCTTGCCCTAATTCTTGACCTATTCTAATAGCTTCTACAAAACTGCCTGTATCTTTAAAAGAAGTCCCTATTAATGGAACTAAAACTCCAATATTAATTAATGATTTTTCTAATTGTGGAAATTGAACTGCGTGAGAAGGTAAATCTTCAATAGAAACACTAACTTGATTTATTGTATCATTAAAACCTTTTAATTCTCCTTGTTTAAAAATAGGTTGAAGTCCTAAGTTTTTTAGTTGTGCAAATTGTAATTGTGATTTTTGCAGTTCTGCTTCTGCTTGAGATTCAAATTCAACAAACCTTCTAACATCAGAAGGCAGTCTTTGAAATCCAAGAGATGGGCTTATTCCTCCTTTAAATAATTTTCTTCCAGCTTCTACATCTCTTTGAAATTGTTGTTGAAATTCTGCTGTTGCAATTCTTCTTTCTGCTTCTACAATAGAGGGTTGAACAATACCTGTAACTCTTTCCTCAAATTCTCTTTCAGCAATTCCCACTCTTTGCTCTGCTTGTGTTATTGCTGTTCTCCTAACTTCAGATATTTTTCTTTCAGCCAATCTTTGAAGTCCAGGTTGGAATAATTGTTGCTTAGTTGGTAATCCGGGTTTTGCTTTTAATAATTGTGATCTTGTAGAAATTAATGCCTGTCTTTGTTGTGCTATTTGTCTTTTAGCTTCTTCTGTTCTTCTTCTTGCTTCTTCTATTGTAACCATACATTAGATTTACTCCTCATAATAAAAAGTTTCATAATCTATAAAAAACCTTTTATTTAAATGATAATGAAATGATGCCTAATATAACAACTACAAGGATAATTTTTATTAAAATCCATTGCCAACTTGTTAAAAACTTCCAAACTCCCATTTTATCTATCCTTGGATAAAAACTCCTTAACTCTTTCCCTATCCTTTTCTATAGATTTCTTAACTTTCTCTTTCAATTTATTTAAATCCTCTTGCACTTCAATATTTAAACCACCAAACTCTGCAACAGTTCTAAGGGAAGTAGCAAAGGCTTTCTTGTCTGCTGTATTCACTTGGTTTCTATAAAAGGTATGCCCATACCAATCTCTAACTTTGAGTTCTACTATATCACCTGGTGTATTGTGAAAGCCCTGCTTTTTTCCTTTTTTTGACAATTTTACATCCCTCCCCATACAATATAACCAATTACAATTATTGCAATGATGGCTAATACTGCTATCTTAGGATTAACTCCTTTACCTCTTCCTTTCTCTTCATTATATCTAACTGTTTCTGCAGTTTGAATTGCTCTAATTATATCATGTTGAACCTCTGCTTGTTCTGACTTTAGTTCATCTAAATAATCTGAATTTCCCATAGGATATAAACCCCATTCAGGAATTATCTTTATTTTCTTCTTATTAATTCCATCAACTAAATCCCAATCGCTTCCATGCTTCTCATGATAAACTCTTCCTTCAATCTCAAACATTCCATTCTTAGGTATTATCTTTCTACTTTCTGCCTTACCTGAATTCCTTAAAAACAATATTGGCATTTCCTTAATCTTTGTTTTCCCCTTTGATAACTTAGCAAATAAGGTTTTCTTTTTCTCTTCCTTTTTGCTAATTGGTATCTCTGGTTCTTTTGTCGGTTCAGGAACAAGTAATTGTTCTTCAAGTTCAATCCTCTTAACTGCTTCTTCAACCTCTTTCTTACTAGCCCCAGATTCTAATGCTTTCTTTTGCAAGTCCTTGATGTCAAATTTATCTTTATTATCCCTAAAATACTTCATTAAAATTTCATTTTCCACTTTTAACTACCTCCTGTGGTTTAATTTTACTTTTTATTCCTTCTTTCCTTCTTGTTATTGCTGTATTCATTAAGAATCCTTCTCTACTTAATCCTGTATGTGTTGTTACTAATGCTTTATCATTAAGATATTTTCTAAGTATATCATATTTCTTTAAAGCTGCAAGTAGTTCTAAGTTTAACCAGAACCTTACACTGAATAAAGGAAATCCTAGTTCACTCTTAGTAAGATAACTTGTTCTTATTGTGTCATCCATTTCCCTGGCTTCTGTTAAGAACTTAAACCTTTCATACTTTTGTTCAGGTTCAGGAACTCCATATGCTTCTGCATCTTCTTCCCTGAGTTCTTCCATTAATTCCTGATCTTCTTCTTTCTTTTCTTCAGCTTGTTCTTCTTCAAATTCTTCTATATCCTCATTTGTAACTAAATTTTCTTCTTTTGCCATTATTATTTCCAATGATATTTTCTATTTCCTTTATCTTCTGTTGGCTTATGTAAATTAATATCCTTAACCCCTAACTCTTTTAATTTCTTAAATGGGTTTTTAAACTTACTTGTGCTTTTACTAATATCTTCATATTCTTTTTCTCCAAATATTGAATCCATAGTATCGTTAAACATTTCTAAGGCAGATACTCCCTTGAACTTTGCATACATCCAAAAGAAAAAACAAAAGATGATTGTTGCAGTAAATATTCCTTCAAAGATGCCCATCCTTTTGCTCCTCCCTAACTAATTTAGCTCCCCCTTTTGCCATTTCTTTAATAATATCTTCCACAACCTCACTAAAATTATGTTCCTTAATCCATTTCTTTTCTATTTTAATATCTATCTTAATCTGTGTTTGTGGAACCCATGCTTTTAAATCATAGTTCCATCCAAATATACTTTTATCATCCCTGATTTGAAACTTGAAAGGGAGATGTCCTGATATAAATGTTAGTTCTTTCATTTTGGTTCCTTTATATATAATAATAATCCAACCGCAATAGGTGCTGTAATGGTTGTTAGCATCTTCCACTTCATAGGAATATCTCCAATTCTAAACTTCCAGGTAACAAGTAATATAAAGAAATAAATTATTGCAAAAGAAACTGTTTTTCCCCAACTCCAATATGACATTTAATCCTCCTCTTCTTCTAATTTATTTGAAAAATCAATATTAGTTAAGTCTTTTACTAAATGGAATCCACCAATCCCAATATTAATAATACCTATACCTGAAGTCATCACATTCTCTATGGTTCCTATCCCATTTGTTATTATCTCTACTGCTAGGATTAATAAAAAAAAACTTGCTAATATTTCCATAATCTTAACCTTCCAGATAATACCCACCACTAATAAAGCATAAGCTAAAATTAAAAGATATAATATTACTGGAATCACTTTAACAACCCTCCTAATCTCTCAACATCAGATAGAATAAAAACTGCACCTAATCCTATTATTATTGATCCTGAACCATAAGTTATGAAGAAGTTTGATATATTTGGGAAACCATTTGTTACAATATTTAATCCCATTAACATTAACATAAATCCTGAAAGAGTTTTATAAATAAATCTATCTTTGTTTAATCCTAATATAAAGAACACACTTGCAGTTGCAACAAGAAAACTATAGATACCATAGGTTGTATCAACTGCATTCTCATCAAACTTAATTACAATAACAAATTCTTCTATCCCACCATTATCACACCTTGTAACTGCAGATAATTCAATTTCATTTGAAAAAGTGAGAGTTGTATCAAAGCTTCTGAACCCTTGTGGTTGAATATCCATTGTTTCATTAGCAACTAGGAATCCTCCTGTCTGATTAAGCACAGTTATGTTACAACCAATCCCATCACTACAAATTGTATTGTTTCCTTGAATACACATTATACCTGTTATATTAATTAATTCACTTGGACTAAATAAGATTGTCTTTGGTGCTGCACTAATTATAGGGGTAAGGAATACTATGGTAAGCACTAAAATAATCGCTAAGAATTGTTTATATGGCTTTAAAAATTTCATTTTAAGGTTCATATTCTACTTTATTTCCTAAATCTCTTGCGATTGTCTTACCTATTTTCTGTTCTATTTGTGGTGTATCTTGTTTCAAGGTTGTTGAAATGTTTAAATGATTAACCCTCACTCTTTCTGTTTCTCCCTCAAAAGTATATTCCACCCAGCGATAACAATTAGTTTCAAGTTCTGTTTCAATATCTAAACTGCAAATCTTTGCTTCTGCTGAAATTGAATTAAAAGCATTTGTTGTTGCTGTATTTATTATTGTTTTCTTTGCTCTTGCTTCTGTAATTGCATCTTGTCTGTTTGAAAGAATGTTTGCTGTTGTTAAACTAATTACTAAAAACAATCCAATTAAAATTGCATATATCTTTTTCATTATAAAATATCTCCTATTCTTAATGCGATTAAATTTATGTGGTCTATTGTAACATCCCCAACAGGTGTGTCCTCATCTTTTATTTGAATGGTCAGATTATCACCTGCGTTCATAACAACCAATCCTGTTCCACCAACATTCCCAATATCATTTATAGAACCAACTTTTCTATGGCTCTCGGTATTATCTTGATTAACACCATTTATTGCAACACCTGTTTCATAATTATCCTGTCTTGAAGCAAAATAAGAAATTGAATAATCCACTTTATACAACCCTGAAACCAACGCTGTTAATGTTGCATTATTACTTAATGTGTCATTTTCAAATGTGAAGCCATTTAATTTCCCAGTTGTAAGATTTGTTATAGAAACAAAAACATCTTGGGTTTGTAAATTAACTTCTACTTGACAATCGTCGCAAAACATCTCTCCATAAATTAAATTTCCTGTTAAATTTCCTGAAAAGTTTCCTATATTTGCAGAGAAATTTCCACCATTCATTTGTAAGTTTGTGCTTTGCTCATAAATCATAGTATTTGCTGTGCAATTCCAAAAAATCCTTTTACCAAAATTATCTAAAGTCCAAGTAAAACCTGATGTTGCACAAGGAGCATCATTTCTAAACATCATAAAATTCCCTTTTTGTGCGTCTTTAGTTATTAGTCCTTTTCCTACTCCATCATCTAAAGTAATACCTAATGTGGCAATATTCAAAGCTCCAATATTTGAAAAATCCCCACCTTGAAAATTAAAATTTTGAGATTCATCAATTTTTAATGCTAATGTATCTATCCCATTTGTAGTAGTATAGAAATTCATTGAACTATCTTCAAATAAACCAGAGATATAAAGTCCTTCTCTTGCCATACATATTTTCCCTCCTGCAACTCCACCAACTTGTTGTGCAACAAAACAAACTTCCTCATCGTCGCTGTTTGTTCCCTGTGTGTTTCTAACTGTTATATCTGTTGCACCCCCATTATTTGTTTCTGCAATTAATAAATCATCTCCTTCTATATCTAAAACATTTATATTTGTTCCATTAACACTATGAACAATCCCTTGAACTTGTCCTGCTTTTATTGTAACATTACTCCAATTTAAAGCAGTAATTGTATCTTCAACACTTAAATTTGTGTCAATATTAACAAAATCCCATCCTGTAAAATTAAAATGTCCTGTTGGCCCACCAAATCCTTTGACAATCATATTATCCCCTGAATTATTGAAAATTATATGGTCTATATTAAACTTTAATGCTACACCACTTGGAATTTGTATATCATCATTTGCACTTAATTGGATTGTATCAAAACTTGAAATAATAAAGTTTTCTGAAACAGGACCACCCCAACCAGCAATCCTTAAATCATTATTGCCTGTTCCTTCAGCTGAAAAAATTATGTGATCAAAATTAAATTTTAATTTACTTCCGGGATATATTTGAATATCTGCATTATTATCTATATCAACATCTGCTGAAAAGACTGCTGCTGCATCAAAATTAGATACTGGTGCACCACCTTTTGTTGAAAATTGATTTACTAATACGTGGGTTATAAATTCAAATTGGGCATCTGTTGTTGAAAAGGTTGAAGCCATACTGTCTAATGTAACTGTTTCTCCAAAAACCCAATTTCCATTACTATCTAATTCAAGGGCATTAAAAACTCCGGGACCACTTCCCGTCATCTCAATATAAATCTTCTTATCAATATCTTTTTGTCTTAAAAACCAATCACTTGCAGTTGAATCATCATGTGTAATATTCCCAACACTTATTAAATCAAACTCTGATATGTTTAAATCATCAGAAAATATTATTGTGTTTGTTCCTAAAGCAGTTAATTCTAAATTAGTTCCATCTTGTCCAATTCTTAATCCTATTGTTGCTTGATTATCAGGGAATAAATCTAAATCTACTGTGTGTAATAGGTTAGAACCTGCTCCACTTAGTGTTAAACTTCCTGACATGGTATCTCCAATGATCTGAACATAAGTATTATCATCTATTAAATCTCCTGTAGAAATATCAGAAGGATCATCTAGTAAGTCCCAGAAGTCAGAAGAGTTTACATTAAATTCAGATTGGTTTCCCAATACTCCAGAAGAAGGTTTAACTATGATTATCTCAGCTGAAACAGAAAAAAGAGTGATAACTAAAAAAAATAAACTAAAAACTAAAAAAAATGTATTCTTCATGCATCTCACCCTTTATATTTAGAGTTTTAGATTAAGCCAATATCTGCTAGTCCACCAACTGCTATTTGAACTCCTGCAGTCATAACTCCTAAAACAAAGAATAAAGTTGTCAATCCAATAATAGTAGAAGATGCTCCAGTAATGTTCCCATCAGCTTGTGCAGTTCCTACTTGCTGTGCTACAGATGGTGCTAAGTTTACACCCACCAACACAACAATAAAACCTTCTAATAATCTTCCTAGTGCCATTTAAATCATCGCTCCTCAACAAAGTATAAACCCTCTGACTATAAAAAACCTTTTATTTTAATTTAAAATAATTTCTTCCTCTTCTTTCATTGCAGCCTTATATCTTGTAACACTTCTCTTCGATAATTCAGTAATCTCAGACTTCTGTTCAATAGTTAAAGGTCTTTTTAGATCATCTAAATTTTTAATAATCTTTTTCCAACATTCCATAATCATTCTTGGTTCACTTTTAACAATATCATCATCAGAATCTAAATCTTTTTTCTTTTTCTCTCTATATTCTTTATCTCCTACAGTATATAATGGAACAAATCTACCATTAAATAATGGTGGAACAATACGATAGTTACGATACTTCTTACCTTTGATATATAATTGTTTCTTGGTTTCAAAATCATAGAAAGCAAAGTATCCTCTATCAAATTCTCCCCAAAAATAAACATTTAATAAACAAATACTTCTTGTTAAAGCAAGACTTGTTTTCAATTCAAAGAAATCAGGTATTAAAAGGAATAGGAACAAGTTAAGCTGCCCACATTTTCTGAAAAATCTTCTTAATACTTTAGATAATTTAGACCAATAGTTTTCTGTTAAATCATCTCCTTCATCTAATACAAGAACAGAATATTTTGGTAATGATAATGCCCTCTTTAATAAATCTTCAGACTTAAAAACAATATTTTTTAAACTAAAAGTATTATTTACCTTATGTAACCCATTAACTTTCCAGGTTATGTATGTTCCCATCTGCTGGGTGAATGCAGATTTACCATTTCTAACCATTCCTGAACCTGAAACAAGAAAAACAAAGTCCATATCCTTTGCTATCTTCTTACAACAAATATCTAAGTTCTGTTGGAGGTATTCATTCATCATATATCCATCACCTCGCTGTCTTTTATATGATCCAACAGGAAATAAATCATGACAAACCTTTACCATTTTAACTTATCTCTATTGCCCTTCCTAAATCTTTAATTTGTTTTATCTTTATTCCTTTCCCAGTAAGATTTTGAACATATCTTGTAAGTCTTTCCTTTGTTCTTAACCAATAAACTAATTTAGGAGTATTATTCTCTTTAAGATTCTCTGAGATATGCTTATTAAACTCTTTTAGATTACCAACAATATGTTTTTTATAATCTGTTTCAGATAAAAGCATTTTAGCATCAGGAATTATCTCATCTAATACAATATCTAATTCATTTTTCCAACCTTTATGATTTCCCCTTCGCTTAAACCTATTTATCCTCTCCCAACACTCGGCTAATCTAACTGTCTTAGCTAAACTTTCGTTATATTCGCTTATTTGTTCAGAACTGTATGTATCTTTCCTCATTTTTATGGGTTTTTCCTTGTTTTACTATGTTTTTAGGGTATTTAAGCCTTATGTCTTATGTCAAACGAATCTTATATAACAATACTTTATTATTAAAGGGATAAATTAATCCAATCATCAATTAATCCTTGAGCCGATTATCTATTCTATTATAGCCCTTCTATTTGAACCTTAAACTCAGGAGTAACAGAGAACTCTCGCTGATTTATCTTAGTTAAGATACCATACTTGCAGAATTCTTTTACTAATTCATATTCGCTGACCTGGGTTATCCTAAAACTACAATGCAAAACAAACTTTACTTTACTATAGCTAATGATCCCATCATCATCACAGAACTCCAGGAACTTTGATGCTATTGCTTTATGCAATTTAGGAGTTATCATTTTCTTCACCACTATTTTCTTCACTACTTTTTTCTTAACCATCTTCCACAACTGTAATATTTATTTCTGATATATTTAGTTTATCAAAAGTTCTTGAATCAATATATGTTCTTTGACTGCAGTAGTTACAGGGGTTCTCATAAACATCCATATACTGTTCCCTATCTTCCACATATCCATAAGCCATTAATAGTATAGCTATCACAAGTAATGCTGTTAGTAAAAACTTTTTCCATGAAGTTCCAATAAGGATGAATTTCAATTTGTTATCACTCTCCCTATATCTCTTTTTTACTTCTTCTATTCCCATTTTTTATTTTTAACCTCCTAAATTATTTAGTTTCTAAATAAGATATACCTAACCAAAATAATATAAAAATCATAACCTCCATACTATATAAAAATCCAATTATTATTGCGATTATTGAACCTACCATTGTTGGAAAAACTTTATTCATTTTTTAACCTCCTAGATAATTTAAAAAAGATTACAAAATAAAAGAAGTAATAAAAAACTGGTAACATAATAATATAGAGTAATTTGAAATACCACCTTGCTGTTAATGGATTTACTATCAATAATGATATTGCTGCAGCGATGATTGCTGAAACCCAACCTGCCTTCTTACCAAACTTATCTTTTATCATCATTGCTTTTTTTAAATGTGGTGATTTTACCTCTGGTGAAACTAGTTTCAGCTCTTTTCTTAGTTGGTATACTTGGGTATACTGCTTATATGCTGAAACAAAACCAGAATAATTATTCCATAATGCAAATAAGAAAACAAAGATAAGCCACCACATACTCCTTGTAACAACTAATATAGTGCAAACAACAATTATTCCTATTGATTGAAGAACATAACCTTGCATATTTATTTTTAACAACCTTTCAGGTGGTGTGTTCTTCATTGCTTGTTTCCATTTTTGAAATGTTTTCATTTTTGTTTTTCACAGGTAGAAGAAAAGAAAATCTCATTTAGCCTTGAGGAGCCAAAACAACATTATACAAATCTCCTACCTTCTGTGAATATCATTTTCTAATTCTTCTTTTAATTCTTTTATCATTTGAAAATACCAAAATTGAAGAACCCACATACCACCAAGACAAAAAAGTAAGACTATTTGTAATCCAATACTTATCTCAAGAACAAATAACCCAATTAAGAGAAATATAAAGAATAATTGGTTATAGGCAGCCCAATATAACTGACTTTTAATTTCCTTCTTTATTTCTTTTATTGTCATCTTCTACACCCCTTAAAGACTTCTGATAATTTACTTAGCACACACAACAGATCAACCCTCTTATGTAACCAGGATAAAAACATTATCAATACCATTAAAGAAACTATCATCCATATTGTTCTCCATAGAAATCCTTTATTGTTCATTTGGCTTTCTCCTTTTCTTATAGGGATGTTTCTTATTCTCCTTCTTTTTTTCCTTAGCTGTGTTTCGCTTCATTTTTTAAACTCCTTCCATCCAGTTACAATAACTCCTTGAACATCATATTTATCTTCAATTAATTTTTCAATCTCTCTTACCTCTTCTATATTCTTAATACCACTACCCTTAAAATCAACATTGCCAACTCCCCCTTTATGCCTATAAAATATTATATATTGTTTTTTCATTTTTAATCTTTGTATGCTTTTATTAAAAACTATCCCAAGCTCTTTCAATAGATTGGATAGGATTTGATTTAGTATAAATTCCAGTTGTATCTAATCTTGAATGTCCTAACATTGCTTGAACCATCGGTAATGGAACATTCTTTTCATTAGCCATGTAATTTGCAAAACCATGCCTTAAAGTGTGGAAGGATAAATGTTTCCCTAAAACCTTTGCTGCTAGTTTAGTGAATCTTCTTTGAAGTGTTCTCCTTTTAATCTTTAAAGGCAATAACTTAACCCTTGATTCATTTAAGTAAGGTGAAGCTACTGTGATCCTTTCTTTCTCCCTCTTACCAAAAAGTTTTATTTGGTGTGATTTAAGATTGACTTGTTCCTTAACTAATGGTTTTATCTTATCTAAATAACCCACAACCTCAGAAATCCTTAATCCAGAACCAAAGGCAAGGGCATAAGCAAGTTTAAACTTCTTATCCTTCTCTTCTTTCATAATCTTATCAAATTCTTCTAAAGTTATGAATTTCACCAGTTTTTGTGTCATTTTATGATATTATATAACAAAGGAAGTTTATAAGGTTTGGCACAATATCCTAATTATGTGTAATCATGTTCCTTGACTTTCCCTTATATGTTTAATCAAATCTTCAGTATTTTGCCCTTCATCTAAAGTAAAATGCTCTATTGAATTAAATGGTTGTGATACTCTAGGAACATTATGAAAGAAACAATTTCTATAATTCCATCTAAGGCTATTATCAACAAGACAATAAACATAGTTCCCCCTAAGACTACAATCTGTTCTATCACATACTATTTCTGATCTATCCATCTATTTCCCTCTCTTCATCTATGACTAATAATCTAACTGCATTATCTTCCCCTATTAATACAACTTTGACTAAATGATGTTCTTCATCAAAGATGTTTAATAAATAATCAAAGTATTTTTCATCTTCCATTTTTCTTAACCTGAAATTTAGATATGATTATGATTCCTGCAACTGCTAAGAAAGTAATTATCATAGCAGATAATAATTCATAAAGGAAAAGGTTTTCTGTAATGCCAAAATAAGCAACTGCTTGATTAATAGAACTCTTAATAAAATCTCTCCAGGATAATGCTATGATAAATCCTAATGCTGCAATGATTGCAGTTAAGCAATGCTTTCTAAATTCATTTGTATAGTTAAATAGTTCTTGTTTCATTTTTATCTAAAAGTTTTAATCTCCTTCTCCAATTTCTTAATCTCAATCGTGTGTTTTTTAGTCCGTTCATTTATAGTATCTACTCTTGTAATTAATATGCTTATTGCATCTTCTAATTGTTTTTTTGTTAGTGTCATTTTTTCTTCAGCTCAAGAGATGAAATCCTTTAGTTTATTTTGGTGCATATAAGGATTTAATCTTTTTTTAGAGTCTTTGATGTATTCAGGGTTCAGCTCAATTCCAATAAATTTTTTCCCTTGTTTTAATGCAACTAAGCCTGTTGTTCCAGAACCAAAGAATGGGTCTAAAACAATTCCATCCTCAGGGCACCCTGCTTTAATAGGGGTTTCACATAATTCTTCAGGGTAAGTTGCGTAATGGTTTCCCCTTAATCCTTTAGTATTTATTCTCCAAACACACCTTTTATTTCTTCCCTCTGGATGGCACATTTTCTTCATATCCATTCCTTGATAACTGCTTCCAGGTTCTCTGTGCCCATCCCATTTTTTCATTGTTCTCTTTACAGAACCAATTTTATGTGTTTCTCTCTGAGTTTTAAAATAATATTTCTTTTTTTTCGAAAATAAAAAAAGATATTCAAAATCAACATTAAATCTATCTTTAGCAGAAGAAGGCATTGCATTTGGTTTATGCCAGATTATTACATTCCTTAATATCCAACCACGATTAATCATCTCTAATTGAAATCTTGCCGGAATCGAGATTAAACATTTTGTTTGTATTTGACTCCAATCAATCTGTTTTTTAGCTTTCTTAATCTCTTCCAAACTTTCTTTCCACTTTCCACTAACCTCTTTCCCATGCCATTTTCCCTTAAACTCTGCAAAATTACATCCACCAGGATAAGAATCTCCAAGGTTAATCCAACAAGTTCCTTCATCTTTTAAGACCCTTTTAACTTCATCGAAAACACCACATAAATTATTTATAAATTCCTTAAAAGTTTTTTCTAATCCTAACTGTCCTTTTATATGGTAATCTCTTATTGCCCAATAGGGTGGTGATGTCATACACATATCTACAGATTTATCTGGCAATTCCTTCAACTTTGCTAAAGCATCTCCATGTAGTATTATATTTGATTTCATTTTAAAGCATAAAATTCTCCCCTTTTTTCAATCAATTCAGTCTTAATCAAATTACTAAGAACAACATATATTGTAGATTTTTTTAATCCAACCATTTTACAAAGAGCTAGATAATTAAATGCTTTTTCTGGATTTGCCTCAAAAACTTCTAGAAGGATATTTTCTGTTTTTCCTTTTGGTAATTTCGAAAACCTTTCTCTTGATATTGTTTTTTCTTCTTCCATCTTTATTTTAAAAGATTAAATTCAATAACATAAACTTCTTGAAGGGAACTCCACCTCCCATTTATTTCAATCCAAACCTTATAAAAATCCCTTATTAATTTGTACCCTTCTTTATTCGCATCTTGCTTTGTTATATCTCCAAGACATTGTCTATACAACTTTGTAACTTGAATTTTAGCAAAATATTTCTTTGAAAGCATCTTTAATTTACATTTATAGATTCCACCAACTTTAACCATTGGTTTTTTCCAAGCTCTCCGAGTAGCTGTTTTCTTTCCTTCTAAAATCATTTTCTTATGTTCTGGTTTAAATAACATTTTATATCTAATCGTAAAGATTAATCCTTTAATTCCACAATTTCTTTTAATTTCCATTTATGAAGTTTTTTATCACACCATGCACAATAATCTTCTATGTTAATCTCTAACTTATTATCTTCCACATTTCTAATTATTTCGTTTGGACACTCTTCATTTGAATAAACTCCTACTTTTCTTACCATTTTTATTTTCCCCCTATTTGTTATTTAATTCAAGAGATTTAATTTAATTTTCATTAATCCTTCAAAATGTTTAATTAGTTTATCCCAACTATATCCCAACTCACTAACTTTCTTTTTAAGATAATCCCCATTAGGAATATGATTAGTATCGAACATTGGACTTCTACAATCATGTTTAGGTTCTAAAAAAGACAATCCTGATTTCATTTTGCATGAGCAACAAGTATATGGACTTCCAGCTTTAAAGGATTCAAGTACAGATTTACCTTCTTTAGAATCCACCCCACAATATTTCCAAATAAGGTAAAAATTCACCATCTGAAAAAATTCTTTTTTATTAAATCTATTTCCCATTTTCTATTTATCCCAAGAGATTAAATAAATATCTCCTGTAATATTTTATTTTTTTCTTCTTGGGGAATTAAACTCAGTCCATAATTGAAATCATCTTCTAATTTCTGTTCTTTCATAGACAGAGGATTCCCCCTTATATGATAAGTTCCTAATATGACATTACATCTTGTTATTATCCTCTCTAAATAATATGTTCCAAAAGAATAAAGATTCCCATCAAGCATATCTTTTAATTTCTCTGCGAATTCTTTAATTTGTTTAATATCTTTTTCTTGAAACTTTGTGATTATAGAATATTTTAATTTCTCTTTCTGTAAATCTTTTAATTTTTCTTCCCCTTCTTCAAAAAGTAGTATAAAATTTAGAAGCTCTTTCTCTAAGCTCTGTCTACTTGATTTTTTTATCTGTTTTCTATAATATTCTTCTTTTTCCATTTTCTTTTTACTCCAAGAGATAAAATCTAAGCCATATCTTGAACAACTCAAATATATCTCCTTTGTTTCTCATTCCTTTATTTAAACATCTATTCTTAAAATCTTTATAATTTTCAATAAGTGTATCAACATCATTTGTTTCTTTTTCTTGTTCTACCATTTTATCTTTTGTCTACTTGTTTTAATTTATGTTTCTTTCCTACAACTTCTTCTATAACTAATCTTACTCTGTAAATCCCATCCTCAATCTCATGAACTGAATCTTCCAAACTATCCAATTCTTTAATACATTCTTCTAAACTTATTTTCTTTAGTCCTTCTTCCATTTTATCTCTTGTGTATTTTATTTAATCATTTAAAATTGCAAGAGTCATTGAAATAGCATATACCCATCCAATCATATTTATGAATGAATAAGTTGCTAATAATATCCAGACCCAAGCGAATTTAAACAAAATCATCTTTACCATAAAAAACAAAGTTAAGCCAAAATTAAGGAGAAGCCCAACCCAAAGTAAAATTAAGATTCCTACTTGTATGAACTTCCATTGTTTTTCTTCTTGTATTTTATTTGTCATTTGCTCTATTTGTTCTTTGATTTAATCCGTATTTATATCCTGCCTTGAAAAATTTAAAGGAAAAATCATTAATATCTCCCTCTAATTTATTCCACTCTTTCTTCCAAAAACTCTCGAATTCTAATTTAGTCTTATCATATTCATCATCATCTAATGATTTATCATAAATGTCTTCATTCTTTACTTTTTCTTCCCTCTCCTTTTTCTCTTTTCTCTCTTTTTCTTTGAGCCATATTCTATAACAACCACCACACAATTCCTCTTCTGAATATTTGCCCCCAATGCAACCCACATTTATTAAATATCTTTCTTCTCCACATCTATCACAAATTGTTGTCATTTTCACTCCTTGACCTAAGATTTAATTGTTTTTTAGTTATCTTAGCTTTATCTTTAAACAAAACCCCACATTTAATACACCTTCCTTTATCATCGTAATACATAGAATAACAACCCCTCTTGTGTAATCTTTCTTTTTTTGTTTTCATCTTTTCGGTTTATTATTTAATTCTTCCTCAAATAATTTATTAGTCTCTTCAATCGCAGTTAAAAGTGAACCATTCAAAATATCGTCCTTTGCTAATTCTTTAAAACCAAATGCTAAGTTTTTCATTATTATTCTTTGATTTAATAAAATTCTATCTAATTTATTTTCTATTGTTTTGTTTTTCATCTTTTCACTCTTTTACTTAATTCTCTTTCCATTTTGCATTTTAATAAAAGTCCTCCCCTTAATCTATATGAACTATGGCATTTAGTAGTTCCTTCTCCTTCCCATTCAAACATTAAAGCTCTATGGTTTCCCATATGCCCCTCTTCTAGTTCACAACATACAAAATTCCCATCTTGAAAATCTAATATAGCATTACAGCACTTCATCTTTCCTCCAAGAGAGTGTCTCCTGCTGCTTCTTTTATATCTTCTACATCAACAACCCAATCTTTTGTCGGTAAGTATCTTCTTTTCTTACTTAAAATTATTTTAATAAACTCTTTGACTTGCTCTTCTTCATAACTCCAAACATCTTGTTCCATCTGCCTAAACATACTTAAATTAAATTCTTTCTTTAAATCGTGATGTCCTTCAACCTTAGTACAACTCCCACGACATTCATCACATTCACATTCACAATGATTGAATTCCATTCCATCTTTCTTGTGTAAGTTTGATTTCATCCTGAACCTCCACAAAGTTCCTGGAAAGTAACAGCCCATTCTGCAGTTCCATTAAAAAACATTACATAACCTCTACCGAATTGATCTGCTGCTAAAACATATTGTCCTTGTTGCATTCCAGTAGAATATCTTCTAACCCCATAATCTTTTATTTGATCTTGTGCTATAAGTCCTGCTAAAAGTAAGATTATAAAAAGCAATACCCAAATTAGTTTTTTTGTTTCCATTTTCATTTTTCACCCCCTGTTATCTTGGCTTTTAGTTCTTCTACATAATTATCAACATACCATTTATATTTAGATGAGTTAATTTTATCAATCAATTCCAAAACATCTTTTTTCTTGATGTATTCTTCACTTGGACTGAAATCAAAATCAACTTCAAGTTTTCCTTTACAATTAGGACATTTCATTATTGTTTTCATTTTGATTATAATTGGGTGGGAAAAAGGAGGTAACCTCAAACCCACCCATAATTTAAACTTTGTCTAGCTCAAATAAATGTGCTCTCTACTTCCCTGGGCTATTTAGCAGGTTTAATTGAGTCTTCTACAACTTCTGCATAATCTTTCCCTGTCTTTTGGGATTTTTTTGTAATTGTCATTAGTTCAACCTTTTTTCCAACTAATGTTTTTTCTGGATCACTTTTCTTTCCTTTTTCAAAAGTTTCTCCAAATAGTTGCATAACTCTTCCTAACTTACTATTCTCTGATAAGATTGTTGGACAACCATATTTCATTTCAAAATCTAGTTCATCCAATTTAACAAATATATCTGTATATTCATATGGGTCTGTTCTATATTCTATCTTTGTGATTTCGCCAGATTTTTTCCCATCAGGGATTTGTATAGATTCTTTCCATTCAAGTTCCATTTATTTTCCTCCTGTTTTATTTAATAAGTTATTGAACTTACTGGTCTGACTTTCCTTCTCATCTCAGCCCATTGTTCAGAATTCCATTGTTCTATCTTACAGGTTTTCCCAAACTTTTTATCAAGTTCAATACTAACATCATTTATTATTTCTTGTGCTATTTTCATCTTACCTTCTCCTTTGCCTTCTCA
>SDBT01002861.1_pt1 | contig 30125 bp, 27 predicted proteins | sample 2277101 | NCBI WGS metagenome assembly SDBT01 (sample SAMN10404973, study PRJNA504765) | marine sediment metagenome | isolation source: marine sediment core GS10_PC15, 103 cmbsf | place: Arctic Ocean: Southern Knipovich Ridge | collected 2010
CTGCGCCGACGGGTCGGACGAGGCCGGCTGCGGCTGCGGAGCGGGCGAGTTCGAGTGCGACAACGGAATCTGTATCCCCGGCGGCCAGCTGTGCGACGGGGCCGACGATTGCGGGGACGGATCCGACGAGGTGAACTGCGGCTGCGTGGGCGGCGAGTTCGAGTGCGACAACGCTTTGTGCGTGGACGCGATGCTGGTCTGCGACGGGGACGACGACTGCGGGGACAACTCGGACGAGGCCAGCTGCGGCTGCGTGATAGGCGAGCTGACCTGCGCCAACGGCGTCTGCGTCGACGGCGGCCTGCTGTGCGACGGCACCGACGACTGCGGGGACGGCTCGGACGAGGCCGGCTGCGGCTGCGGAGGCGGCGAGTTCGAGTGCGCCGACGGCGCCTGCGTCGACGGGGCCTTCCTGTGCGACGGAGTCGACGACTGTGCAGACGGGTCCGACGAGGACTGCGTCTGCCTGGAAGCGGAGTTCGAGTGCGACGACGGGACCTGCATCGACGCCACCTGGCTGTGCGACGGCGCCGACGACTGCGGGGGGGACTGGTCGGACGAGGCCGCGTGCGGCTGCGGCCTGGCCGAGTTCGAGTGCGCCGACGGCACCTGCGTCGACGGCGGCCTGCTGTGCGACGGCACCGACGACTGCGGGGACGGCTCCGACGAGCAGGTCTGCGGCTGCCAGCCCGGAGATTGGGCCTGCGCGGACGGCGCGTGCATCGCCGCGGACGCGCGCTGCGACGGTCGCGCCGACTGCGCCGACGGCTCGGACGAGCTCGGCTGCGGCGCCTGCGGGCCGACCGAGATGATCTGCGATAACGGACGCTGCGTGGATCAGCAGGCGCGCTGCGACGGGGTCAGCGACTGCGGCGACCTGTCGGACGAGTTCGGCTGTCAGGGCTGCCCCGGACCGAGAATCCCCTGCGTCGTGGGTGGCCGGGACGATTGCGTTCACAGGAACTTTGTCTGCGACGGCACCGACGACTGCGACGACGGGCTCGACGAGGATTGTTTCTAGACGACACGCATCTATCGCATCCCGCAGCGCTCGACGCGGCCGGGGCAGATCTCGGAGATGCCGGTCAGGGAGTATCGGGAGACGCCGTCCTGGTTGTCGATCCAGGCCCGGGCCACCACCGTGACCTCGGTGCCCTGGTGCTTCTTCCAGCGCGAGGTGGCCACGCCGGCCTGGCTCACCCGGGTGCCGTCCGGGAGCGTGTACACGGCGTCCGACCAGAAGGAATCGTTCGGTCGTTCGGTGACCGAGGTCAGGACGCCGGCGATCCGCACCCAGCGGTCGTGGAGGCCTCGGAAGTCCTGGGCCCGGCTCACCAGCGGCGGCGACGGCAGCTCGGTCGGAGGAGTTGGCCAGGGGGTCTCGCCCGGTGCCAGTTCGATGGTCTCCGGCTCTATGTGGGGCGCCATGACCTGCTGCACGTTTGAAGGCTGGCCGGCGTCGGTCCGGGCGATCCCCACGATCACGACCCGCTTGTCCAGGAAGCGGTACTCCTCGGGGCGCGGCCGGTAGGAGCGGATCAGCCGCTCGCCGTCGGCCAGCACGATCACCGCCGGCTGCAGGCGCTTGGAGCCTGCGATGGGTGTGACCTCGTAGCGGCCTTCGATCCGCGCCCGCTCGCCCGCGTGGCGCCGGACGTCGTCCATGGTGGTGACCGCCCGAAGGCTCTCGTCGCCTCGTGACATGGTCCTGTCCTCCGTTCGCCTGGCCGCCTCGTTCGGGCAACCCGTGGCCAGCAAGGCCGCCGCCAGGATTGTCATCATGCGCATCATCACTCCCTCGACCGGTGCAACGCCTGCCGGCAAGCGTAGCACATCCGCTGCTGCCGGGAAAACCGACCGGTTGACACGGCTCCGGTGTCCGCGTTACAGGCAACTGTGTTTCATTCCGAGCTGGAGAGTTCGTGGAACGGATTCCCGATCGCATTCCGACCGAGACCGTGGACCGGATGATCGCCGCCAGCTTCAGCCGCGGCAACTGGACCGTCCAGCTCGAACTGGACTTCGATCGCTCCCTGGACTCCGAGCGTTTGGCCAGGGCCGCGGATCTGGCCCTGGACGCCGAGCCGGTGCTCGGCTGCAGGTTCGAAGCCGACCGCCGCAGGCCGGTCTGGCAGCGGCTCGGAAGCGAAGATCGGACGAACTTCGTCCTGGCCGGCTCGTCCGGGGATTACGAGGCGCTCAAGGTCCGCGCCGTCGACATCCACAACGGACCCCAGCTCCGCGCGACCCTGTGGCAGCGGCCCGGCGGGGACCGGCTGGCGCTGGCCCTGTCCCACGCGGTGGCCGACGGCGGGGGCTTGCTGGACACCGCGGAGATCGTCGCGCGGATCTACACCCGGCTGGCCGACGACCCCGGCTTCCGGCCGGAGCCCAACCTTCACGGTTCGCGTTCGGTCCGCCAGGTGCTGCGCCACGTGCCCTGGCGGGCCTATCCGCGGATCGCCCGCAGCGTGATCGAGGAATCCCGCCAGGCCCGCCCCGGCGAGCCTTGGCTGACCTTGCCGATCGAGCCCGGCGGTCCGGAGACGTCCACCGGCTTCGTCTCTTGCCACATCCCGGCCGACCGGGTGGCCGGGATGGCCGGGTATGCCCGGGAGCGCGGCGCCACCCTGAACGACCTGCTGCTGGCCGCCTTCTTCCGCGCCCTGGTCGCCGCGGCAGGGTGGGACGGACAGCGCAGGCTCATGGTTTTCATCACCGCCGGGCTGCGGCGCTACCTGCCCGGGGGCAAGGCCGCTGCGGTCTGCAACCTGAGCTCCATTCAGGCGGTGCGCCTGGGCACCGACCTGGGCGCGGATCTCGACGCCACCATGGGCCGGGTCTCGGCGATCATGAAAGCCAAGAAGGCGAACTGGATAGGCCTGTTCGGCCCGAGCGTGGTAATCCCGCTGGTGCGCCACCTGCCATTCTGGCTCTTGCGCCGGATCGCCGAACGAGCCACGGAGAGCGGTTCAGGCGTGCGGCCGCTCATCTTCACCAACGCGGGCGTTGCCGACCCGGACCGGCTGCGCTTCGACGCCCCGCCGGTAATGGTGTGGGCCTGTCCCCAGCTGCTGCGTCCGCCCAGGCTGCAGGTGGCCGTGCTCGGCTACCGGGGCGCCCTGACCCTGGTCTCGGGGGTGTACCCGTCGCGCAACCGCGAGTCGGCCGCCGTGCGCCTGTTCGACTCCATCGTCGCCGAGCTGGCGGACGGCGTGGAGCGTATCCTGTGAAATGGTTTTCCTGTCCAGTGCGCTCGACTTCCAAGGAGGCCGTCGTGGGAATCCGAACCGCCCCGATAATCGGTCTGGCCGTCGCGATCCTGCTGGCCGCGAACGTGCCGGCCGCCCGGCCGGCGCAGGTCGAAGAAGACGACGAGCTCGAGGCGGTCTACGCCGATCCCGCGGTGCTCAGACAGCGGGTCCCGCGGTTGGGTCGCTTCGACCTGCGCCAGGTGCTCCGGGCCGTCTACCCCGGCCTGCAGAAGCGCCCTGTAGCACCGCCGGCCGAAGAAGCCGAAGAAGCCGAAGAAGCCGAAGAAGCCGAAGACGTGGTCGAGCGGGTGATCGCGCGAAGGGGCCGCTTGTTGAAAATCGGCCCCAAGGGCGTGATGACGACCGGCAACGCCGTGGCCCTTCTGTGCATCCACGTCACACGCGAGCAGGGCCAGGTCACGTGGTATCCCGAGCTGGCCGTGGTGGAGGTGGTCCGGGGCAAGCTCGTCGTGCTGGCCAAGGAGTTGCTGGATGACTATTCCCACGAGTTCAACCCGGCGACCGACGCGGGCTCGGCCATGGACCTCGACCTGTGGCGGGTGCATCCCAGGGCTTCTGCCATGGCGTTCACCGTCAAGCGCGCCGAGACCGGTCAGGGCGCCAGCGAGGCGAGCGCCGAACTGGTGCTCTACCTGCTCGACGACGACGGTTTTCACGAGGTGTTCAGCCGCGGAATCCACGATTCCTCCTCCGAGATCTCGCCCGAGGAGGACGGCGTCCACTCCTCGGTACGGGTCAGCAACACCACGTTGCTGATCGACAGGAGGAAGACCGACGGGCTGTACGGCCTGGAGGCGGAGACCAGCCAGTCGGAGTCCGAGAACGGCCGGGTCATCCGCACCGAGACCGTGCTGGAGCTCTTCTGCTGGGTCGGCGATGCGTACGAGGAGTGCGAACCGGAGCCGATCCGGACGAAATGACAGGTGAGGTGTTTCTAATTCCCCGATCTCCGGTGAACCTTCCAGCCGTGCAGGGCCATCCCGTCCACGGGTCTATTGGCGTTCACCGGGCTTTCGAACTGGAAGCTGGCGTGGGTCAGATCAATCCCGGTGTTCGCCTCGGCCCTGAACGCACGCTGGACGGAGAAGCGCATTTTCAAGCAGCAGACGTGGAACAGGAGCGTCTTTTCCCCGATGTCGTCGTGGTGCCCCTGGACGCAGTAGATGGATTCCGAGAAGGTTCGGAAAAGGTCTTTCAGGGTACGCTTGTCGGCGTCGTCGAGCAGGTGGAACCACAGGCCGCTGGGCTCTTCGCGGAGCAGCTTCTCGATGCCCTTGACGATCGGTGAAATCTTCTTCGGATACTTGAGCGTTCTGCCGAGAGGAGTCTGGCGGCCGGACTGGAACTCGACGTTCAGGTCGGGAACCGCGAGCTTATCGGTGCGCCCGGCGCGGTAGAGCGAAAGCACCGCAGGGGCGCTTCGCTCGGTTTTGCCGAATAAACCGGAGAAGGAGTAACGGCTTTCGACAGGAGTCTCGAGCGAATACAGCAGCCCGCGGGGGTCGCTGGTCGCGACCGCGTTCGCGAACGCGAAACGGGCCTCCTGGTCACCGATGCGCCGGCCCGCCCCGTGGTCGGGAAACACCAGGTCCGAACCCGGCGCCGGCACGTCCGGCCCCTTGCCGCCGGGCGAAAACGCGTAGCTCTCCCACAACAGCAGGTCCGCGGCCCGGCAGAGGCTCTTCACCTCGGCTATCAGTTTCTTCTCGTCATCTTTCATCGACATCCCATTCATTCAGTGGCGACGCCTTCCATCACATCATATCAGCCCGGCATTGACAACCGGGCCGTAACGGAATAGTCAACCCGGAGGGACCATTTCACAGGAGAGGACCCCATGAAAGAGAAAGTTATGAGGTGCATGAGGCCGATCAAGCCCAGGAAAGCCGAGGATTTTCTGTCGGGCGGAGAGGCCTCGATGGAGACCATCAGGCTTTGCGGCGCTCCGGCGACCTGGAAGGTCGCCATCGGCGAAGAGAAGATATACGTCTGCAACGACTGCAAGGAAAGCGCGGTCGCGTCTGCCCCGGAAGGTGCGAAGATCGAAGCGCTCTGACGGGGTCTGGTGCTATCTTTATTTGTAAAATAATTCCAACAGGGCGGCGGTAACGGCCGCGCCGAAGGCCTCGTATAGGCCCTCGTAGTTAGCGCCGTGGTAGGGCGGGAGGCCGGCTGCGGACATCCTGGTGGCGATCGCGCGGGCAAGGTCGACGGGTTCATCTCGGCAGCGGCCTGCTCGATGTCGAGGCGCGGTTTGTCGGGCTCGGACTTCGAGCAGCCCACAGCCGACACGAAGATCATCGACGCCGCCAGAAGGAGCGACCAAGGCACTTGACTATCCAGCTTCATCGAATGTCCATCTCCGGCCATCTCTCTTGACGATATTCCCGGATAACAGTAATTTCTCAGGAGTTGGAGATTATTGCCATTTCTACCCGTGCAGGAACAAGACGGCCATGAAGAAGAGGTTGCATTCCAGGCTGCCCGGATCGATGCGGACCCTGGCGTTTCTGTCCGTCCTGAGCCTGGCGGCATGCGGGGAGAACATCGCGCTGCCGGACGGTGGGGGCGATGGGGACGGCGGGCAGTGCGCGGTGATCTGCACCACCGACGTGGACTGCTGCCAGGGCGAGGAGTGCGTAGACGGGGTGTGCGTTGTCGCCGACGCCTGTCCAAGCGGCTGCAACTTCGAGTGCGACAAGGCCGGCGGCCAGGTCTGCAACAGGACAACCAAAAAGTGCGTGTCCGGCGCGCCGCCGGCCAACTGCATCGACGATTGCGACTGCTTCTCGGGCGAGGTCTGCAGTGGCGGAGTGTGCGTGCCCGTGGGCGGCGACTTGGAAGGCTGCATCTCGGACGACGACTGCTCAGAGGGCGAGGTCTGCGTCAACGGCAGGTGCCGACCCGAAAGCTGCGAGACGCGTGAGGACTGTGCCGGTGAGGTCTGCCTGGTGTGCAAGGACGGCCTGTGCGTCGAGCCGGCCGCGGTCTGCCACGGCGACGAGGAATGCTGCGTGGGCTATTTCTGCAACTTTAGCGAATGCGCGCTCGAAGACACCGGCTGCCAGTCCGACTCCGACTGCCCGATTCCGGGACAGGTGTGCGTGGACGACCGCTGCATCGGCGCGGGGTGCACGCCCGAGGACTGCGCCACGGGGCAGTGGTGCGACAGCGAAGCGGGCCTGTGCAGGCCGGGCTGCGACTACAACGACGACTGCATGGCGCCCGAGACCTGCGACTACGCCAACCACGTCTGCGGCCAGGCCGATTGCTGCGGAGGCGTCTGCACGCCGGGCAGCCAGTACTGCGATCCCGTGAGCTGCCGGTGCGTGGACGTGGATGGGTGCCAGGGCGACGGCGACTGCCCGCCCAACTACACCTGCAGGCTCGCCGACGGCACGTGCGTCTGCACCGACGCCGCCTGCTCGGCCGGCTCCCACTGCGACGACCAGTCCGGCGAATGCGTGGCCGATCCCCCGTACTGCGATCCGGAAGTGTTCACCACGGCCATCGACTGCGGAGACTCGGTGAGCGGGAGCTGGATCGGCGAGTGCCTTTCGGACAACCAGCCCGGCAGCTATGCCAGGCAATTCACTTTCGAAGGCACCGCCGGCCTGCTGATCGTCATCGACCTGACGAGCGCCGTGGACACCTACATGGTCTTGATAGACCCCAGCGGCATGGAAGAAGAATACGACGACGACGGAGGCGACGGGACGAACTCGCGGATCTCGATGGCCTTGAGCAGCACCGGCACTTACACCATCGAGGCCACGACGTATTATTCCGGTGAGACGGGGAGTTTCGATCTCAGCCTGCGATGCAGCGACGCCGAGGACTGCACCTCGCCCATCGCCTGCGGGGACACGCTGAGCGGGAGCTGGACCGGCGTCTGCCCCTCGATCCATCAGCCGGGCAGCTATGCCAGGCTGTACACCTTCGAGGGCATCGCAGGCCAGCACGTCGCCATCGACCTGACCAGCTCCGTGGACACCTACTTGATCCTGATAGACCCCAACGGCTTCGAGGAAGACTACAACGACGACGCAGACTACGGCGTGACAGACTCGCGGATCTCGAGGACCCTGAGCGGCACCGGCACATACACCATCGAGGCCACGACGTATTCTTCCGGCGAGACGGGGAGCTTCGATCTCAGCCTGCGTTGCCCCAACTGCAGCGCGCCCATCGCTTGCGGTGACAGGCTGAGCGGGAGCTGGACGGGCGAATGCTCCTCGGACCGTCAGTGGGACAGCTACGGCAGGCTCTACACCTTCGACGGCACGGCCGGCCAGCAGGTCACCATCGACCTGACCAGCTCCGATGCGGACACCTACCTCTACCTGATCGACTCCTACGGCTTCGAGGAGGACTGGAACGACGACTGGGACTTCGGGTCGGACTCGAGGATCTCCAGGGCCTTGAGCAGCACCGGCACCTACACCATCGAGGCCACTACGTACTTTTCCGGAACGACCGGGGACTTCGATCTCAGCCTGCAGTGCGGTGCCAGGGGGACGACCAGGTAGACTGGCGGGCCTTCAACCGGGCAGAGCCGCGCCGATCACCGCCGGCGCACCGGTCGCACCGAGCGCCAGGCCTTGTCGGGCTGACCGAACAGGGTCAGCTGGTCCGGCCCGCCCAGCTCGGATTCGTCCAAGACCCGCCCGTCGCCGCGTATGTGGCGCACCTGAAGGCCGTGTTCGCGCAGCACCCGGCCGACCAGCAGCCGGCGGTGGCAGCCGGTCGGGTATTCCTCTCCACACATCAGCGCGATACGCACCCGGCCCGCGGCCTGCACGATCTCTTCCACCCCGCGACCGAAGCCCGGGGTGGCCGCGATCACGCCGTAGAGCACGTGGCCCTGGTCGTCGTAGAAGCGCGGGTCGTCGGGCATGCCGCCCAGCCTGTCGCCCAGGAAGCGGTAGTCGATCCCCGCCCGTCCCAGCGCTTCCGAGAGCGACCGCTTGTTGAAGTGAGGGAAGCGGCCCGAAGCCGGCCTGGAGCGCACGTCCACCACCAGCGCGATGCGGTTGTCCGCCAGCAGCCCAAGGAGATGTTCCAGGGCGTGGTTGGAGTGGCCCACCGTGAAGACGGGATGTGCGTTGAGACTGACGAACATGCTGTTCGGAATCACCCACCCCTCTTCATCGCCAGGATCTTGAGGGTCAGGCGCCTGTCCTTCGCGATCACGCAGGAGATATCGCACTTGGCCAGGTCGTCCAGGTCCCTGAAGCAGCCGTCGCACTGCTCGGTCTCGGGCTGGTTCGAATCGGGCAGCTGGACCAGCCCGTGCAGCTTGGAGGTCAGGATGGAGATCGTGCCGCACCGCTTGTGGTTGAAGATCAGGACGTTGACTTTGGGGATTTTCGGAACGGCCTGCAGGCCGAGGACCTGCAGGGACCGGTCGTGGAGGAATTCCTGCCAGGAGTACCACTTCTGGCCGCAGACCCTGCATTGGCGAAAAGGCTCGGCGTCCATCGGTCTCTCCTGCCGGGATCGGCACGAACCCGGTCTCGAAGGGAAAGTACCACCCGCCAGCCGGCGGGGCAATCCTTCCCCGACAGGCCGGGGTGTGGCAGACTACCTATTGGGAAGCAATGTCCAGAGGGAGGGTCTTTGATGAGCGGTCGAGTTCTCCTGTCCTTGCTTTTCGTTCCGGTTCTCATGATTGTCGCCTGCTCGGGCGGGAACGATTATGAATGCGTAGATTGTGGTGACGGTTCTCTTGGGTGCGAAGAAGTGACCTGTTCGGAACACGGCGAATGCGTGGTGGTCGATGGCGAGCCCCAGTGCTCATGCGATCTGGGGTATCACGCCGATGGACAGGAGTGCGTGCCGAACCAGGTGGACCCCTGTGAGGGGATCGGGTGCTCGGGTCACGGGGATTGCGTCGAGATCGACGGCCAGGCCACATGCGAGTGCGACGAAGGGTATCACGCCGAAGGACTGTCGTGCGTGGAGGACGGGACCACGGGGCCGTGCCATGGGGTCGACTGCTCGGGCCATGGGACCTGCGCCGAGGTGGACGGGGAGGCGGAGTGCCGGTGCGATTCGGGCTATCACGCCGAGGAGCTGGAATGCGTCGAGGACCCGCCCGATCCCTGCGACGGGGTTACCTGTTCGGGCAACGGCGCGTGTGTGAACCAGGGCGGGCAGGCGGTCTGCGAGTGCGACGACGGGTACGAGCCGGACGGGCTCGAGTGCGTCGAGACCCTGTGCCACTGCCGGGAGCGCACCGCCGTGCACCCGAACTACTGCACCTACAAGCAGGCCTGCACCACGGCCGCGGACTGCTGCCCGGCGTACGACATCAGCCCGTACGCGTGCAACCGCGACTACCCCTACGTGTACGAGTGCCGGGGCGGGTTTTGCGAGAACGCAATGTGCGCCGCGGACTCCCACTGCCAGGTGTACTTCGAGCAGGTGATCGACGACGGCTCGGGAGAATGGGAGAACCCGGACTGCCGGGAGACCCTCGACGACTGCACCGGAGATCCGGTCTGGTCCTACTGCGACTACCAGCGGCAATGCGCCACGGCCGCTGACTGCTGTCCGGCGTACGACATCAGCCCGTACGTGTGCAACCGCGACTACCCCCACGTGTACGAATGCCGCGCCGGGTACTGCTTCCAGCCCGGGTGCACGGCCGACTCGCAGTGCGAGACCTACTTCCAGGCGATCTCGAGCGGCTCGCCCGATCCCTGGGTCAACGACGGCTGCCAGCAACCCGTGGACCCGTGCACCGGCGAGAGCTGGTACGCCTATTGCGGCGTGTACCAGGCCTGCGCCACGGCCGCCGACTGCTGCCCGGACCAGCTGCCTCAAGGCCTCCAGTGCAACCAGGACTACCCCTACCTCTACCGGTGCGCGGACGGGCTCTGCCAGATGGCCGAGTGCTCCTCGGACATCCAGTGCCACGACTACTTCGATCTGATCTACGCGAGCAACCCGGACCTGGGCGACTGGGTCGACCTGGGCTGCGAGCCCTAGTGAGAAGACAGGGCCGGGGTGGACATCTCGAGCATCAGGGACGAGTTGGTCGCGGCCATCGAGGCAGAGAAGAGGGCGGTGCGGCAGAAGCTGGGGGTGCTGGGGGATATCTTCGACCCACATGGGGGTCAGGTCTTATCACTTGTCACTTGTTTCTCCACTCGCAAGTGATAAGTGATAAGACTTGACCCCCTACACCCTACACCCTGCGAAAGAATCCTGGATCACATCGGCGAGCCGACAGAACCGCCGCCAATCTCCCCGGCCAGGGACCCCCCTCAAGCGGAACTCGAGATCCATGACCAGAGCCAGGCCTGGGTGTGACCTCGGCCGGTACTCGACGTTTATCCATGCACGCCCCTCCCGCAAACTCCAGAACCTCCACCTGGTGAGGGGAATCCAGGGACGGACTTGAGTTCATCAGTTTCTTGGGGCTGAGATTGGTTTTTCTGTGTGCGCCGGGAGGATGGCTAAGTGTCAAGTGCCGGTGTCTGACCCCTTTTCCCTTTCTTCCGGTTCTTCTTGGCGGCAAATCGCTTGCGAGCTTGAGCGAGTGACAGCGTGCGCGGATTCTGGCGCCGCTCTTCAATCATCTTCCAGAAGTCGGGGTCCGCCAACGTCAAGGCATCTTCGATGTCGTAGCCCTCGATTCCCACCACCAGGGAGACAGGCTTGCCGTGCCTGGTGACTATCACACGCTGGCGCTGCGACTCGGCCAGGTAGCTGCTGAGGGAGGCCTTGTAATCTCGAATGGACACGACTTTCATTACACACCTCCAGGCTACAAAGTTTCCTTTGTAGTCTTGTGTTGCGTTTTGCTCCGCACGGCCTGCACGATCACAAGCTTCTCATCATCGAGGACGTCGTAGAAAACCCGGTAGTCGCCAACGCGCAACTGCCAAACAGGCCCCACCTGGTCCCACGGAGGCTCGACGCTTTCGAGGATCTTCTTCCGGCGAGTGCGCTTGCATGGCTCATGGGCCAGTTGCTCCTCGATATCGTCGAGGATGCGGTTTCGGTGGAACGCTCGAAGCTTCTCGAGCTCCGCCAGGGCATCCTCATGGATTTCGATCGCAAACATAATGTGACCTAAAATGTAGTCACATTCTGGGGATTCTGTCAAGGTGGAGGCCAACCCGGCCCGCACGGCTCCTGCACGAGATCTACTTCACCCTTCCGGAACGGACATGGGGGTCAGGTCTTATCACTTGTCACTTGTTTCTCCACTCGCAAGTGATAAGTGATAAGACTTGACCCCCTACACACTACACTACACCCTATGACCCGCGCCATGAGCGATCTGGTGCTGGTCCACGACCGCGACGACCCGGTGGCCTTCATCCGCCACCTCTGATCCTGTTGTTTACGGGCGGGGTTTGAACCATAATGCTTCGGAACGAAGGAGTCCGAATTGCGTTTCCTGCACACCGCCGACTGGCACCTGGGACGTATCTTCCACGGGGAGCACTTGACCGGAGACCAGGCGCACCTGCTGGACCAGTTCGTGGACCTGGCCCGGGACGGCAAGGTCGACGCGGTGCTGATCGCCGGTGACGTGTACGACCGGGCTGTGCCGCCGGCCGACGCGGTCGAGTTGCTGGGCGAGGTGCTCGACCGGCTGGTTGTCGAGGCGGGGGTGCCGGTTGTGCTGATCGCCGGCAACCACGACAGCCCGGAGCGGATTTCGTTCTGCTCGGGCGTGCTGTCGGGCCGGGGGTTGCACGTGCGCGGGGTGCCCGAGGCCGAGGTCGAGGCCGTGGTTCTGGATGACGAGCACGGGCCGGTGCACGTCTTCGCATTGCCCTATTCGGAGCCGGCGCGTGCGCGCGAGCTGTTCGGCGACGATGAGATCCGCGAGCACGACGCTGCCATGCGGGCTGCTGTCGAGCGCGTCCGGGCGCGGATGCCCCAGCGGGTGAGATCCGTGCTGGTGGCACACGCCTTCGCGGCCGGGGGGGAGGGGTCCGAGTCGGAGCGGCCGCTTTCCGTGGGCGGGGCCGGGCAGGTGGACGTCTCCTGCTTCGACGGGTTCGACTACGTGGCCCTCGGCCACCTGCACCGACCGCAGAGCGTAGGGGGGCGGCGCATCCAGTACGCGGGCTCGCTGTACAAGTACTCTTTCGCCGAGGCGGACCACGTCAAATCGGTCAGCCTGGTTCAGATGGGCCCGGACGGGGCGTGCTCGGTGGAGCGGATCGCGCTCTCGCCACGCCTGGACGTGCGCTGCCTGGAGGGCAAGCTGGAAGAAATCCTGCGGGCGGCCGAGGACGACCCGAACCGGGACGACTACGTCATGGCCAGCCTGACCGACGAGGGGGTGGTCCGCGATCCCATGGGCCGGTTGCGCACCCGCTACCCCAACGCGCTGCACGTGGCCCGGCCCAACCTTACCCCGGGCCCGGGCGGCTCTCCACCCGCGGGCGACCGCCGCAAGCTCGATGTCAAGGACCTGTTCGCCGACTTCTACGAGCACAAGCGGGGCAGGAAGCCCGACGAGAACCAGAAGGAGGCCTTCGCCCGGATCGTGGACCAGGTGCGCAGCCGCCAGAGGGAGGCCTGAGCGGTGAAGCCGGAGAAGCTGACCATCCGTGCGTTCGGGCCTTACGCCGGCGAGGAGGTCGTCGACTTCGGCCTGCTCGGTGAGCGCAGCCTGTTCCTGATCCACGGGCCCACGGGCAGCGGCAAGTCGTCGGTGCTGGACGCCATGTGCTACGCCCTGTATGGCGAGTCATCCGGCGGCGAACGCACGGCGGACGAGATCCGCTCCCAGCACGCTTCGGTGGAAGAGCCCACGGAGGTGGAGTTCGTCTTTTCCAGGGGCGGGGAGCGCTACAAGGTCGAGCGCGCGCCCGAGCAGGAGCGCAGGAAGAAGCGCGGGTCCGGCACCACCACCCAGCCCCCCCGGGCAGCGCTGTACCGCTGGGAGTCGGCCGACGGCGAGGGCTGGAAGCTGGTGGCGTCCAGGGCGGGCGCGGTCGACGAGCAGGTGGAGCGGATCCTGGGCTTCCAGGTGTCCCAGTTCCGCCAGGTGGTGGTGCTTCCCCAGGGCCAGTTCCGGCGGCTGCTGTCGGCCGATTCGGCCGAGCGCGAGCGCATCCTGGCCACCCTGTTCCAGACCCACGAGTACGCCCGCATCCAGGAAGCGCTCAAGTCGGCGGCCAGGGACGTCAGGGAACAGATCGACAATCTCCAGCGCGAAAACCGGGTGCTGCTGGAAGAGGAGCAAGTCGAGTCCCGCGAGGACCTGGAGCAGGTCCGCGAGCAGGTCAAGGCTGCTGTTCGGAAACTGGACGAGCGCATCGCAAAGCTCAGCGCACAGGAGAAGGAGCGCTCGGCCGAGCGCGACCGGGCCCGCGAGGTGGAGGAAAAGTTCTCCGAGCTTGACGAGGCCGAGGCCGAACTCGCCGGGCTGGAAGATCTGCGCGAAGAGAAGGACGAGCAGGAAGCGGCGCTCGATCGGGCCAGGAAGGCGCACGATCTACGCGACCTGGCAGCCGGGCTGACCCAGCGCAGGGAGGATGCACAGGAGAGTGCCGCACAACTGGCGGCCTCGGAAAAGGCTCTCGAGCAGGCGATCCGCGACAGGGACAGGGCCGTCCGGGCCTTCGAGAAGGAGGAAGGCCGGGAAGAGCAGCGCCAGAATACGCGCAAGCAGGCCGAAAAGATCGAGGAGCTGACCGACCAGTTGGCCGAGTGGGAGACCGCGCAGCAGGAGTTCGAAGCCGTCCGGGAGGTCGTCGAGCAGGCCAGGCAGGGATTGGACGAACTGACAGAGGTGCTTACCGCCGGCCAAGCCAAGTTGAAGGCACGACAGGAGGAACTTCAGTTATTGCGCGAGGCGGCGGGAGAGCAGAAGGCCCTGGCACTGGAACTGGAGCAGCACGAGAGCGCCCTGGCTGCGGCCAGGAAGCTTAAGGAGGCGGACGAAGAGTTGGGCAAGGCCAGCAAGGACCACGAGCGGGCCGAGGCCAAGCTCGAGAAGAAGGATAGGAATATCGAGCGCGCGCGGGCCCGGCTCACGAGGCTCCAGCAGGCGCTGGTGGCCGGCCAGGCCGCAGTGCTGGCAGAGGGCCTGGAGGAAGGAGTTCCCTGTCCGGTGTGTGGCTCCACCGATCACCCCGCACCGGCTCGCAAGACGAAAGAGGTGCCCGAACAGGAAAAGGTCGAAGAACAGCGCCTCAAGCTCGAGCAGGCCGAGGAAGAACGCGAGCGGATGCGCAAGAAGGTGGCTGAGCAGGACAAGGCCGTAGGCAAGTGGTCGGCCAGGGCGGAGCAGGCCAGAGAGCAGTTCGGAGACCTGGCCGGCCAAGGCATCAAGGCGCTTGAGGAGAAGGTCGCTCGAACCGAAGAGGCCGTCCAGGCTGCCCGGCAGGCCGGAGAGCAGAAGACGGAAGTCGAGAAGGAGATCCGACGGACACAGTCACGGGTGGAAAAGCTGGGAAAACAGGTCGAGGAGGCCAGGGGTAGGCTGGACGAAGCCGTGGCCGGGCAGGCCGAAAAGAATGCGGTGGTGCGGGAGAAGGGAAAGAGCATCCCCAAGCGATACCGTGAGCCGGGCGCGCTGGCCGAGGCCATCGAAAAGGCGCGAAAGAAGCACCAAAAGATGCAGGCCGCCTGGGAACAGGCTCGCGAGCAGCGTCAGGAGACCGACAAGCGGGCCGCAGCGTTCGAGAAGCAGACCGAGGTTCTGCGCAAGGAACGGGACAAGGCATTGGTAGCGGATAGCAAGAAGGCCGAGGAGTTCGCCGGCCGGCTTGCGAAAGCGGGCTTTCGCGACGAGGGCGAGTACCACGAGGCTCGGCTCGAGCGTGACGAGATGGACGGGCTGGACCGGCAGGTGCAGGACTACCGGGCCTCGCTCAAGGCGTCCCGGCAGCGCACAAGGCGCGCTCGCAGTGCAATAGAAAATCTTCAGCGGCCCGACCTGGAAGCCGTCGAGCGGGCATGGGAACAGGTCAAGGCCGAGCTTGCCACGGCCACGGACGAACGCGGAGCGCAGCGCAGCCGTGACCAGGAGCTGGTCGCCAAGCTGAATTCCCTGGCCAGGCGCCATGGTGAGATCGAAAAACTGGACCAGCAGTACGTCGTGGTCGGCGAGTTGGCCGAGGTGGCTTGTGACCGGGCCATGACCTTCGAACGCTTCGTGCTGGCGGCGCTGCTGGACGAGGTGCTGATCGCGGCCTCGCAGCGGCTGTGGGTGATGAGCAATCAGCGCTTCCAGTTGCGGCGCGACGAGGGCCAGCGCGACCGGCGCCGGGCCGGCGGTCTGGACCTGGTGGTGTTCGATTCCCACACCGGCCAGGAACGATCGGTCAGGAGCCTGTCGGGCGGCGAGGGATTCCTGGCGTCCCTTTCCCTCGCCCTGGGGCTGGCGGACGTGGTCCAGGCCCACGCCGGCGGAATCCGGCTGGACACCATGTTCATCGACGAGGGCTTCGGTTCCCTGGACCCCGAAGCGCTGGACCACGCCTTCCAGACCCTGGTGGACATCAACGCCGAGGGCCGCCTGGTGGGCGTGATCTCCCACGTGCCCGACCTTGCAGAACGCATCGACGCCCGTCTGGAGATCGTCCCCGGCATCCGGGGAAGTACCACGAAGTTCGTGCTGTAGTCCGTGCGATAGGTTTGGGGTCAGACGCTGTCCGCGCTGGCCGGTACCGCCTTCACAAGCGCGTCCAGATAGACGAGGAAAGCGTCGATCTCGCTGCGGAGCGTCTCCCAGATCGGCTCGGCTTCCTCGGCCAACTCGCGCACGCGCGCCCACTCGAGCCGAGAGCCGTATTTGTGCCGATAGAGGTGGCGGAACCTCAGGTAGGTGATCAATCGCTGCTCGCTGTCCTGCGAGACTACCGGCGGCCGGATGCCAGGGAGGTCGAGCGTCATCGAGTGAAGCAGCTCGCGGTGCCACGCATCCCCTGCTGGCAACTCTCCGTTCAGGTGCGGGGAAACCTGGTTGAAAGCGCTCTCTATGCCGGTATAGAAGTCGTGAAGAAGGCCGCCGAAGCCGTGAGTGATGACGGTGTCCGGCTCGGGTTCTCGTGGATAGTCTGCGAGGGCCTCTGCTATCTGGGCCGCCACCCGGTCGATGCCATCGAGCACCTCGCGCAGCTTGGCGGCCACTCTCGCGGCCGTCGCGGCCAGCACCATGTTCTCAGCCATGAAGCACTGTCCCCGTTCGCTCGATCTTTTCCCGCACCGTCTCGTAGGCATCCTCGATAGGCACCAGATCGACGCGAAACGGCTGGCACAGGTCCTCGAGCTCCGCACCGGCCTGGTACAGCCGGGCGCCTTGGATGCCCTCCACCGCCAGGTCGATGTCCGAGCCCGGGCCGAAGCCGCCTTCGGCGAGCGATCCGAAAAGGACCACCCGCCGCGCGCCGTGGTGCCTCACCAGGTGCTCGACCAGCATCGGTAGCAGATCGCGCGCCCGGGCCTCGCGTTCTTTCCGGGACTGTGCGGCGACCCGCGCGCGCTCTACCCAGCCCTGCACGTATCGATCATAGGAGGCCATTTCACCTCGAGAATATCACTCTCCATCGCACCTGGCAAATCCCCCCGCTGTCGAACAGCGGTGACGCACGTTCTCAGCCAAGGCCGGAAAGGAGATGATCCAGCATTTGCTCTTCGTAGATCGCCCGGCCGGTGCGTCTCATGGCGGCGGTCAGGTTTGCGTCCCAGAGCGCTTCCGTCGGATTGCCTGAAAGAGAGACCCCGTCCTCTCTTCCGGAGACGGCGGCCAGGTAGTCGGGTGCGGAGAAGCGCCAGGGGGCGGCCTGGAGGTGCTCGACCAGGTGGTTGCCGATGCGCAGGCCGGCCCAGTCGAAATCGCAGTGGAAGAGGAGGTTTGCGCCAGATTGGGACAGCATATCGAGAAGCGTGAGGCTGGCGGTCGAGGGCTGGCCGTCCAGGCAGACGATCGGGGGCGAGCTCCCGGCCAGGCGGTCGGCGGCCGCGGCCGGGATCGCGGGGTTTTCGAAGATGTATACCCGGAGGGCGTCTCCAGCCGACAGGGGCTGGCGGGTCAGCTCGCGCAGGGTTATGCGGCTGGGCTCGCCGCACTGGGCGCATTCGCGCAGGTTGCGGGCGAGGCGGCTCGGGCCTGGGGGGCGCAGGCCGAGCACCAGGACGTTGGAGGAGAGGGGATCACAGGTAACTCCGAGGGCGGCCCAGAGCCTGCGGCGGTCGGCGGTGCCGGTGGGTGTGCTCGGCCAGCCGGCCAGACGTGCGCAGGCTCGGAGAACGAGGGAGGCGAGCGGCTGGCCGGCGTCGAGGGCGTGGGCGTCCGAGGTCGTCTCGGCGGCCATGACGGACAGGAGCTGGCCGTCCGCTGGAAGGCGTGAGAGCACGGAAAGGGCCTGCTCGAGAAGATCTTCTTCTGGAAGGCCGGCCGCGCGGGCCGAGCGGGTCAGCAGGCCCCGGGTTCGGAGGTCCGAAAGCCAGGCGAGGAGCTCTCTACGTTCCCGCACGACGGGATGGGACCGGGCGCGTTCCCAGAACTCCTCCTTCAGGACTTCCCCGGCGCGGCGCTCGGCCCGCCGGTCCCTCAGGGGCCCGCCGAGCGCCTCGAGCACCTCGCGCAGCCCTGCGGCCACCCGGCTCCGGCGCAGGCAGGCGTCCAACTCGGCCAGGTCGATGCTGACACATACGTCGGGCATTGCGGCCCGGCCGAACAGGGACGCCAGCGCCTCGCGCTCCGTGCCGGTCAGCCCTCGAATGCCAACCGTCCGGGGCTCGGCGTCGCCCCCTTGCTCCAGGCGGCGGCGCACGGCCGTAAACAGGCGACTGTACTCGGGCGCGCCCAGGAGCTCGTGGACCTGCCCTTTCCCTGTCATGTCCCGATCCTGGCTCACGCCGTTCCCATCTCGTGGATCTGCCCGCCGTCCCACAGGAAGCGATCCGTGTGCACGCCACGCATGCCCGGCTCGCGGGTCAGGTGGTAGGTCGAGAGCCCGTCCAGCTCCTCGAAGAAGCCCCATTCCTCGTGCCGGGCGTCGGCGCCGCTCCACCCATTGGACATGCAGTGGCGCACGTGGCCCAACTCGTGCAGATAGATCTGGGTGAGGAAGGCGTCCCACACATTCTTCGCGAATCGCTTGCTGAAGGTCCTTTTCAGGAAGCGCTGTAGATCGTCGCAGACCGACGCCACCTCCTTGGGGTGGGGGTCGTCCAGGAAGATCGAGTAGAACTCCTTCCCGCGGGCCTCGCTCGGCTGGCACATGCCCAGATCTTCGAGGCGGCGGTTCTGCCTGCCGGTCAGTACGATCACCTGGCGCTGTCCCTCGTCGGGCAGCCCGTTGTGCTGCAGCAGCCGGATCCAGCGCCGGGTGCCGTGGGTGTCCTTCAGGTACAGGATTCCCCCGCGGTGCTCGAATGCCTCATCGGCCGTGACCTTGTCCAGGGTGGTGTGATCGGACATATCGTCACTCCCTGCCGAAACCCTCGGCCAGCAGCCGGACCGGCTCTCCCGGGCTCCTGCCGGTTGTCTCCGCATCGATTATGGCCGCTACCCTACTATCCGCCTCTGACATTTCTGCCCTCTCCCCCAGAGACACCCGGCCGACCCTGGATCTGACACCCTGTCATGCGAGAGATGCGTCCGCCTAACTCGCATCTCTCGACGCGACCACTGAGATCGAAACTGTCGGCCAGTAGCTCCTTGACCTCGGAAAGCGTCCCCGACCCTTCCGACCCTTTTTTGGTTTTTTCATGCCAGCTTCACACGCTTGATCTGCTTCAGAGCCAGAGCCTCGGCCTCCCTGGCGGCATATAGATCCCACCGCTGCTGGAGATTCATCCAGAGATCTGGCGATGTACCGAAAAACCTGGCCAGACGGAGTGCGGTGCTTGGTGTGATCCCCCTGCGGCCATTTACCAGCTCGTTCACGCGCTGGTAAGGAACCCGGATTCCCTCGGCAAGGTCCTTTTGGGTAAGGCCCATGGGTCCTAGAAACTCCTCCAACAACATCTCGCCCGGATGTGTCGGTTGACGATGAGTGGGTATACGTACCATTGTTCCCTCGCTCCTAGTCACCTCATTGGCAGACGAAGACCGTCTGTCGTGAACCATCTCCCGCTTCCAGGATCAGGCTCACGCTGCTCAAGTCATCCGTTCGTTCAAAAATGGGGTAGAGCAGACCGCCCGAGCAACTGTCCAGGCTGCCGGCCAGGGCCCCATACTCATCGTAGCCGCACGACAGGCCCACATCGCCGGTCTCGTAGCGTCTGATGGAGACCTCATCCGTGCCCGGGATCTCAAAGAAGGCCAGGTCGAAGGCCGTGATGACGCCCGAGGGACCGTCCTGGTGGGTGCCGTCGCCCCAGCCGATGTCGGCACACTGGCTGCCGCTGACGGTGATGGTCAGGCGGGAAGGCGTAGGCACCAGGCCGTTGGGGTTGTCGTTGAAGGCCGAGAGCTGGACCACCAGGTCGCCGGCGCTGCAGCTCATGTCCATGGAGTCACCGGACATGGTCAAGGCGCTCTCCGAAAGGCAGCCCTGCACCGTGGCCAGGGCGTCCTGATAGCAGGTGGGCGTATCGTCACAGTCGAACAACTCGGCGCCCTTCAAGAAGCTCGGCACCGAGCCGCCATTCCCTCCCCCTCCGCAGGTCGCCATCAGGCAGGCACTCACCAAGCCAAAGACACAAAGCAGCACAAACCTTGCGTTCCGAACCATGATCTCCCTCCCGGAGTCAATTGTGCCGATCCTCCACATCGATCCGGGTAACAGATCACATCCAAGTCGCGTGGCCGGCACCGATTTTCAACGTCACCTAGCATAACTCATAACGTCAACTTCGGTCCTCCGCTATGTCAATAGCCGCGGCGCCGGGCGGCCAGGGCCAGGACGATGAGCAGGGCCAGGGCGGCCGCGGGGGGCGGGGTGGTGCCGCAGCCGCAGCCCGCGGGGCCGTCGTCGTCCTGGTCGCAGATCCAGGTGCAGAAGCCTTCCAGGCAGTCCCAGGCGCCCGGGCAGGCGCCGCCTTCGGCTTCCGGGCAGTCGGACGGGGCTTCGCATGCCGGGGGTGGATCGCCGGACTCGAGGCAGGGCTCCACGGGCGAGCCGTCGGGCTTCATGGGGCAGATGCGCACCCAGTCGCCGGCCACCTCGACCACGAGGTAGTGGTGGCCCTCGAAATAGAAGAGGGAGTAGGGCGCGTTCGGGTCGTCCTGGCCGTACAGGGGCGCGCCGCCGCCGCCGGTGACGAAGCCCGAAAGGCCGGAATCGGCATCCCAGCGCTCGTAGCAGTGGTCGTGGCCCGAGAAGACCGCGTCGATGCGGTCCGCGTCGGGCAGGCCCTCGAGGAAGTCGCGCACTTTCGCCGCCCCGCCGTGTCTCGACGACGAGTAGGGGCCGTGGTGGCAGGTCACGAACACGTGCCGCACGTCCGGATCGGCTGCCGCCGCGGACAGGGCGTCTGCCGCCCAGGCCCGCTGGGCCTCGCTCATCTCGGTGCCGATAAGGGTGTCGTGGGTGTTGAGCACCAGGAAAAGACTGTTGCCGTAGCGGAACCGGTACCAGGTGTGCTCGGCGCCGTCATCGTCGGGCGGCAGGGCGAACAGGGCGCGGTACTTCTGGCCGTCGACGTCCCACTGCTCGTGGTTGCCGAAGGTGGGGAACAGGGGCGTGTCGCGCAGCAGGTCGGCCTCGATCTCGAAGAAGCGGTCCCAGAGGCTGTCCAGGATGCCGGTCTCCACCATGTCGCCGGTGTTGATCAGGAAGTCCGGGGCCTCGGCCGTGAGAGAGGGCACGACCGCCTCGTGGCCTGAGTGGTCACCCCCGTCCGAGCGGTTGTCGCCGTAAACCACGAACCGGAACGGCTCGTCTCCGGAGACCGCCGTGGCGAACACCCCGCCGGGGCTCTCGGCCGCGCCGGAGACCACCCGGTAGTGGTAGGTGGTCGAGGGCTCCAGGTCCTCGATGGCCACCTCGTGGTGGGTGGCACCGGCCTGCGACGGGGCGCTGGAACCGTAGGTCTCGTTCGGGCCATACTCCACCAAGCCGTCCGCGGGCTCGGCTGTCTCCCAGACCACCACGATCCGGAAGGGCTCGACCTGCTGCAGGAACGGGCCGCGGGTGATCGTCTGGGCCCGCGCTCCGAGGCCCGGAAGCAGGCAGACGAGTGAGACGAGCGAGAGGGCAATCCAGCCGGATCGATTCATGTAGACATCCTCACTTTTCCTCGCAATCCCGGGCATTACGGTGTGATCCGAAATATCAGTTTTCTCGGCTTGCCGCCGCGGACCAGCTTCACCACGATGCGGTTGGACATGGGGATCGTCAGCAGGATCCTGTTCGTGGCAGTCAGGGGAAGGCCGTTGATCCGTTCGACCAGGTCGCCGTCTCGAAAGCCCGCCCATCGGACTACGGAGCCCTTCTTGATGTACTTGAGCAGGTAGCCCTGGAACTTGCCATTCCTGAACGCCTTGTAGACCCGCAGCTGCGTGGAGAACCACGGGATCCGGGCGAGCAGGCGATAGACCTCTGCCCTGGGGATCTCGTATTGGCCCGGCCCGATCTTCTTGATGCCTTTGCCCGGGCCGGCGGGAGGTTCTTCTTGTTTCTTCGACTTCTTCCCCGACGGGGCCGGCTTCTCATCGGACTTCTTCGCCTTCTTCGGGGCCGCCGCCGCGGGATAGGCCACCACGAGCGCCAGCGCGACCGCCAGTGCAATCTTCATGAACCGGGTCATGATTGTCCCCAGGACCCCACCCATGACACGATGTCGGCGAAAGGTGTATCGGTCATCGCTTTGAACAACTTCCGATCCGCCGTGACGGTCTTGCCTTCGATGAGAATCGCAAGGGCGAGGTAGAGACAATCGTACAGCGCTCGACCTGTTTTACAGGCGATCTCGTATGCGTGGTCCTGCAGTTTCCCGGAGTCGTAGTATTCGATGTCTAGCATCCGGAGTACTGTGCGGATGCTGTCTCCTTCTTCTCGTTTCAACAGTCCACGCCGCATCCACTTGCAGACCAGGTTGTCCATTTCCAGCAGGAAGAAGTCGGGCGCGAAGAGCTTCTCGTTGTCGCGCAGGAAGGCGAGGGCTTGCTCGGAATGCTCCTCTTCGGTAAACCACTTGGCCGCCACGCTGGCGTCGACGATATGGACGCTCATCTGTCGCGGCCCTCGCGGATCAGCTCGACGCTGTCCGGAAACCTCCTCCCCGCCAACCGCTCACGAAGCCGTTCGAGGCTCCTCAGGGCTGTCTCGTGATCGATCTTCGGAGTGGTGGCGGCCTCGCGCAGGATCAACCTGACCTCGGCCTGCATGGATCTTCCGTTGGCTTTCGCCTGTCTCTTCAGATGTTCGACAACGTCGTCATCGATGTCGCGAACCAGTATTTGCGCCATGGCATTGCTCCAGCATGTGATATCAAAATGATATCACGCCTGATGATAATGTCAACTGACCGAGATTCCTGGCAGTGCTGACGCACGTATTCCACCCTCCCCCCCGCCCCCTCCCGCCAGCGGGAGGGGGTGTAATATGCTGATATCATGGTGGAAAACTCCCTCCCCCTTCAGGGGGGGGCCTAACGAAAAGGGGGGTCTCGATCAGCAAGCCCCAACTGGGGCGGAATATGAAAGCCCAGGGCGAAGCCCTGGGACAAGGAGTGGTGAAGAAGTCAAAGCCCTGAAAGGGCGGAATATATATGCGAAACGTCATTTCTATTGCGCCCTTACAGGGCTTGCGTCTTGTTACCCACCTGTTCCCAGGGCTTCGCCCTGGGCTATCTTATGCCGCCCCTGTCGGGGCTTTCGGAGGCGAAGATCGAGGTGTGACCCCCAGATCTGTTAAGCACTCGCGCGCAGGCTCTGCGGCGGATGCGTGGGACGCTTCCCGACGGGAATGGTGTGTCAACCGGATAGGCAGGAAAAGATCGCTTCATTTGAGTCTGCCTGCTGGTGGAGCTGTCTTTCGAGGTGGTACTGTTCGATCTACCAGGGCTCGATCCATTGGTGCCCCAGGGCTGGGTGGTGGTGTTGTGGTGACTGGCCGGGAAGGAGTCGCGATGTGAAAAAGCTGGTGTTGTCGCTGGCGCTGGTCGCCTGCCTGGGCGGCTGCAAGGACAAGCCCTCGATGTCGATCCACGCGGCCGCCCGGTCGGGCAACCTTCAGCAGTTCGAGAAGCACTTCAAGGCCGGGACCGACCTCGACGGGCTGGACGAGGACGGCAACAGCCCGCTGGTGCTGGCCGCCCAGCAGGGCCACACCAAGGCCGTGGGCCGGATGATCGAGCGCGGGGCGGACGTCAACATGAAGACACGCGACGGGACCACGCCGCTCTTCGTGGCCGCTGGCCATCCCCGGGTGGCGGCCCTGCTCGAGGAGAACGGCGCCCGCGAGGATCCCATGATGCTGCTCGATCGGATGCTCAAGGCCTTCGACGTGCTGTTCGCCCTGCTGGCCGAGTACCCGGACGACTGCGACAAGGCCCTGGCCTAGGTGGAGGCCTACCTGGAGAAGAACGGGGAGCAGCTCCAGAGGGTGATGGGCCGTCTCAAGGCGCTGGAGGGGAAGCTGTCGGACGAGGAGCGGAAGGCGCTCGGGCAGCGAATGATGGAGCGGTCCGAAGCGCTGACCAAGAAGATCATGGGCTCCTTGATGACCTTCAGCCAGAAGTGTCCCGAGCACGTCGCGCGCTTCACCCAGGCCCTGAAGTTGCTGATGCCCAAGTAGTCGCGATCAGGCGTCGGATTTGGGGAACGGACTTCAGTAGACCCCGCGTTCCTCGGGGTCGCCGAGGCGGTAGGCGTCCAGGGCCTCGCGCAGGTAGGCGGGGACGGAGACGTAGCGTTCGAGCTCGACGCACCAGCGGTTGGAGGCGCAGGTGCAGAGCGTGTTCTCGTTGGGGTTGCAGCCCTCGGCGCCCTGGCCCGGTATGTAGCCGCCGTTTTCGTCGATGTGATCCAGACCCGGGTCGAAGCGCACGATGGGCAGGCCGGTGTCGGGGTTGAAGACCGGCTCGTACCAGTCGGGGGCCCCGTCGCCGTCCAGGTCGGGGCCGTCGGTGGTCTCGTAGGCCAGCGCCAGCAGCTTGTTGGCCCACCCGAGTACCCTGGCCGCGATGCCGCGCTGGACGCTCTTGCCGAAGATCTCCTCCTTGCCGAAGGTCTTGGCCACGTACACCTTGCCGGTCGGGTTGTGGAACTCGATCCGGTTTTCGAAGACCGGGTCGGCGTCGCGGCCCATCTCCCACATGTACATCAAGTCCAGCCAGTGCATCTTTTCGTTCTCGGGCAGGTAGAGCAGGGTCCAGGCGATCAGGAACTTCTGCTGCTCCCAGCCCACCTGGGGATCGATCACCGCGGTATACGACGGGATCTTCGGGTCCAGCTGCTCTTCACCGGTGCCGCTGTACGAGGAGCAGATGGTGGTGCCGTTCGCCGGGAAGCATGCCCGGGGGGTGTCGCCCCACCAGGAGGTCCAGCCAAAAAGCACGGCCGGGTAGCCCTCATCGTCCACGATGGGGCGTCCGTTGTCGTCGGTGGCCAGCCGCGGGCCCTTGATCGCGTCGTCGCCGGTCAGGTTGTTGCCCAGCCAGCGGCGATAGCCGTCCGGGAACAGGTCGGCAAGGGACACGGCCCGGTAGCGCGGGTCGACGAAATCGCGCCGGGAGTCGGAGATGAAGTTGTCGACCGACTCGGTCATCAGCATGGCCGTGTAGAGCTTGTCGTAGTAAGAGCCGGCGTTGATGGTGTACTCGCGATCGTACTCGCCCTGGTCGTCGGCCAGCATGTTCTCGACCGCCTTGCCGCCCAGGCCGATGTCGCCGTAGGCCCCGGTGGCGCCGTTGGGCACGATCACCTCGGTCGGGCCGGGCTCGGCGATGGCGTCGCGGGCCGAGCGCAGCACCGGGTCGCCGGCCAGGTAGTAGTGGTCGCCGATCTCGGGCCGGGCCAACTGGCGGGCGAACTGGTCGAAGGCCAGGCCCGAGGCCAGGATGTTCTCGCCGAAGAACTCGCCGGCGATGTACGGCCACAGGGTGTCGAAGTCGTAGCCGATCTCCAGGGAGAAGTCCTGGTAGATGTTCTTCATCAGCCCCAGGCCCTTGGCCCCGTCGCGGAGCTTCTCGTTGAAGCGCCGCAGCGTCCGGTTGGACGCCTTGCGCACGCTGAAGTTCTGACGGCCGCGGCGGTAGTTGTCGAAGATGTGGTTGACCTCCTGCTGGGTGACGAAGAAGTTGAAGATCTCGTAGGCGTCCGCGCCGTTGTCGTGGCGGTAGACGCTCAGGTTGCCCAGGTCCACCCAGGAGTCGGTGGCGAAGCCGTAGGGCATCCGGGTGCGGCCCAGGGCGTCGATCGACGGGCCGCCGCGGTAGTAGAAGGCGCCGGTCTCGCTCCCGGTGGGCTTGCGCAGCGTGCGCCAGGGCACGTAGTCCACCCGCTCCTGCTTGCAGCGGGTATGCTGGCTGTCCACCTTGACGATCAGGCCGTCCAGCACCGGGTGCCAGGCGCCGTCCCGTTCCTCGTTCCAGCGGGCCGGCTTGTACAGCTCCGGATCCGCTACGGGCGTGCAATCGCTGATCAGCCCGTACTCGTTCTGGAGCTGGGAGTAGTGGAAGTCGTCCATGGTGTCGTACCGCGGGTTGTAGCGCGCGGGCTGGATTCCCATGATGCCGCCGAAGTTGTCCATCTTGGCCAGCATGGACTTGCCCTTGGGCTGGTCCGAGTTGTAGTCGGTGTCGGCGTGCACGGCCACGGCGTCGCCGTAGAACATCCGCGCGCTGGCGAAGTCGTAGACGCTCAGGCCCACCAGGTCCTGGGTGATCTCGCCCGGGTAGTCCATCACGGACGACTGCATGAACATCCAGATCAGGTTCTCCTGCTCGTCGGCGGTGACCGGGTCGAAGTAGCGCGGGCCCACGCAGGTCGAGCCGTCCGTGGCCAGGTCGGTGCAGCGCGCGGTCTCGGCGCCGTCGCGGGTGCGCAGCTGCCAGTACTGGGGACGGAAGCCCCAGGCGTCCGAGGACGAGATGAAGTTGTGACGCATGCCGATCGAGTGGCCCATCTCGTGGACGATGACCTGGTACTGGGCCCGGTGGGAGACGAACCGGCGCATTCGCTCGGCCCGCTCCTGCTGGACGGTCTTCGAGTCTTCGGGGTTGAAGCGGCCGAACTTCTGCTCGAGCACGCCGGCCAGGCCGGCCAGCGAGATGGGCGCCAGGGCCTCGGCGGGGTGGTGCAGGATGCAGGCCCCGCGCTCGGCCAGGGCCAGCTCGTGCCGGTTGTACAGATCGCGCATCAGGGCCGGGTTGGCGCCCCGGAGCGGCGAGGCCACGTCCAGGATGCCCTCGGACAGGGTCATGCCTGCCACGCCGGTGAGCGCCTGGAACATGGGGGTCAGCAGCCCGGCCTCGAACTCGGTGCCGGCCGCGGCCCTGCGCCGGGCCAGGTAGGTGGCGGCGTGGGCCGACGGCACCCCGATGGCGGCCTTGACGCCCTGGAGCTCGCTCTTGAGTCGCCGGGCCTGTGCCAGAACGTGGTCCGGCAGGGCGTGGTCGTGCTCCTCGCCGCGCAGGTGGATCGCGGACAAGTCGGCCCCGGTGAAGCGGGCCACCTGCCCGGCCAGATCATCGCGGCTCACGCGCGGCAGCACCCCGCCGGAGGCGGCCGCCTCGGCCGCCTGGGCCCAGTCCTTGATGTTGGTGCCCTCGGTCACGTCCTCGGGCTTCAGCTCGCCCTTGAGGAGCCGGATCTTGTCGATCACCGCCTGGCTGAACAGGTCGTTGACGAACGCCCAGGTGTTGACGCTGGCCGCGATCGTCTCGCCGGTCAGCGGGTCCTCGCTGTCGGTGTAGATGCCCCAGGGCGCCGGCGACTGGGGCTTGTCGTGCACGTTGATCTGGTGGTAGCGCAGGTCGCCCAGGCGCGCGGTCAGGGCCTGGGCGCAGATCTCGACAAGCTCGGCGTCGCCCTGCTCGCGAGCAAGGTGGCAGTCGGTGGAGGTGTAACCCTCGGGCAGGCGCGGACCGCCGCAGGCCTCGTGGTCGTCGGCCTGGACCGGGCTGTGGCACAGGACGATCATCTCGGGCATCTTCGCGATCGCGACGACGCCGGGGTCGTAGCCGCGCTGCTGGCCGATCTGCTCGGCCAGGTCGTCGCAGTCCCGGCCGGGCCAGGCCCGGCCGTTGCGGCAGTCGTCCACCTCGCTGGCCAGCACCACGGCGTCGTGGTTGTCGTCCTGCTGGCCGAAGTAGACCGGAAAACGCTCGGCGCAGTCCGGGTTGCCGACCGCCACGCACTCGGCGTACCGGGCGGTGCGCGACGCCGCCCTGAGCGCCACGTCCCACTCGTGGGTGGCCATCTCGGAGGCGTCGAAGAACTCCTGGTAGCCCGCGTTGGTGTAGTACCAGGGGATGGTGATGGTCTCTCGCTCGGCGTAGGGCAGGGTGCAGCGCTGGCGGAAGGTGTCGCAGCGCGATCCCGAGCCGGCCGCCTCGCACTCGTCGTCGGTGCCGTTGCCCTCGAAGTCCCGGTGGGGATCGGCCCCGAAGGGCGTGGTGTCCGGGGTGAAGCACTCGATCGGCCCGGTCATGGTCTCGGGGTCGTCGTAGTAGTGGCTGCGCTTCCAGATCTGGTAGCGGTTGAGGAAGCGGTGCCACATGTCGTCGCTCATGCCGTAGTTGCGGGCGTATCCGTAGCGCTCGATGTAGAACCCGCCGTAGGCCTGGAAGCGGTAGCCGTCCCAGTCGACCGGCTCGTAGTCGTTGTCGACCACCTTGCGGAACGAGTGGCGGATGGTCAGCTCGACCGGGTTGCAGTTGCCCACCGGCCAGGAGCCGCCCATGAAGTCGTTGGGCAGGAAGCAGGCCGGGAAGGAGTCGATGCCCCAGCCCCAGGCGCTCAGGTCGATCAGCTCGGGCTGGGCGAAGGCCTTGTTGGTCACGTCGAAGTAGCCGTTCTCCAGGTCGAAGACCGGCGCGTGCGGGTCGGCCGGGTCGGTCACGTCGTAGGCCAGCGGCTCGTAGGTGATCCCGCCGTAGACGCCCAGGAGCGACAGCGTGTCGAGGTCGTAGGCGTCGGTGTTGAGGTTCTTCGACCAGTCCACCCGCATGTACTCGCGCTCGAGCCACGGCCGGTCGGTGGTGTTCTCCTCGATGATGTTGAGCTTCTCGCCGGTGGTCGGGTTGTAGGCCCGGACGATGTCGAAGTGTTTTTCGATTGTAAAGGCCACCACGATCACACCTTCGCTGGTGGCCCGGCCGGCGCCCTTGCCGTCCGAGTTCTCGATCCGCTCGTAGGCCAGCCGGCCCAGCAGCAGGTCCTCGGTGATCTGCCACTTGAGGCGCGACATGGGCTGGGCATAGGTGGATGTGAACAGGCCGTCCTGGGCCGCGCCGTAGCCCACGTCTATCAGGGTGGCCTGGGTCCAGAACTCGGGGTTGTCGGACGAATCGGAAAAATCCTCGCCGACGAACGACGACTTCTCAAGGGCATAGGGCTGGACCCTGTCGACCGGCGCGCGCTCCATGGCGCAGCCGGCGATCAGGGTAACGACGAGAAGGCAGGTCAAGACGACTGAGTTCGTGTATCTACAGGTCATACTGGTGGCTCCTTTCCGGATCGCTTCCGGTGATCTGCGATATCAGGCCCTGCACGTCGAGGCGCAGGTCCACGAAGACGAGAGAGTAGGGGTTGTAGAAAGGGTTGTACCAACTCGTGGAATCCGGGGCGGGCTGGGGGCTGACCGACTGGTAGCCGAGCCCGAGCTCCAGCGAGCGCATTGGCATGAAGGTGATCTCCGCCGAGAACAGCGAGACGTGACGCTGGTCGGTGCCCGCCTGGGGCGAGAAGCTGACGCGCTCGTCGGCGCCGTCGATGGGGTAGAGCCATTCGACCCGGTGGCCGTACACGAGCGATACGGCCAGCCAGTCAAGGATCCCCAGCCAGGCGTCCAGGCTGGACTGCAGCCTCCAGGCCGGGTTGCGCCTGCCCGTGTTCAGGTAGGCGGCACAGCCCTCGCTGGCCAGGCTGCAGCCCGTGATCAGCGGGGTCTCGAGCTCCGAGGTCGTGTAGCGGTGCAGCGCGGGACCGCAACGCAGATTGACGCCGACACCAAGGCCTTCGAGAAGCTCGAAGTTGCGAGACAGGCGGATGCCCGGCCGGATGGCCAGGGCCAGGGTGCGTGCCTGGGAGACTTTCGAGGTCGGAGCGACCAGCGTGAGATCGGCCGACAGGTCCACGCCGACCAGCGGGACGGTGTAGAAGCGCGACAGCCCGACCGCCAGGGCCAGGTCGCCCACCAGGGCCTCGCCGGCGTAAGTCGTCTGGTCCGCCTCGGTCAGCTCGCGGGTCACGTCCAGGCCGGCCCGCACGAAGAGGTGATCGCCGAACCACCAGCGCGGCTGGAAGTCGAAGACCATGGCGTAGTATGGGTTGAAGGTCTGGTAGGAGCCGTCCAGGGTGGTGGTGCCGAGCGCGTGGCGCCAGGTGAAGCGGGAACTCCGCCACGGCGCCTTGGCGCTGGATGCGATCCCGGCCCCGGTCCCGGCGCCGGTCGTCTGGTCGGCTTCCGCTTCCGGCTCCCCTGCCTCGTCCGAGGCCATCACCGCCGGCGGGCCTGCGCACACCAGGCCGAGCGCCGCCAGAACCGGCGCCAGGGTCGCGTATTTTTTCAGGGTCTTGAGGATGTGGTGGGACATTCGAGATAACTCCTGGTCGGTAATATGTGGAGTAGACCAGAGCTTATAGCCTGTTATTGACATTTTTTCAAGCGTGGCGTGAGGGGAAAATTCTGAAATCCTGACATAGGGACGGCAACCACTTGATATCAAAGGATACTGCGCCGAGACGCCCCGATATAATTAATGATACTGGATTTTAAAAGCCAGATCTCGATTTTACCTCCAGGC
>SDBT01002862.1_pt1 | contig 30117 bp, 54 predicted proteins | sample 2277101 | NCBI WGS metagenome assembly SDBT01 (sample SAMN10404973, study PRJNA504765) | marine sediment metagenome | isolation source: marine sediment core GS10_PC15, 103 cmbsf | place: Arctic Ocean: Southern Knipovich Ridge | collected 2010
AGCAATTAAAAAAGCTACAGGTAAATAAATGTCCACAGACGCAGAAAAGAAAGCGGCAGCCAAACAAAGAGCCAAGAATAAGGACGCGGGTTTAGAGTCATACAGGCGAGAAATAAAGAAAAAGTTCTTTGCTAAGATGGACGAGTGCCTAGCTAAACTAAAGAAGGGCAAGGAGTAATATGAGTAAAGATGAAGTAATAGCTGCGATGAGAAAAGAACTTGAAGTAGCAAAGGATTATAAAAGCATGTACGCCCTTCAATCTTGGTTGCGATGTGCTGATATTCTTTCCAAAGAGCAACTCGAAGAAAAGTTAATTGAAATACAGGAGCAGACATGAGTAACGACATAAGAGAAGCAGCGAAGGGTGTGAAGGAAAAAGATGATAAATGCCCTACATGTACTGGTGAAAAAAAACTTTACTCCTTCTATCATTGCGACAAACATAATGTTTGCAATACTTGCGGAACTCACAGGAGTAAATTAAAAGGCGTTATCGCTTGGGGAACAAGAGAGGGAGCTTTTTTGTGTGGTAATTGCGAAGAAAGAGAACGCCACGCATCCATAGCAGAGCGACAAGCCAAGGGGTTTGAGCATGAGTATACAGGTGAAGTTGTGTGTCCTCACTGCGGCTATGAGGAGGTTGATTCATGGGAAATGCATGATCATGACGACGACCGAGAATGTCCCGATTGTAAACAGAAGTATCAATATGAGCGGATTATAACTTGCGAATATTCAAGCTCAAAAATAGGTGAGGATGTATGACAGACATAAAACCAGAAGAACTACTGAAGCAGGCCGATGAAATAGCTCGGGCAAAATATAAAGAGCTATGCGACGCAGAAGACTCCCACGAAGAACAAATAAAAATAAATTGTGCAAGGCTAAATGAACAGGAAGAATACGAGCGCATAACGAAATACGCACCAGAAGAAAAAAGATATTGGGTGCGTTTGCAAAATGAAAAAAGAGGTAAAAGATGTCGGAAAAAATAGACAAGGTGGAAAAAGCATTATCAATAGCATCCTCAACATTCCGCTTATATCGGAAACTACATAGCGACAAAAGAACATCAGACGGAGACCTGAAAGCCGCAAAGAATGGTCAGTTGTCCGTAATAATGGAGGAAGCTATCAAAGCCCTAGCAGATGAGGTGAGGGGGAAGGAGTGGCAACCGATAATAGAAGCTACAGACGAAGAGGTTATAGGGTGTATAAAATATCAAAAAGGGAAGTATGGAGAGCCGTTCTCATGTGTGTATAATGAAGAATCCGATCAGTACGAAAGCATAAGAATTACTGAGCTTAAACCACATTTGCCAACTCATTTTACCCCATTACCAACCCCCTAAGGAGGTGTAACATGGCAGACACAATAGAAAGCTTACTAAAAGAAGCGCAATTCCTGGTGGATAGCTGTTTAGAGAGTGGCCGCGGGCAAGCTTATCTGCTGGCCATTGAGCTATTAGCATCTACCAAGCGTGAGACTGCTTTAAAAGCTGAACTACTAGAGATAGTAGAAGCGCAACGTAAAGATGTAATAGAGGAAATATGCACTCAATACTATGGTGAAATTATTAAAAACTTTCGGAAGGTGCAAAAATCTGGTGAGCATGGGCGTCACATCCATGAAAACGATGTAAAGCTTTACGAGAAATTAATAAGAGAATTGCGAAGGGAAGAGTGGGTAAAACCTCTCCCCACTAAGCAGGAGACCAAGACATGAAAAGGCTTACAAAAGAACAGGCTGTTATTATCACTGGCTATACAGGTGTAATGGTTTTAGAGAGTTTTTCCGACTTCCATGAAGATATTGAAAGAAGGCTTGATAGATCAGTTTTTACGCACGAATTAGCTTCAAAAGATTTATGGAAAGACATTAAGAGTTTGTATAAAGAGGACTTTTTGAGTTTGATACCTAAGCAGGAGACCAAGACAAATGACGCATAAGTTAAAAAGATTCTGGTACAAGCTACAGGCAGCGTTTACACCACCACCATCACCACCAACCCGAAAGGAACGGGAAGCGGGAAGAAAAGAGGCTATAAAGCGTGCTGTTAATTATATAAATGCGAGAAGACCATGAGTGATAAAGAAATAGTAACACAATTATTGGAAAAATTAATTAACGAGGCTTGTGAAGAGCATTATAGGAGAGCAAATGAATTAAATAGTAAGTTAATAATCTCGCACAACCGCCTCAAAGACGCGTTGATATTTATGAATCTCGGAGATAGTGAAAAAGACGTAAAAACGAAAGCGTACATAAAAAAGAAAACCGAGGAATATTTAGAAACCCTATCCAACTACAAAGACACCAAGGAGGAAGCGTGAAGATAGTAAAATTATATAACATGGGTTTCGAGCAATACAAATTACCTGTGATACCAAATTTCATTCGTAGAATTGAGGATGACTTCCCTGTTCCTTACGGAGAATTAAGTGACGCTCAAATAAAAAAGGTTGGAGCGGCCTTTACAAAAGCATTGCTTGAGAAAGCAGATAAACAGCGAAAAAACAATACAGAGTTTGCTTAGAAACCCCATCCACAAAGGAAGATAACAAAGACCAAACACAGGAGGGACTATGAGCGAATATAAAATACCAGAAGATTTAGATGATATATTCACAGAATGTTTTGCAGCAGAAAAACTAATGAATTTATATAGCAAAAGACCATTTGGATACACAAAGGCATTAAAAGCTTCCAAGTTAGCCGTAAAAAAGCGGAGGGAGTTTTGGGATAAGGTTTACGCTTTATACCCAGCAGTACAAAACAAAGGTGAGACGTACGATAGGCAAACGCTCCTGATATCTATAGAGGAGAACAAACAAAGTGATAAATAAGTATTTAAGATGGATTAGCGAAAATTTAATATTTTTGGTTCTTGGCGCAGTATCGGCTCACATTATGCCTAATATTTGGCTTGCCTTACTGGGATGTATATTATTCGTGGTAATTGTTAATTTGCATGACAAGGCGATTAAGGCGAGCAAACAAAGTGACTGAAGAAGAATATATAAATGTATCTAATTTTGCAATACTAAATCAGGTAAATAGTTTGCTGCATAAAGTTAGCGGGCAAGAGGATAATAAAAGTTTTGAGTTCGCCCGCGGGATACTCGCCGATATACGGGATGAGTGCGGCAGAGGGTTTAAAATAGATGAGAACGAGTAAATATAAAAGCTATACGCATAAAAACAAAAAGTGAGAGTAGAAATGTTAATTAAAATATTCGGAATATGGTTAATGGCTAGCAATATAAACCACTTAGAGCCATACAAAAGATTTGGCGGTGATGATTGCCAAGTGGTAATGAACTCAATAGATAAAATGAAGCACCGCATTGACACACACATGACTTGTGACGAAGCCGCCGCAGAAATAAATAAGCAACTTATAGGTAGGTAAAAACGACATGACAATAGAACATAAAGAGCTAATAGAGGCTATGGCAAAGGCTTATTATTTATCAATAGCCACCGATAAAGATTGCCTAACATGGGAGCAGTTCAAAGAAAAGAAGCCTGAGCTTGTCGCGGGATTCACGGAAGTTGCTTGCACGCATCTTAAAGCTGTACAAGAGCATATGCCAGACCCCACTAAAATTGATCTTGAAAATAGCATCTGCTGGCGGCGAGCGTCCCTTGAGGACGCAAAGAATTATGGTGATTTAATAAACTTAAAACAGGATAAATAAAATGGAAGTATTAATCATAGTATCAATTATCATATTGAACGCCACATTGTTCATATGGGCTAACTTAAAACTAGATAACGCATAATATAGAATACCCCCATTATTTTGATTTGCCGTTTATCTTTTCAAGTGTTCTAGCCGCACCGTATAATCCTAACGCTCCAAGGAATGCAGTGACGGAAGCATTACCGTACCACTCGGGGACATTCTTATCAAACCAAACAATAGCAACCCCCAACTGGAACATATTAAGACCTGCTACCCATACGTTAAATGGCCTAGCGATAGCCGCAAACCAATAAGAGCTTTGGGCATTAAGTTTATCCAATGCGCTTTGCCACATGGCGGGGTTTTGCTTGATACGCTCCATGGCTTCAGCTTTGGTCAAGCGCTCCTCATCAGAGGTGAATAATTTATCAAAAGCATTGCCTACCGCTTTTACAGGTTCACTTATCTCTTTACCTATGCCCAGGAAACTAGCTATTCCCATATATCCACCTGTGTTTATGTTAAAATATATTATATCACATTACGGATAGACTGTTAATTATATTTTTTGACATTTATTAAATACTAATATACTATATAGGTAAGGAATCATTTCAATATGGTATATGTATGAAAGAAACACGAAAAGACAGAATAACTAAATCTGTTGAGTTCAGTAGGAAAGAGTCGGAAAGTCTAAACGCTCATCTAAAAGAAGAGGATAGATCGTTTTCTTCTTATGTTAGGCTCCTAGTCAGAAGGGATCTGGTAAAAAGAAGAAACGACAAGAGGGATGATGCTTAATGCGCAGTGACCTTGACGATGTAGAATTATATCATCAAGAGCGGTTACGGAACATTGAGTTCAGGGCCAATATTAGAGTTAACGCCAAAGTCGCGTTATCATCTATTGAGCAACGACAATCAAATAGGGCAATCGAAGATAAGGATTTTGCTAATTCTTACGCATCGAGCCATAATGAGCGCGGATATAACCGCTGATATTATTTCAATTATCTAATTAACAATCTCGAAATGCGGTAGGTCGCGGAAGCGCTCTTCGGACATATTCCAGTCGGAATCCCAATCGCCACCCCAGCGGATTTTTATTCCCTTTGAGTGGGCTATACCGAATATTATTCCAGCGAGAAGTTTAAAACGCCCGGTATCCTCCCAGTCTATTGGGTATGGCGCAATATCTACGGCCTGTGACGGGCTAGAGTTATGCTTGCTTTGTGGGTATTTTAATTGTGATTTTCCTTCAGCGAATAGCTGGTTCTGCTCTTCTTCGGTGCGATTTCCGCAAAGCACTGTGAAATCATATATTTTTATCGCCTCTAAGCATATTTCTTGCAGGGCGCTGTCGCATGTATTTAATTTATCTAACGATTTCTTACTAAAATTAGCCATACACACCTACATTAGGGTTTGAAGAACGCCATTATTACCGACACTGTGACAGCAACTAGGGAGATAATGCCCAGTATTATTTTACCTACCTTTGCTTCGAACTTCTCCTTAGTAGCTTTAGATGCGGCCATGCCGCTCATCATGGGAACTACGTCAGTGACAACCGTGGTGTTTAACGCCTGCAAACTACTACCCAGTTGAGACATCTCTTTCAACACAGACTGAACATCCCGCTCATGTAGTTTTATGGATATATCATGTTTATGTAAGATTTCGTCATGTTTGGCGTGTTTCTCTTCCAATTTAACTTGCCCCTTCTCCAGCTTCTTAACTCTTTCAACTACCCCGTTCATAACATGTGCCCAATTGATTGTGTTTAATAAAATGCTATTTGCTGAAGAACTTATGGGCAAATATAGCAGGTATAAAATCAAAATATTTCAGTTTTATGCCCACAATATATAATACAGGTTGAAAGGCGGTTATGCAATTGTTACTTATCATACGCCATCTGGTACCGACTAACGACTTAAGGATATCGTTGTCTATATCCCTAACCCTCTTTAATATGTAGCAGTTAAGATCGATACTTTTCATGTCAGAAGCATATAATCCACTATAGGCGCGTGAAAATTTATACCATTTTTCATCCTGTACAATTGAGAAACTGCTAACTGGTGATCTGAAGAATGTAATTACAAAATCTAACATACTTTTTGGGCGTTTGAATACAAAATATGTACCGTGTTTCTCTATCTTGTCGGATACCTCAGCTTTCCATGTCCACGCCATCGATATTGATAGATAAGTTATAAACATTGTCAGCATAAAAACCACCAACCCAAACGGGGCGGATAGCATATAAGCTAGATAATTGAGTAGCTTGGCGGTGAATATTATAATCAATATAGCAACTATACCGCGTTCCTTGAACTGGGTTTTATCGATCCTATGAAACAAGTAAAATAAGACTATGGGTACCATTGGTATAGTGCATATATTATACGCAAAGTTGGCCAAGTTGTCGTCAGCACTTTCAAACAACATAGGTGCAAATCCTAACGATAACAATATGATGGCCAATAACTTCATCTCGGTTTACGTCTTATTGGTTTCTGAGCAGCAGGACGTACATGCCTTGCGGGTGGAACCATTACACGCTGATCACTTACGGGTTTAGCTTTTGGCTTCTTTGGTTTATCACTGGACATAATTTCTCCTTATAGCTGTATAATATATTAGTTTTTATTAGATTGCAATAAGTTTATTACCCGCAGGACAGCTCATTAGGAGTCAATCCAGCCGATGAGCCACTATACACTACCAAGTGCTACCCAGCGAATACCCGTGTGTGTTCCACTACTAGCTATATAAGTAAAACCACTTGTTGTGTTGCCGTTGGGCGATACAAATTGCGCCGAGCTATTCTCAACCGAACAAACCACAGTATAAACGGTACCAAAGCTGGTTGGGAAATTTATTGTACCGGAAATAGTTGAACTCACATCAAAGCCCCACTGTACAACCAACCCCGCTGGAAACTTATAAAACCCACTTACTGCTAAAGATTTATTCCCCGCGAAGGCGGAGGCTGTCATAGCTCTTGTTGAATCCGTTCCTATTAAAGATTCCGCGGCTGTTAAAAGCTCGGCTGCACCCTTCGCACCAGTTGTAGCAGCTGGTAAATCACCAGACAATATTGCAGAAAACAACGCATCTGTACCATTTGATCTAACAAAAGTCTCTGCCGCACCTAGCGCCACACGTTGCGCGTCACCTGATGCGTTACCTGTTACAATATCACCTTGTGTGGTAATTGGATTACCTCCTACACCGGGAAACAATACAAGTCTAAAGTTAGCACCATCATAAGACAGCTGCACTTCTTTATCTGCTACTAAGTCACCGGCAGCAGGGTCTGTCGAGCCGTCGGATAATTTTATATTGATCGAGCCTAATGTTGATACGTTAACCGTCGATGCACCCGTGTTTGTATTTCCCGGGAGAAACCGTATCGACATGCCATTAAAATATTGCGTAGATGCCCTCTTGGAGCCCACTACAGTCAATACATACGCATCAGCAGCGCCCGAATCAGTGTAGAAATCAGCGCCTGAAGCATATTCTGTTAATGCACTGCCCAACTGATTGAGGTCGGATGTGGTGATACTTTCGCCAGTGGAAGTGATTACGTTGTTGATCTCACCCTTGGCAGAGTTAAGAAATTCCGCATCACACTGTGGCGGATTATTGTCTATAAATGATAAATTTTTTACGCCCATGTCTCAGCCTCTTTGATAGAATTGATACTATTATAGTATATTTTATACGGTAAGTGAATTAAATATTATATACCCCATTTAGGTGTTAAATCTGATTCTACTTCTGCCCGTTCACTAGCAGAAAGAGCACGATCATAAACTATAATTTCAGCTATGTTACCATCCCAAAAGTTAGCGGAGTCATCAACTCCTATTCTTCCAAATATAGAAGTGCCAGTTTGCGCCACATCTGCAAATAATCGATTTAAAGAGCCGCCATTAAACGCTGCATCAACCTTGTCAGAAGCATCCTTACTGATATATAAAATGGAATTACCAGAAGCAAAAGCCAGTGTTTCATCTGAAGAGCCTAAATTATCAGCCCGCACAAATAGGTTGCCACTTGCATTTATTCCAATTTTAGAATTGTTAGTATCGTCACCCAATAACATTCTAACGCTAGTGGTGTCATCTGTATTTGAAACTATAAAAATCGACCAATCATCCACAAGGGACAAGTCGCTATCTAGTGACATAAAATCACTTGTTCCGTCAAAGTCTAAAGCATTTTTACCATTTATCGTATCTGTTCCAGTAGTTGGCTGCGCGGAACCCGTGCCTTGAGTGGAATTGTTACCAATACCCGATTTATCATTCCACTGACTAGCTGAGCCGCTTGATTCAGTTATAAATGACACATCAGACGCGTCATCCCATAATACATTATTTTCAAGGCTTGTTGGCGAGAACTGTGTGTTTACATATATTATTTGAACATTGGCGGGCTTCACTATATCAAAAATGCACGAAAGTATACTCTGGTTATTTGACGAAGGAGTAAATGGCACATCATAGGGAGGAACTCCACTAACTACGTTGGCTCCCCTCACTACTATAGTATACCTACTATCCGGTGCAGATATAGGTATAAAAGGCACATCGTAAGGAGGGAACGCAGCAGCATTAAGGGGCGTGACAGTCGCGTCAGAGAATCCTAGCAATACTGCTAATTCTTGGAACTCACTAGCAGTCTGAACATTCATTTTAGCGAACTTCAACAATACATGTAACCGTCGCTCTGCCTTGTCACCATTACCCAGGAAGCAGTCGTCAGGAATACCTACAGCCGATTCCCATTTTGACAGTAGTTCATCAGTTACCAATATGTCATAGTCTTCCGATAGATCATTCATGTCATCATATACGCGCTTTATCTCGCAGGACAAACCTTCAATGAAGTTCTCTAATACACTATCTTCCAGATTGACAGATTCGAACGCACTCCCAGCCGGGAAGAACGATGCAAGGCTATTAGATTGTTGCTCTTTGCTCTGATCACTAAATAGTTTCATTACGGATATGTTATACTCCCCAATACTGGTAACTCGTCGGCAGCTATAGAGACGTCACCACTCGGGGCGGATAATGTGAAATCGGTTACAATGCCACCTGTCTCAGGATCTACTGTCTGGAATATTGCCGACTCATATGAGAATGCTTTTAAGTCTTGCCCAACGCTAGTACCCTCTTCAAACAATTGCGCAAGGTTCGCTGTTACTGCTGTTTGCATAGTTGATGTATTCGGTGTTAAAGCTGTGAATGTGAAATTGACAATATTGGCCACAGGCGCATTAACAATCATATCGTTTACAGAAGTATTCGCTGGCATTATCTCAATCAACTTATCCTTGATGGTCGCAACTTCAGAAGCACTAGGGATGATATTATCGTCATTATCACGAATAGGGAATGTAATTACTTGTCCTAATGGAATACTGCCTTGCATCAGTATAGTGCCTGTAGCAGGAGTGGTCGGAGTTCCCTGCACGATATATGCAAAAGTGGTATCATCAATAATCAATATGCGAGCCTTGATGTTATATTCAGACTGATCAGCATCTGATATAGTCGCAAACATGCATTGTTCTAAATTGTGAGGTGTGGCAGTTGTGACAGTTGCTACATTACCATCGCGCGTAATGGAAGTTACAGAAATATTATCGCCAAAAGTTTCACCAGCTGCAAATACAAACACACGAGTCACGCCAGCAACTTTTTTAGCCTGATTAATTATGTCATTTTCATTGAAATGGGCTATAGGGTTTTGATACACGTCAATGATACGAGTACGCAAATCCTCACTGCCTTCTAAGTCCGTACCGCCTGCCACTTCACCGGACTGCACAATAGCCGTATCGTCAACACCGGCGATGGGGCTTGTGAATGTCAATTGTGTACCAGACGCCAAATTATTAGCTTGCCCAAAGGCCACAGACTCGACAGTCAATGAGGCCATATCAGCGGCTGAAGTAATTGTACCTGTGGCCGGGGTTGTAGGTGAGGTAGCTATTGTATATGAGAAAGTAGTATCATCAATAACCGTAATACTTTGCGCGCCGTTATAGTCAATCTCCACCGCTCCCGCAACGGTTACAGCTTGTGTAGAGCCATATTCGTGCGCGCTATTGGTTACAGCCGTGACGGTACTTCCTGAACGCGTAAGGGTGGTTATGGATATAACGATATTGCTGATTGCAACGGTTCCGGTTGTGATGAATTGCAAACTCTCGGCATCTTGCAATAAGGTATTTATTGGGATCGATGTGCTTACGGTTCCTGTTGCTGTAATATTTCCAGTGGATTGCGTGGCGGCATTCTTTGAAATGTTTCGATAAACGCCCCAACGCTCAAGAGAACTATTTGTAGCCGTATCAACAAACAATTCGCGTATAAGAATATTTAACTGCAAATAGAAATCAAATATACGGCCAGAAAAACTGAATATAATTGCGCCAAGAAAGCTATTCTTGAAGAATGGGTTAGATTCAGGCAAGGCATTTTGTACGTCCGTACTCGCTCTATCGACGACTTCCTGTTGGTCTGTAGGTATGTTAAAAACCACTACGCCGCTCCGCTATTATTCCACAAATCATAATATTTAGTCTCAGTTACCGCCGAGTTTCTAAATATGGTGATAGTTAATGTTATCCCATTATCAGAAAACGCACCTGTGACATCTACAGCATCCGCATGACCATCATCAACCAACCATTGTAAGGCATTTTGTGCAATCGTGATAGCTTTATTTAATGTGTCCTGTGTGCGGCGATTCTGATTTAATAACCATAGCTTAGAGCCCAGCTGGAATTCAGGTGTATCATTGAAATTATTCCCCCACCATCCGCGACGCCTTTCGACCGCAGGCACTTCACTTGAGTCGGCTCTTTCATCTCCAAATAGCGCAACGGCTATTGACGTATCAAAACTATCTACCGTCTTGAAGTCGCCATTCTCCAGAGAAACAACAAATTCCCCTGTGTTTTCTTGTTGTGTTAGTTCTATATCTATCGCCATTTTGTTACCTAAATTGTTGAATTGGGGCCATCAGTTGGGTTTGGCGCGTTATCATTCTCGTCGTGAGTATGGCTATTGAAAGTCGTCTTAATATCCGTCATTGTGATAGGGGTGCCTCCGGAGAATGCTGTTATTTCCCCAGTGGCTGATATAGTCCCTGTTACAACTAGGTTGCCCGTTAATGTCATAGTCGGTGTTGTAATGTTAGTAGCTCCTGTAACATTTGCTGTCAAAGTTCCGCCAATGGTGGCTGACATATTACCAGTGGTTTTAACAATCGTGTTACCTGTTGTTGTTATTTCTATGTCGCCATTTTCGAGAAACTTGATAACACTTTTCGTCTTATAATTACCTAACGCGACCTCGCCCTCTTTTAACCCTTTAAAGCGGTTCTTTGGATCGTTGATTATAGCCGCTCTATTCTCTTCTTGCCCCATGACGTTAAACATTAGTGCCATAGAATTTACGGGGGCATATGATGATAGCCCATACGGCAACAGCACTTCAGTATTTGCAACCTTATCGGAAGACCAGGCCACCTGAGCAATAGGAAATTGCCCTGTATCCTCGGTTTTCCGAGAAACATAAGCCCTTTTAATCATATTTCTTATCTTTCTGAGCATATTAACCAAATACTAAGTTGCTTCCTTTAGAATTTACACGCTCTTCGGCGCTAGATATGTTGGCCTCTAACGTGTACGCGTCTTTATCAACAAGGTTTATAGTAGTAGTTGAACCCGCTGTAATATTGAAATTATACTCTACCGATTTTATAAGTAAAGTGGCACTCACATCAGCAAAATTATCGACTACTTGTACAAGTATGTTAGGAATCCATAACGTAGTAGCAGCTTCGTCTTGATGGAATCCCTGAACCACAACACTATAGTCGGCGCTTCTTATACGTCTTAAGTTAGCGTGCCAAGTGGCCAAGTTCTTTAAGTCGCCACCTGTATCTGAACTTCCAGTCATTATCTGGAGTTGGCGACTAGACCTTATGTGGTCATCGGTGTCAGTTCCAGTTTGTACTGGTACATTCGGAACTGAGACATCAGCACCAAAGCTTAACGCACTAGGATTCTGCTGGGACTCCATAGTATATTTATTAAATCTCTGTGTAAAATCGTAGTTAATATTGCCAGACAATATATTATTATCCACACCGTTCTTTATGTTTTGGAGTGTTGCTATAGCACTAGTTTTCCCCGCACGGGCAAGTACGATATTGCCATCGCCGTCTGTAGTCAAAAGCACTTGACGCTTTCTGGCATACTTCTCAATGAACTCAAATACAGTAGAGCCTATCTCCGCACTGAAGAACTCGCCTTCTTTGAAACTCGCTATCCCGCCCGTTGTGTCAGTGACAGATATGCCTTCAATACCATTGTCGGTTAAGGTTCTAGTTATTATATCCACCAATCCAATAGGGCCAACAAATTCCTTCTTGCCTACAACGGAGCTATCTATAACATCGGCGGTTCTGTCGCGCCCGGCGATGGATAAGGAATGTGTTCCTGCATCATAAGAAACTTGAACTGACTCAACAAACCCATCGATAACACTATCATTAGCTATGAAAACGCGACAAGGGCTTCCCACCTCTATAGGGAAGGTTGTTACATTGTCGGATGTTGCCGTAAATAAGAAGCTTCCGCTGATATTCTCTACATTTCTATTTACAGAGATATCGGTGAAGCCGTCAAACCTACTGCCATTTACTTCAAGTGTTATCATGATACTAAAACTTTTACATCACCTTGCACAAAAGAGGGGTTATTATTGTTATTGAGATCAAGAAGATTCTCAGTATTGTCTGTATTGCCATAATATTGATACGCTAATATCGTCATTGGTACTTCATTTGTAAACACAGTTGAGACACGGAACGCATTAACCGCTTCCTGATCCAAGAATTTTCTGACTTCAACACGTAGATTCTTCAATTCCTGTACTGTGTCGTCGCTAGCATTGTTATTCTCTATAACCTTTTCATATTGAGCATCTAGGACATTCTTTACATCTTGTACATCCTCATCAGTTTCAAAATCAAGGCTAGTGGTTATATTATAGGCTTGAGATAGCGCATTTATTTGTATGGTGCTGTCTAATATTTCCCTATTAGCTGCGCGCTCTACCCTTTGCGTAGTGGTCGTGGGTATTGCCTCCTGATTGTCATCAAAATCAAACAGACCTACTAGTATATCGAATTGGTCTTTAGCAGTGTTCCCAATGGTGCCGAACGAGTTAAATAAATTGAATAAATCGTCTGCCAAGTTTTGGGGGTTGAAAGCGTTTGTATTTATATTGTCAGTAAATGTTTCCAGCAAATTAGTAAACTGACTGGTTTCAGTAGTCACCTTTAATATAGTGTCGGAATTGATACCCATAGCCTCAGATATTCTTGTCATTGTAGCTTTCGCATCAAGGAAATTGTTTGTTGCGCTAGGCGTGACATTGAATATATTAATAAGGTCTGTCTTCATAGAATCAAAGGTGCTTGTTTTCTTCTGATCGATTAAAGATACATTATTAGCTGTCGCAGCAGGGAACACCGACTCGTTAGCACGTTCAAACGTCATTCTGAAACGGGCAATACCCAAATCATTAAGATTTTCACTTAATGAATAAGGCTTTGCAACAACGGTTACTGTGCCAAAAAATGGATGTACCAATTCGCCCGAACCGCCAGTCTTCAACTGTGTAATCAGGCTGTCACGATCTGCGAAGTAATTCACACCGTGTATAATGCCAGTAATTGTATATATTTCACGTAGCTCGCCAAGATCCTCAACAAAACGCCTATCACTATTTGGATATTCATGCGTTACTGTCTTGCGGCCGCCGGTAGTTGTTGCTACGGCGTCGATCAGAAACGTTGCGCCACGGAAGCTTGCTGCTTGTAATTCGTCTAATATACTCATCCACCAGCCTCCGCCATTGACATACCAAGGTTGCCGCCTGACGAAGTTTTACTAGATGTACCTTTGACAGTTGTACCTTGCGTAGCTTCAACAACAATTGTACCATCGAGTCTATTATTGCTTGATGACTGTGTGGCCACACCCGATGCGCCGCCGCCTATCTCGTGATTTATAGTTGTTGACGCCATTCCAAAAACTCTATTAAGCCACTCTGGCATACTTAAGCCAAACAAACCAAGGAATGAGTTTATAGTCTCACCTATAGCCCCCCTAAATGCGAGGAATCCAGCCACAGCCAACGCCGCCAATCCTATTAATACGCCCAGAGGGTTGGCAAATAGTGCCGCGTTAAATAATATTGTAGCTGTTCTGGCAATGGCCATCCCAGCCACATATAATTTCATTGCAGAAGCTGATCCTATTAATACCAATTTCATCCCTATTAGCGCCGCAATTGACAACCCTATAAGCGCGGTTAGCCTTGGGAATGTGCTAATAAACCCTTGGAGTGTCCGTGTAATACCAGTTAGCACGGCGGCTAATCCACGTAACGCAGTGGTAAGTCCCAAATCGCCGATAGTTATGATAAGACCCTCAAATGCAGATATGGCCTCGGTTATTCCACCAGCTAAGTTGTTTTTCATTATATCAGCCATTCTTTTTGCGGAACCAGCAGACTTATTAAGAGCCTTTGTAATATCTGCGACTTTTTTTGAGTTCTTGGTTAATATGCTAAAAGCGGTGAATGCTTCCACTCCTACCAATTGCTGCGCCTGCGCAACACTTAGTCCAGCTTTTGAAAATTCATCAAATATAGTAACCAAGTCACTTGTAACTGGATTTATTTTTTTGAGATCGACTCCCATTCGCTGGAGCCCTCCTGATATTTTTGGCGGAAGATTGGCGAGTTTCAATAAAATTATTCTCAAATTACGACCAGCCATGCCGCCTTCTAGTCCGGCGTCACCCAGGACACCAAGTGATGCAACGGTTTGTTTTAAAGATTGATTTAGAGAGCTGGCCGCCCCCCCCACAAACTTCATTCCTTGCCCAACTGACATAATGTCAATATTAGAGCCAGCAGTGGCCGCCGCAAGAGTGTCAACCGCTCCTGCTAAATCTTTAGCTTTAATGCCCATTCCCGACATAACGTTGGAAACAATATTACCAGCTGTTGCCATATCAATGCCACTGGATGCGGCAAGGTTTTGGACATCTACAATGGAAGCTAGAATTTTTTGTGAAGAAAATCCCGCCTTCGCTAAGAAAGTCATTCCCCCAGCGATTTCGGAAGCGCTAAAAATAGTGGTGGCCCCAAGCCTTTTTGCCTCATCTCGTAAAGCTTTAAATTCTTTAGCGGTTGCACCAGACTTTGCCATTACGTTTGACATTTCTTTATCAAATGAAATAAGAGCTTTTACCCCTACAACTCCGACTAGCGCGGCACCCATAGCTACGATCCTACCTTTAACAGAGCCAAGTACACCCTCTAATTTACGAGCTTTTCGTCCAGCAGTATCCATCTGGTTTCCCAGTTTTCTGAACTTTTCTTTTGTTCTAGTTACTGATTTGTTGATTCTATTCGCTACTGCTGTGAATCTGTCAACCGCTTGATAAACGTAGGAAATATTAAATGCCATTGCGCTCGCTCGCTTTTTTTCTTTCTCTATTTATCCTTTTTGCGCATTCATTTAATTTATACAGCTCGGGGATAGGTAGATTTTGCGCCTCTGTATATGATAACCCGCCTTCATAAAATACCAATAAATGGGCAATCATATAATCTATTTCTCGTTCATTTTCGCTAGTTGGGAAGCTAACAAAAAATTAGATAAATACTCCCCTAATAAAGTATCTTGATCTTGAAGTGATAATTTATCAAAAAGCGGATTGGTTAATTTAACGCCCTCGACTACTTCACAAGCCCCGCTAGTTAATACTTCGCGAAACGTTTCTACATACTTACCAAAGTCAACATCAGACATCATTAGAACTGTTACGATATCGCCAGGTTTCAGCTCTTCCTTCTTGTCTTCATCGGCTTTTTTGACATCGCTGGAGTTATTAGACATTCCCATCATGCCTTTCATAAATCCTTGACGTAACTCATTGCACTGGCGGCGACGATTAGCACTTGGAGCTTTTAATATTAACTCGTGCGAATCTTCAAATTGACCATTAACGCTGTATTGCAATGGCGTAGTAAGTTGGATGATAATTTCCGATTTTAAATCTGTCATAAATTCCCTTTATTATATAGCAGGTTGACCTTCGAACTCTATATCGATAGTAGTGTCTGAACCCAAATTAACTTCATAATTGCTTATCAAAGCCATACCGCTGAATGAGCGAGTAAGCCCTTCACCAGTTACGCTAATTGCATTTGCATTTTTATTTTGTTTCCATGTTTTAACCAAATCAATATTTTCAGCAGTATTAAATACGCTAAATTTAACCATTGATTTATTCGTTTCAACGTTTTCAGAAAACACGGGCTCAACAGAGCCGCCACCAGATGATTGCGTGCGGATAGTTTGCTCACCAAGCCCCTCTGTAAAAGTAAAGCTATTTGGTACAATTGGAGTTGCTAAATTATTAACAACAACCGTTGGGTTACTTAAAGCATTGGCCATTTATTATCCCTCCGTTGAGAATGCGATTTGAATAGTTGCAACAATAGTACGTAGCTGTGTAACTATTGGCATTTTCATATTGATAGTTACCGTGCCTGTTTCAAGATCAAGACTTACTGTCCTGTTGGCCTTGAAGAAGTTCACAGCAGTATTGCCAGCTTGTGTAAGAACAAAATCCTCGCCCGACAGCTCTTGGTATAAGCTATCAAGGAATGACTCAATAACAGCTTGGTTTGCCATATTACGATTAGGCTGCAAATCGCCTTCTGTCAAACGACTTTGTGCAAATCTTGCACGCAAGTTGTTAAAGTAAAACTCACGTATTGCTGAAGATGTATCCACAGCATTTAAGAATTTAAAAGTAGTTTCAGGATTACCTGCGCTATCCGTCTTACGAGTTGTTACAATCTCGCCAGATATAATTGACGTTCTTGTTTTATTGTTAGCAAGCGTCGATGCACCTGCAGTCAACAATGATTCAATTTCAGTTGTGCTAAATCCTTTACCTCTATCGATTATAGATAGATTTGGAAATGGTGTGTTAAAATATGGCAATGAAGCAATAGCTGCACCACCGAATGAATCACGCGCGCCGTTTGTACTTATAACAAACTGTGATATATTTGCACCATCAGTTAAACGCAATGAACGTATAGCCACAAACTTTGCAGATTCAACGTCTGGAAATTCTACCAATGCGCCGCCTTTATGTTGTGCATCGCTCAAAAGCTTATTCGAAAGCAATACTATACTTGCAGAATTAAGTGCGTTTGCTTTAGTTTGTGTATTGGAAAAAGTATCAGCGTCAGTTAGGAAGCCAACACCATCCAAAATATCGTTAGTCGCATTGAACCTTGCGTCTAAGAGGGTTGTAAGCTCAGTTGTAGCATAACCGCCTGGCCATACTATATTTTGATAACGCTCACCATCGATAACATCGAATAAACTTGTAAGAACAGGGTCAGTTGCACCGCTTGCAAAGCCTGTTACAGTAGACCCCACACCAGCCACCGTGCCAGTAGTTTTAAGAGCAAATCCGTTGCCAACCGTTCCAGCGTTTACGGCTGTGAATGTCACAGTTCCTGTTGTATTTGATGATGTAAAAGGTGCATCTGTAAGGGCTGCAACAGCCACGTCAACCGCGTCACCAATGTCAGTTGCAGAATCACCACTTGCAACAGCAATTGGCAATGTATAATTAAATCCAGAGCCAACTATAACGTTTATAGTTCCTGCTGCTGTGGATGGGCCAGTGAATGCAATAGTTGCTGTCGCGTCAACACCTGAGCCATTATCATCCAATGCTATAGCATCGAATTGAGTAACGGGGTTTAATGTACGGGCTTCACGAACCATCTGTGCAAGCATTGACGTTGCGCCGAAAAGTGCATCCTCTTCGCCATTATTTCCAATGCCTGCAGTTAGATCACCAGCAATCGCAGTTCCAGCAGCTACCTTTTGCCCAATAAATAAAACCTTTTGCGGTTCATTAGATATGGTCGAGGCTGCTGGTATTAAATTAATAGTAATATCTGGTTGTGATATCGTCATTTCTTATCCCTCTTGCTGGTTTTAGGTTTTTCTTCAACTACAACTTCAATGCAGTTATCTATTAGAGAATCAAACATCCTTCTGCGCCAGAAAGAATCGATAATAGTGCCGTTACAGTCTGTTTCGACATTTATAACGCGGCCTTTTTTGAGGCCATTTAAGTCTGTATTCAATTTTATTTTCATAATGTTCAAATTTAATTATTGACACTTAATAAAAACTAATATAAGTTATTAATATATGCGTTATATTCCGCAAGGTATTAATAATACATATAGAATATACTATTTCATAATGTATTGAAAGTTTTTTATAAAGGCTCTTCATCCAGAGATATAGCCTGAGTCTCCATAATGATGTCATCACCATCGGAACCATCTGGATCGTTAAAGAATAAATCAATATCACGGAAGGCCACGCTGTACGCAGGGTCTATTGTATCGCCAATTGTTATATCAACTACGGTTTGGAATCCGAACTCGTGAATATAATACGCCTTGTCGAATGACACAAAGTTATCACCACTTGCGGTACATGAATAAACCTGCGCGGCAGATACCACAGTGTCAAATTTAACTCGCAATAGGCTCTTATATAAAGGTATGCGCACATCTTCGATTAAATCACGCACGACACGACCGCCGACATCTTGTTTATTAGCGGGCGCGAACACAAATACACTAAACGGAACTATCACACGTTGCCTATAATCGTCACCAGCCGCCAATGTGGATATTGCGTCAGTCGATACATGCCTATCTTTTGATGTAAAGTTATCGCCCAGCACAACAAAACCCCATAGTTCACCTGTCGGCTGCGCCGTATAAGCCCCGACCGCCCTTTCAGCCGTTACAGCGCCAGATATGCGCAAACCGTCTGTCGCGGTTATTGTGCCTTGTGCATCGTTGACTATAGTTTGTGTAACCGTATATGTGAATGTAGTTGCATCCGTTACAGTTATAGTCTTAACCCCGTTATAGCCACCTGCTGCGGGTGCAAACTCATATAATATTTGCGGAGAACCTGTTGCGGGGCTTGTCGGATTGGTGGTTATTGCGTATGTGACTTTTTTTCTGTTAACCGTAGTGGCCAGATCGAATGTTCCGTTATAATCAGATTCAGTCGCTCCAACCATGACAACTTCTTGCTCGAAGCCCTCGGTGAAATCATGATTAGTTGCAGTTATTGCCGTTACAATGCCGCCTGTATTGCCTATCCCAGCACTTGCCACAAATGTTAACGTCGAAACATCTATTGGGGTTTGAGCATCTTTTATTGTAACAAAATTTCCCGTTGATAGACCATGAGCCGCACTTGTCGTTGCCGTAACCGTGCTACCACTTATTGTTAAACTTGTGACACTAAAATTACTTTCAGCAAATAGCGTCGTATGCAAAGGCAACACTGCTTGCAATTGCTGAATTATGGTTTGAGCTTTTATCATGTATCGATTATACGTTATTTTATAATAATTAGAAATATATTATTTTGTTATTGACACTTATTAGTTTTTAATAATATAGTGGGGTAATGTAATTATAGGGGTGAGTAAATAATGGAAATCATTAAAAATGAAAATAAAGATTTAGCTGAAATCAGAGATAGCGAAACTGGAAAGTTACTTGGATGGTTGCCAGAAAATATCCTACCAAAAGAAGATCCATCTCGATTCGAAATTGTTATACCAGATAAAGCCGACGTTTCAAATGCGCCGCTGAGCAACGTATCCATGGAAGACGCAGGAGAAATTAGGACGGCTGTGCTGCAGCGCAATACGCTGTTTTGGCGCTCTAAATTAAGTTATGCCGAATATAAAATAAATACATGGCATACGACTAATGAGGAGTTTTTGAAATTAACCGAGAAAATCACAAATGCCTAAACTAATAACCAGAATAATTAACTTCTTAAGAATGCCGCTTAGGAACCACCCATACAGTCGCGAGTGGGATGAGATGCTCAACCACCTACTTGATAACCATAAAATAGTAAAACGTAACAACTCCTCTGTTAAGTTTGATAACGATATTGAAGTATGCGAGGATACTGGGTGGGCTAGTTATGGTCGCCCATATAATTGGCGAGTTATAGATTTGCTGCCATCCCGCGCCACAGCAATTCGACTACGGAACGAGATAAAGAAACATAGAACTCCAGAAGAATGGAAATTAGATAAATTAAAAAGTAAGATTATGTCAGGGGTAGATAACAAAGAAAAATCAGGATCCCCTGGGAATCCGAAGAAACCAAAGCAGTGTAATATAAAAACAGGTAAAATGCCAGTTAAGAGACCAGGTAGCAAAACAACAAAAGGCGGGATAAGGTAAGAGCCATGAAGTATAAACTAGAAAGCATTGAGGATTTAGAAGTTTTACTAAAAAGCGTTAAAGGACGTGACTGCTTTACTTTTCGGGAGAGTGAGCTTAGGCGCATTATGTATGGCGATATATATAAATTAGATGAGACTAAAGTTTCGCAAAAAAACACAGTTATAATCTCTGGGATGCCAACATATGGCAACCATGATGGCTGCGTAGCTAACTACTTAAAAAGCATTTTGCAGGATGAATACAAAATTAAAATGTATAGCAAGGTAACGGATAAATCGAAATGTGGCACTACATACTTAACAACAAATCTTATATCACATCCTGGCAATCCATCCGTTCAATTTATTGGCTTTTCAGAAAAACAAGATAAGGAAATTAAGCGCGAAGTTGCAACTAGATTTGGAGCGGGATTATGAAAGAGATAGTATTTTTATTAGTTATAACACTGACAGACGGTAGCTCTCCTGAGCGTGTCACCTATCACATGCCAACTTGGGAGAAATGCCTTGAGACGCTTAAACAGTCAAAAATAGAAAATTGTGAAAAGGGTGATTGTGAAAATTCAATTGCACTTACTTGCGTGGGAGGCAGGTAAAATGACAATAATACAACATATACCACCATCGTCGTTTGTCCAAGATACGTATACTTATCGCCAATGGTGTTCTATAACTATCTGCCATAAATGTGGGGCAACTGGTAAATATGAAGATGCCCATACAGCTGCCCCTTGTCGTTTATGCGGTGATGCAAGACCTACTGAAAAAGTTGGCCGTTGGATTAGCACAAATACTTGGTTTGATACTTTTTGGGGGGAAACAAAAGGCTATTGGGAAATAAAGGGAATTATACCGAAACCGGGTAAAAAACAAGGCGGCGGAACAACAAAAGGATAATAAAATGGAAGATAAATATTTTACAACCGAAGGCCATCCCATTGTTCGTGATGGTGAGTATGAGACTAGAGATGGTGAAAAGGTAACAGTACTTGGGTTTACTCCTAAAGGCCAAATTGTCGGATATATACACGACGAAGAGTCTTTTTGTTTTGATGAATATAGTTGGAAAAGCAATGGTAGTAACTTCACCAGCAAAGACTCCGACCTTATGCGCCCATGGAAAGAAAAGACAGGCTCTATCTTGGATTTAGAAGGTTGCCTAGAACATGCAGAGAAAGAGGAGCCTCCTCGTTGCCTTTGTGGTCATGCTTTCGATACCCATGGTGGCAGCGATACATCGGGGCAGTGTTTAAGTTACTGTTGCACTTGTAGTGAATACCAAACGCCAGAATGTAATTGCAGGGTGCCTGTATCATGTTTCGGAGGATTGGAGGGGCGCTGTGGTACGTGTAAGGGTTGGATCAAAGAGGTTATTCCTGATGTCGGGGAAAAGCTAGAAGATGGCTGGATAAAATGGGAAGGTGGGCTTGCTCCACTAGCACCTGATGTTGATGTGGAGGTGAAGTTAAGAAATGGGGCTCTAAAATCTGGGATAGTAGCGTTCGTTGGTGGATGGGGTCACAACAGGGGAGATAGCTCAAACTATTATTATGATGTAGATATCGTAGCCTACCGCATAGTAAAAGAGCCACAAAATATATCAGAGAAAGCGCAAGGAATAGCTGATGGCCTAGTTGAGGCTATAGTACGCAATCCACATCCAGAGCCTATGACACTTGGCCTTGGAAAAGCACCGAAAGAAGAACCCAAAGAGGAAAAGAAAACCTACAAGCTATCTGAGTTGTGGGTAGGATGGCTCCATAACCTCGAACGTGGTAATGAGTTCGACCGAACGCGATATTTCACGTCAATTAGCGATTTGAAGAAAGCTTGGCCTGACGGTGGTTTTATAGCAATCACCCGAGCAGACGCAACAGAGTTTTTTTCTGGTGAGGGGTTAGGGGATTAAATATGAAGAGAAATTATTTAAAAAGCGTATCTGTGGGTAACACATTCTTAAGGCTTAAATTCAAGAGTGAGGATTTATACAATTACCAAAAAACCATAGATATTAAACGTGATGATAATATCAGCATGTTATTAGAGGATTTGGCACAAGAACATTTCTTATCTGATAAAAGGTTCAATCTCCCCGAACAAAATGTCTATAATGTTAACGTGTTCTTTTATAGGTATAACGACAAAGAATATCAGTACCTTATAAACTACTCTGTCGGATTAGGTTTGTATGAAAATCATCAATACCAAGGTAATGTAGATGTCATTAGCCAGTCATTTCATGCGCCACAGAATATAATAGACTGGTTTGTAGAGTTGGAAAAGAAAGAGGATTAAATATGGCCACGAAGTTAAGAGATGTAAGGGCTATACTGGTAACACTAACTTTATTATTTACCATAAGTCTAGCTGAAGGAGCTTATGGGGCGGTGATAGCTGGGGATTACGCAAGGGCTATTATATTAGATTTGTTTATTTTTCACCTACTATACAAGGCATGGGTTTTTCGCAAATTAGAAATTAAATAATAAGGGGTTACAACCATTTTCCTGACACTAGGAAAATGGTTGTAACCCCTTATTAAAACTAGCTTCCTAGTACAATCTAACAGGTTTTTTATTGACCAAAGCCGCTATTTAGTAGCGACATGGTAATTCACTTCTACAACATGGTAGACGAATGTTTATTAATGATAGGTGAATATTTATTAATTGTCTGCAAATACCTCCTTAATCTAAAAGAGCAAAACCATGAAACCATTCGAGAAGCGATTAAAACTAAAGGAGCTGCAAAAGACACTGCCAGAAAAAGAGGCTGAATTTAATGCGTCCCAAAGCCAAACCGCTGCAAAGCAAAAGCAGCTTCAAGAGTTACGCAATACAATACTTAATCTACAGAAGGAATTAACAACAAAAAATAGCAGCATCGGAGTATCAGACCATGCTGTATTACGCTATTTGGAGAGAAAGTTTAATCTTGATATAGAATCTATCCGTGCTGAGATATTAACTCCAACGATACTCGACGCTATAAATATGGGGGCTAATTCTGTTAAGGTTAATGGCATGACTTTTAAAGTATCAAATAAAACAATAACAACAGTAATTTAAATACCTACTTCCTTTCTTATGCTACCGCTCGGCATCAATGTTAATAGAATCTGCTATATTTTGATATTATGCTGCCGCTCGGTATCTTTCTTGCATGTGCATTTAATGCACATTGTGACATTTATCATTTGCATAAACCAACCTTGTAAAACAAGACCTAGCTTCCTAAATTACTATGATGTACAATAACAACAGCGGTATCAGTCGTCTGGAGTTCTGGGCGCAATAACCAAGGATTTGATTTGTCAGATCGCCGCTTATTTACTTAAACTTCTTGTCATGCGCCTCTTTAAGTTCGGCTTCCATGATACCCGGCGCACGTATGCGAACAAACCTTGAGGCATTTCCGACTGTAGGGCGGCCGCCTGTCTCCTCAAGTATTTTAGTATAAACAGTTTCCCCGTCTTTCCTAAAACCGAATTCAAGTTCATTAGAGCCGCGAACCTCAAAACCACGTTTACGCCTAGCTGCCCCTGATCTGCTAGCAAAGCTTTCACCCGGTGATGATGCAATATGTCTACGTCCGCGGAACTTATACACTATACCGTTGCGGGGTTTCGCTAGAACATCTCTATTTATCTTCTCATTGGCTATCGCACCTATTGCATAGAATGCTTGACGTATTCCACGTGTGGTTATGCCCTTGAGTTTACCCAATTGTAACTCAATATTTCGGCCTTTCTTTGTACTCTTTATGCTGAATGTCATGTATTAATTATATGCTATTTGACGATAATTGGAAATATATTATTTTACCTGTTGACACTTATTAGTTTTTAATAATATAATGCGGGGTATGGATGGTCTGCTTCGATAGCTCAACTGGTAGAGTGCCGGTCTCCAAAACCGAAGGTACAGGTTCGAGTCCTGTTCGGGGTGCCAACTACATTTATTAATTTATCAAGGATTAAGACTATGATGAAAATTATCGACGCTTTAAAGGAACTCCCTTTAATTGAGAAAAAATTACAAAAAAATAATAGTATGCTGGCTAAATACTCCTCATATGGATCCCATGTTGGGCCTGAGTTTTCCAGTGAGAAAGAGCAAACAATTCAAGTTAGCGGTTTAATTGCTTCAAGTTCTGATTTAATTAAACGCTATATAAAAATAAAGAGAGTACTGGCAGTTACTAACGCCACCATTAAAGTTACTATTGATGATACAACTATGACCATCATGGAATGGATTACGTATCGCAATAAGGGTGCTGCAATGTTTATCGCAATCCCGAATTCAATATCAACTAAAAATGGCGCGAATGATATAAATACTCAGAAAGTGGATTTAAATGGAGGTGTGCCAGTTAGCATTGTCAGATGCTATGATGAAGTAAATCGAGTCGCATTCGCGGAAGAATATGAAAATATTCGTGGCCAAGTCGACGCAACTTTAGAAAAAATCAACGCGACAACCGATTTAGTAGAAGAAATTTAATAACACGTGCATACATAGCGTAAACTGAAAATTAAAGGACGCCGTGCTTGCGTTAAGGTGCAATTAAAATGGTAGCCCAATTGGTGAGGCAAAAGACTACGAATCTTTGTGATGCTGGTTCAAGTCCAGTCCAAAAATTGTCAAGTTTTAAGCGTAAAGTTTTAAGTCAGCAAAAACCAAGTAAGTGAGCAAGCCTTAAGCCTAAAGTATAATGAAAATCCAGATTCGGTTAAGCCTTTCTTTGGCATTCTGTAACCACTGGCTGTTATGTATGCACAAATTTTAATGCGGAGTAGTTCAACGGTTAGAGCAGGACACTCATAATGTCAAAGTTGCAGGTTCAAATCCTGCCTCCGCAACCAAATAATCACTGAGGAATAGGCATGAACAAATTTAGTTATCACAGGACATCTAAAGGCGGCTCAATGAAGCTGTGGGATTCCCATGGGGAGTTTGAACCTGCAGCAATGAAGCAATTGGAAAACGTTGCAAACATGCCATTCATTCATAAGCATGTAGCGGGCATGCCTGACGTGCATCTCGGAAAAGGCGCGACCATTGGTTCAGTTATCGCCACTAAAGGTGTAATTGTGCCAGCCGCAGTAGGTGTGGATATAGGCTGCGGAATGATGGCGGTTAAAACCAGCCTCAAAGCATCGGATCTTCCTGACAACCTGAGTGGTATCCGCTCAGCGATTGAAGCTGCTGTGCCTCACGGCAGAACTGACAATGGCGGTAGAAACGATAAAGGCAGTCACGATAAGTTGCCTAATTATGTAAGTAACACCTGGTTTAAAGCTTTTTCTCCTCGTTATGAACAGATGCTGGAAAAACATCCTAAAATGAGAAGTAAAAATACCGTAGGTCAGTTAGGAACTTTAGGTACAGGGAACCATTTTATTGAAGTGTGCCTTGACGAAGAAGACTTCGTTTGGGTGATGTTGCACTCGGGCTCTAGGGGTTTGGGAAAAAGAATTGGTAATTATTTTATTGAGAAAGCCAAGGAAGAAATGAGACGTTACCATGTTGATAAATTCTTGCCTGATCAAGACCTTTCATATTTAGTAGAGCATAGCGAGATATTTGACGATTACGTTGAAGCGGTAAGCTTTGCTCAACAGTTCGCTTCCGAGAATAGACAGTTTATGATGCGTGCCGTGCTGGAAGCGTTAGGCAGTGGCGTAAAACAATTTGATACTACTGAAGAAGCTATTAACTGTCACCATAACTACATCAGCAAAGAGAATCACTTCTCAAAAAATGTATGGGTGACAAGAAAAGGCGCAGTGCGAGCTAGAGAGGGCGACCTCGGCATTATCCCAGGTTCAATGGGGACCGGATCGTTCATCGTTAGAGGCTTGGGGAATAAAGAATCGTTTTGTTCTTGCTCCCATGGCGCAGGACGGGTTATGTCTCGTACTAGAGCTAAGAAAGAAATCTCTATGGATCAGCATGCAAAAGCCATGGAAGGTATTGAAGCAAGATTGGATGCCGATGTGTTAGATGAAAGCCCCGCTGCTTACAAAGACATAGGCGCGGTAATGGAGGCTCAATCTGACTTGGTTGAGATAGTCGCTCGATTGCGACAGGTTGTTAATGTAAAAGGGTAATTATTATGTATATGTTAGTCGTTATAACTATGTTGGTGGCTGGGTCAACCGATGGGGGAGCTAGTTCTGCGTTTGATAAGATAGAGTTTGGGGGTTTAAAACTTTGTCAAGAAGCTGCTGTCATGATGAGGGAAAAAGGTCACGTGTATAGCGGCGGGATGTACCGGACCGGTATATATGTTATAAAAGCCAAGTGTATTAAGGTGCAATAAACAACTTATATCTGAGCGTGGGAAAGTCTGGTTAATCCACTTGGTTTGGAACCAAGAAAACGGAGGTTCGAATCCTCCCGCTCAGACCACCTAACTACTAAAGTTAAGCGGTCAGCCTCTACTAAAGTTAACTGGATCAGTCTCATCGCCACGAAGTGAGCAACGTAATAGGAAAAACTCATCGCGTTCTTCCAAATTCTGAACATCAAGAATATCGTATTTAACACTTTTGAACGTCAACCATTTCTCGAATGTCACGCCAGCTATAAAGCGTATGTATATATTATGTGTGGCAACACCTATAATGTTCGTACCATCAAATATTTGTGTTCCTGTCTTGGTTTCTATTAAAGCCCAAACAGTCGCATCGCCGGTGAATGTTTCACCAAAATCTACACTGTTAGTGCCAGGTGCAGTTATAGCCCGCGTCTGGATAACAACCTGATCACGCATATCACCTATGCATACATTACGCTTTTTACGTCTTATCGGTGCACATTTTGGCATGATTACAACCTATTATTAAACGCATTAACAGCATCGCTCGGAAAACTTCTAACATCGCTTCCAATATTGACAATACGTATCTTATCATACAAAGATTTAACCGTGGACGGCACACCATCTGAACCAGAACAATCAGCCGCACAATCGCCACGATTGGAATATAAAAAGGCGATATGGTTTAACATAGCGAACTTCACGTCAGCAGGAACATCGGTCGCAGCAGCACCGTAACCGGCTGTAAAAATAATCTCGACAGCTTGCGGTACGGAATCAATATCTGTCGGAAACTCTTGGTCAACTTGCAAGAATATTTCCGAGAATCCATTCACATCTGTAAAGCCATAAACGCTAGTAGCCAAAGTAGTAAGCACGCCGGCCACTAGATATTTTATTGAAGCTATTGCAGAAACTTGTGAACGCCTCAATACAAGTGGATCATTAAAATCATCACGAAATGTTGTGAATCCAGTGTTTATAAATGTACGCTTGGTATATTTCTCACCAAAAGCCGTCGCCATATCAATAAGTAAATTCAGATAATCATCTTGCGACGTATCGGCAATGGCTATTTTTAAATGTGTTTTAACCTCAGTTAAGGTTAAAGGTTTCGCAGCAGGTGCGGTTGACACGTTATATGTGAAAGCCTTTTTGTATTTTCTGCCCTCTTGCGTGGGGAACATGTATTGTGGCATATTAAACCTTTATTTTAGCTATGGTTACTATTCTACCCTTGTTGCGCAAACCAACCAGCGGTCAACACATCATCTTGTGAAAGTATGGCTTTATCGCTGTCTACATATGCACCGTATATCCATATATAATCATCTTCATTTGTCGGATGCGGTATCACTGTCGAATATACCACAGTACGCTGGTTATCTGGAGCGGGCGCACCCTTACAATTTCCTATTCTGCCTGCAGGTGTGACTATCCCCGCGTCGTCCATAGTGATATTATGCCATGCGTCAAACTCTGCTAAAGTTCCTCTATGATATGTCATGCTATTGTAATTCCCCATTTATTTGCTAGATAAGTTTCGACTTGATTTGTTTCCGCTAATGTAAGTTCACGATCATAGACTATAAGCTCGGCAATACTGCCTATTAAAAAAGCAGTAGGTGATCCCGACTGCACAAGAGATCCTATCGCAAATGTATCGCATGTCATTGTGCCAACATCGAAATCGAAGTCGTCACTTGTAATTGCACCGTCATCTCTGAAATCAGCAGTGATTCCAGCATTCACCAATGCTGTCAAGTCGTATGTGCCGTTAACCTGAGTACCTGTGGTGGCTTCTAATTTACTAACTGTTCCGTCAAACTTAGAAAAAGCAAAACTCCCTGTGTTATAGCGAACGAAGTTAAAGTTACTATCAACTGAATCCGCAAAACACCATATAACACGGGAACCTGTCCCTTGAGAAGTTGTAACAGCGAATATACTAGCAGGCTTATCCGACCCGTCCATAATGGACGCAATAGCACTCGCTGTTAGAAAATCACCACCATCAAAAGATAGCGTGTTTAGTCCATTTTGTGAAGTGTCCCCTGTAGTTGGTTGATTCGCCCCTGTACCTTGTGTAGCGTTATTTCCATTTCCTGACTTATCATTCCACTGGCTAACTAAACCACCAGATTCTGTAATAGTGCTGACATCTGACGCATCAAGCCATAATTGCAAATCAGGTACATTGGTGGGTGCAGCGATGGGTAGTGCCCACTTACTAGACAAATAACCTTCTATACTATTGACCTCTGAATCGGATAATGCGCGATCATAGACTATAAATTCTGCTATATTTCCAGTTAAAGCCCCTGTAGTTGGATTACTCCATCTTAAAGCGCCGATTGTGAACCAACCCACATCCATAGCGCCAACATCCATTGAGAAAGCGTCAAGCCCGATAAGCCCTTGATATTTAGCTGTAATGGCTATTCCTGTATTGCTGAATGAATTTATGTCATATGTATCATTTACCTGCGAGCCATATGCAGGTGAAGTAGAACTGGCCGCCCCATCCTGTTTACTTATTCGGTAGCCGGGGTTGTCATATCTTGCATAATGAAAATCTGAATTAACACTATCACCCCAACTCCATAAATACCTATCTCCGCTTATAGAAGCTGTTGTGACGGCAAAAATTGTATAAGGCAAATCTGTGCCGTTTAATACGCTAGCCACACCGTCAGCTTCCATAAAATCCGTGGCGAATGTTAATACATTTTTTCCATTTAACGTGTCCGAACCTGTTGCAGGTTGTGCTGCTCCGATACTTTGTACAGCATTGTTGCCGTTGCCTGATTTATCATCCCATTGGCTAACTGAGCCGCCTAATTCTGTGATTGTACTAGTATCAGCGGCGTCAAGCCATAACTTCAGGTTTCCGCCTGGGATTTTCCCTGGCGTTGTAATTTTAGATTTAAGCAAAGACGTTAATACAAGTAAATCAGACATAATGAACTATATAACAAATGGTTTAACCGGTACTGATCTTTCCGCCGCTTCATTAGCATTAGATACAATTTGTATCTGATCGTATGGAGCGAATATGTTCGCATCCAGAGGATACCCACTAGAAATAGTGACTGGGTAAGAAATTTCATTGTTAAGCTCGTCCCTTATAGTCACAAAGCTTCCTGCGGCACCCTTATTCATTGAGCCCAGAAATGTAACGCTTGTACCAGTAAACGCAGCGGGTATTGAGAAGCCTATAGCAGTTGTACCATATAACAATACAGCGTCCGATGTATCGACCCCTATAGCTATCGTAGCGGTTAAAATATCCACATTCTTATCTTGTAATTGGTCAGCTTCCATATTCATCACCTATTTAATTATACGTTATCCATTGTAACATTCTCGCCAATAATTTCAACTTGATTGTTGGCGACCCATAATTGACCCCTTTGGTCTTGTTTAATATCGGTGTTAAGTGATTTATTCAAAAATAATAGCCCAAAAAAAACCATTAACATTAATATGAAGCATTTTATATAGTTTTTTCCGAATCCGCCCTTGCAATACAATAATGCTGTTAATAAAAATATTGTTAATTTATCAGCTATTGCCTCAAAATAATCCGGCGTCACAAGGAATGATAATTGCAAAATAGTAATAATGATTAATACTAGTGTG
>SDBT01002863.1_pt1 | contig 30114 bp, 25 predicted proteins | sample 2277101 | NCBI WGS metagenome assembly SDBT01 (sample SAMN10404973, study PRJNA504765) | marine sediment metagenome | isolation source: marine sediment core GS10_PC15, 103 cmbsf | place: Arctic Ocean: Southern Knipovich Ridge | collected 2010
TGTCATGGTCGAAATCTTCAGAATAATTCATTCCCCCTATGTTGTGGGTGCATTTGTTCTTCAAGGGATAATCGCTTTGTTTTGGATTTATGTTCTTTCAAAAATTCAACTCGTATATCTGTTTACAATATCCGGCGCATTCTTTTACATATTGCTTGCACTGGCAAGCTGGATAATTTTGGGTGAAAGGTTATCTCTTATTCAATGGTTGGGCGTCTTTATGATAAGTCTTGGAGTTGTTTTTTTTAACTACCAGGCCATAGTGAAATAGAAGGCGGATTGAGACCTATGAAAAAGCAAACTATTATTATCATACCTGCCTACAATGAAGAAAAAAATATTGCAGGCGTGATAAATGGGATAAAAAATGTTATACCTGATGCCAGCATCCTGGTCGTAAATGACGGGGGAGAGGATCGAACAGAAGAGATTGCCCGGGAACTTGGAGCGCGCATGATTAGCCTTCCTTATAATATGGGGTATGGTACTGCGCTTCAAACCGGTTTTAAATTTGCATTAAAAAGAGGATACGAATATGCGGTACAAATAGATGCAGACGGGCAGCATGATCCTAAAGATATTCCAAAGTTATTGGATGAGGTATTCAATAATAAGACTGATGTAATTATAGGCTCGCGGTTTTTAGACAAAGGAAACTATAGGGCTCCTTTCATAAGAAGGGTCGGGATGCTTTTTTTTGCCAATTTAACTTCACTTATAATTGGCGAGAAGATTACTGATCCCACGTCCGGGTATCAGGCTATCAATAAATATGGGCTTCAGTTTTATGCAGGAGACTATTATCCGGTTGATTTCCCGGACGCCGATGTAATAATAATGCTGCACAGGGCGGGATTAAAAATAAAGGAAATACCGGTGATCATGTATCCAAGCGTGCAGGGAAAATCAATGCATTCCGGCCTGAAGCCCGTATATTACATATTTAAAATGTTTCTTTCTATTTTTGTTACATTGCTAAGAGCAAAGAGCTGAGAGCGGAGAGCAGGGAGGAGATTATGCCGATCAGACAACAGATATTTGCCTTGATTGTTGGTATAGCGATATCTATTTTTATAGTGGAGATGGTTCGCAGAAAAAAATTGCGGGAAGAATATTCCTGGTTGTGGCTTCTGACCGGCTTTGGAATCGTCGTGCTTACGGTCTGGTATGACCTTTTAGTCTTTATTACCGAGATGATCGGCGCGGTGCTCCCCACCACCACCCTCTTTGTTTTCGGCCTGCTTTTTCTCCTTTTGATAGCGCTTCATTATTCTGTAAAGATTTCATTCTTGACAGATCAGGTCAGGAAGCTGGCTCAAAAAATTGCTATTTTGCAGTCGGAATTAGATGAACAGAGAGAAACATCACGAAACCACGAAAGTACGAAACCACGAAAAAGATAAAAAGGAGATTTCGCACATGGCTGGTTTGTCAAATGTCCAAAAACATCTTCTTGCAATTTTTTTGATTTCCGCCATAGCAACTATTATTTACTCTAACAGCTTTGACTGTTCATTTCACTTTGATGATCAGCTTGCTATTGTTGAAAACTACGCTATCCATAGATTTGACTTAAAGGAAATTTTTTCTACTTCTAATCGTCCCATATTAGACATTACATTGGCGGTTAATTATTATTTTGGGAAACTCAATGTCTTCGGCTACCATCTGGTCAACCTGCTGTTACATATCTCAAACGGCATTATGCTGTATTTAATTATTCTGTGGACTGCCGCCCTCCCATCAATAAAGGAAAAGTACCAGGAGAGATCTTATCGGATAGCTCTTTATGCTTCCTTAATTTTTATTGCACATCCTATTCAGACGCAGGCTGTTACGTACATTATAAGCCGTTCTTCAGTTTTGGCTACGAGCTTTTATCTCCTGGCATTTGTACTGTTTATTAGAGCAGGGAGTGGAAAGCGGAGAGTAAAGATTAAAGCTGACAACCCGCAACCCGCAACCCGCAACTCAAAATTTTATCTAATCGCTGCATTTCTCGCCTGCTGTCTTGGGATGGGGACAAAACAGATAGTTGTTACCCTTCCTCTGATGCTCTTGATCTACGATTTTTACTTTATATCGGATGGGGATTGGAAGATCCTGAAAGGCCGCTACAAGGTCCATCTATCCATGTTTTCAACCGTAGCTGTAACTATTTATCTGAGCGCAACCGGGCTGCAAAAGTTTGTTTCATTTGATTATGCTAAAGGGGTGCAGATGCCCTTTGGTGAACCGGTCACCTCTTTTCAGTATTTTATGACACAGCTTCATGTTATTCCGTACTATATTAAGCTGTTGTTTATTCCAACGAATCTCAACCTGGACTATGACTGGCCCATTATAAGGCACTTAGATCTTACGACAGTTCTTTTTTTCATTCTCCTATCTTCAATTGCATCCATTTCCATATGGACGTACCGGAAAGCCAGACTGGTTTCTTTCGGCATTATCTGGTTTTTTATTACGCTTTCGGTTACTTCAAGTTTTGTTGTAATCTACGACGTTATCTTTGAACATCGCCTTTACCTCCCATCAATAGGTTTCGCTTTATTAATTGCAGTTATGATCAGCAGAATATCTATGTTAAGATTTGGGCGAACTGCATAGAATTAAGCATTTATGGAAAAATGAGGAATGAATCTGACAAGATACATCGAACTTGCTGCGCTGATGGGGTTGGTTATGGTATTTGGTACTACTGCATACCAGCGTAACATTGTATGGAAAACAGAGGATACCCTCTGGTCGGATATAGTTAAAAAATCCCCTGATAAGGATAGGCCCCATGTCAATCTGGGCAATAGTTACTTTAAAAAGGGCTTTTTGAATCAGGCGATAGCTCACTACAAGACGGCAATAAAAATCAATCCAATACAACCCTATGCAAAGTATTATAATCTGGGTGTGGCCTATGAAAAAAAGGCATGTTCAATAATGCAACAGGTGCTTACCAGCGTGCGCTCAGCATCAAGCCTGACTTTTTGGAAGCCCTTGATAATATGGGAAATATCTACCTTAAAATGGGCTGGATAGACAAGGCCATAGAAAAGTACAAAATGGCCATGAGTATTAAGCCGGATTCGCCGGAGCCACACTGGAATCTTGGCCTGGCTTATGAACGAAAAGGGATGTTTGATAAAGCGATCCGTGAATTTCAAAGATACCTGCACTTAAGGCCGGATGACGCCCAGGCCCGGGCCAGAATTGATAACCTGCTCCTTCAAATAGATGCAAGCCGGAAAGCAAAAAAAGGGGAAAAGCCGGCAATTCCCGGTCATCCGTAATGAGCCTGTAGGCAATAGTAAGGCCAATTACCTTCCAACGCGCATATGGAAATAAGACAAAAAACAAAGCTATTATTGATTAGCAGCATATTAATAGTATCTGCGGCGTATAGCTTTCACAAAATCGCTAACTTGGACTTCTGGTTGCATTTGAAGGCAGGAGAATACATTTTGGGCCATTTTGTGGTCCCTGATACAAATATTTTTAACTACCCTTCGGAAGGGCACCGATGGCTAAATGTATATTGGATTTTCCAGATCACCATATTTCTTGTCTATAAGATTGCAGGGATATCCGGCCTTATACTATCCAAGGTCGCTATTTTCGCTCTATGCGTTTGGTTATTGTACAAAGCAGGAGAGGTGGATGGCGCCTCACCACATTTAAACGCTCTTGCTTTGATCCTTTGCATAATGGTGGCTAATGAGAGGTTTATTATTAGGCCGGAGATGTTTAGTCTCCTGTTTATTGCTTTCTATTTCTTTGCCTTACAGGTGTACATCCGCAAGCGCAAGAGAATTATCTGGCTCATCCCATTGTTCCAGCTTTTTTGGGTAAACATGCATGGCCTGCACGTATTGGGGCTTTTTGTAATACTTAGTTTTATTGTGGGGGAAACTTTTTCTTCCGTCCTGCGAAAACACTTCGACAAAACAAAGCTCAAGACATTGTCCCTGGTCTTTGGACTTTCCCTGCTGGCATGTCTGTTTACTCTTTATGGCCATGATGAACTCTTTCTTCTTGCCAAGGGGACATACAGAGCTTTGTCATTAAAGAATATCCCTGAACTGATATCTCCCTTTTCATCACGTGCAGGTTTTGGAACCCAGGAGATATTTTTTTATAAATTGTTGTTTGTCGTATCTGCATGTTCTTTTGTCCTTCGTATAAGGCACTTAAATTGGTCCCATTTGATCTTGTATGTCGGTTTTTTCTACCTTTCCCTTCAAGCCAGAAGAAACATACCCTACTTTGCAGTTATAGCGGGTCCTATCATGGCGATTAATCTCACCCGTAGTCTTGCAGGGCTAACTTTTTTTAAGGAGAAAAAATGGCCTTTGGAGACTTGTGGGGCTTATATCATTTTTGGATTGTCCATCTTATTACTCTTTGATGTAGCTTCTAATGACTACTACATAAGAAACAGGAGTAATAAGAGATTCGGTTTAGGCATTTCACCGGCCACATATCCCATTAAGGCCGTTGATTTCATCATAAAAAATCAAATAAAAGGGCCGGTATTGAATGATACGGGCGTGGGCAGTTACTTTGTATGGAGGATGTATCCCCGGCAAAAGGCATTTGTTGACGGAAGGCTGGATTGGGGTGACAAATACCTGTCTTATTTTTATCTGCCCCAACACTTTCAAAGGATTGCAAAGTCATACCAGTTAAACTATATAATTTTAGGGCATGGCTGGTCATCCAAGCTTTACGGACTAATAACAGCCCTTCACAAAAGCAAAGATTGGGCATTGGTTTATTTTGACGAAGTAGCCGTCATTTTTGTAAGAAGCAGTGCCGTGAATAAGGCTGTGATAGATAGGCACGCTGCAAATCTTGGCTTGAAAAGTTATCCTGCAAACCTTCCTTTTCAAAGATTTCCTGTAGGTCACTTTCACCTGGGAAATCTCTTTGTGGCCTTGGGGCAGTCAACGTGGGCCAAAGCTGCGTTTGAATATTGTATTGAGGTTTTCCCGGATTATTTTGAAGCTCACATCAATTTAGCCTGTCTTTACAACAAATTGGGCCAGTTGAAACTCGCTGAAAGGCATTATCTGAAGGCGCTCGATATAAAACCTAAATTGGCTCAGGCTCATTCGGGGTTAGGGGAGGTCTACCTAAGGGGGCGGCAGTTTGAAAAGGCTATTAAGGCTTACAAGGCGGCTTCCAGCCTGGATAAACAGAACCTGTCCTTACGCCGGACCTTGGTCTTGTTGTATCTTAACGAAGGGCGGCGCAAAGACGCCATGTCTGAATTGGAGAAAATATTAGAGATAAATCCTCAAGAGAAAATAGCTAAAGCCTTTATGGGTTATAGTTCTAGACCTTCTCGGTAGCAGACATGGATGGGGCACGATAGTCGGATTTCATAGACAGGCTGGTGATAGAGAGCATAGAGCGAATAGCGAAGAGCATAGAGTGGAGAGTTTAAATGAAACAACTGGGACTAAATCTGTATATTGAGTTTTTGGTGGTTGCGGGCCTTGTGCTTGTATTTGGCGTTGCCGCATATCAGCGCAATTTTGTCTGGAAAGATAATCTTACTCTTTGGAGTGACTGTACAACTAAATCCTCTTATAAATATAGAACACACAATAATCTTGGCTTTGCCCTTTTTAATAATAAAGATTTAGATAAGGCGCTAGTAAAATTCAGGCAGGCACTAAGGTTAAATCCACGCGCAGAAAAAGCATGTCTTAATATAGGACGGATTTATGAGGAAGAAGGAAGGATCAAGGATGCCATTGAACAATATCAGGATGCCTTAAAGATAGCGCCTCGATCTATTGATACTATACATTTTATAGGGAATGCATATGCAAAAAACAGGCAATTGGATATAGCGATTTTTTATTATAAAAAGGCTCTTGTGTTAAGGCCTGATAGCCCGTCACTATTGGTCAACCTTGGCTCTGCCCTGAACAAGAAGGGATTAACAGATAGCGCACTTAATAAATTCAAAAAAGCAGTCAAAATAGCTCCCGATATGCCTCAGGCTTATTATAATCTTGGGATAATCAATGACGAAAAAGGTATGCTGATTGAGGCTTTAAATATGTATCAAAAGGCAATAGAATTAAAGCCGGAATATGCCAAAGCGATCTCAAATTCAGGTATTATATATGGAAAATTAAATAAAATTGAATTGGCTATACCTTTATTCGAAAAGGCTTTAAGAATAGCACCCGGGGATACAATAATACTATTAAATCTTGCATTTGCCTACGAGGAATTAGCAAAGAGCAGAGAGCAGAGAGCAGAGAGCAAAGAGCTGAGAGTTAAGGCTGTTGAGACATACGAAAAGATTCTTGATCTTGAACCTGATAATGCCAGGGCAAAGGAGATGATGGCAGAGCTTATACCGAAACTAATGGAATAAATGAAGTAACTTCTCAATAAGTCTAGGCAAATTACATGATACAAGACTCGCCCACTGATAATAAAATGTAAGAATATCTGAAAGTTGCTTTATCGCATATAGCAAAATAAAAAAGGGCTCAGGAGTTAATCCTGAGCCCTTTTTATTTCATATTTTAACTAATCTATTGAATCAGCGTTCTTTGTAGTGTGGCATACAAAGCAACCATCATCGTCGGTTCCAGTGCCGGCCTGAATACCGCTATAAGTCCATCTAAGTAAATCAGGTTCTGGAGAGCCGTGTGCCCTGTGACATGACAGGCACATGACTATTGCACCATCTGCGTCCGCAGTACCATCTACTTGGACGGTGCTACCGCTGGATGCTGGGACAACTCCCCTTGCAACTGGAGCCTCAACGCTATATGCATTACCGTTATCAGGATTATAGGCGCTGTACTCTTCACCTGTAGTTGGCAGAACAAAATCTGTAGGATGTCTTGTCCATGGGGAAGAAGTTCCTCCAATCTCAGCAGTTTGGTGGAAATTACCATGACATTGAGCGCATGAATAACTTATAGTGCTTTTATCAACGTAAGCGCTAGGTGCAGCTGCACCATAATATTCATTATGATCTGATGTGCTTTCAGCCCAGTTCCAAGTGATATTTTCAAGTCCCTTGATGCCGCCCAAGAATCTATAGCTGTTGCCGACTGTATCAGAGGTATTAGCCTGGTTAGCTGTTCCGCCTGTATTTCCATGATGGGCTCCTGCAATAGCTGCATCAGCATTTGTATTATCGTGGGTGCCATGACAGCCGTACGTACCTGCGCAGGTCAACTGATTGTCGACGCTCCATGAGGATCCCATTGTTCCATCATCTAATGCTCCCGGAGTTGCACCAGCATCAAAGCCCGGAGGTGTGTAGCCCATTGCGTCTCCAACCGCTATTCCATCAACATTGTGCCCCATGGTATCATCGTTACCAAGACTATCAGCAACCCAGTAAAAGTCACCGCCTGCCAGAGTCTTTCCACCACCCTGACCGCTTGGGGCAGAGATGTGAAGAACAATTGGAGCATCATGAGTATTTAGGTGATCTGTATCACCCAATGCGCCCGTATGACAGGCAATACAGCTTGCTTTTAAGAGCTGATTCTGAGGAGTGCCACCAGTAGTCAAAACCCCGCCTGAGTATGTTTCAACTTCAGCGCTTCCGTCCTGACTGTTATGCATTGTGTGACAGTTTGAGCAGACGCCACTTATAGCAGCATAACCAATCCCCCCTCCCCACAGGAGCAGAGATATTGCTATTGCCAAACTCCATAGTATTTTCATCTTTTTTTCTTTCATAACGTCTTTCATAATGGCTGACTCCTTAAATTCTATTTTTTAAAAACGTTTAAAAATTAAAAACTTTTAAAGCTAAATCAATTTTCATGTAAAGCTAAAGCAATTTTTACGCCAGGTGCTATTTATTTATTTAGCGAAGTTACTAACAGTTTGTAATTACAGATTATTTAAACAGACAGTTATTTTTTATTCCATCCTCTAATAATCAAAAAATCTGATTCTATGATAAAAAAGTTACAACGATTAGGAATTAATTGTTATACATAAGCTTAAAATTTTGTCAATAAGAATCAGTGTAAAACTTTTTGCCAATTATTTGTGGCGAAATTACTACAGGAAGGGACAATTATTGAGATTCAAGAGAGATAATCAACAGGTAGAAAAACAGGGGGCCCTAAAATAATCTTAATAATTCTTATACCAGATACTATTTATTTTTCCCTTTTTTTTGTAAGTCTGTGAGTTAGAGATTAAGTATCAATTCTAACTACCAGACACACCGTCTTTGCTAGTATGGCAGACAAAACAGCCGGTGGTATTCGAGCCTCCTCCAGCATTCATGGTAGCGTAATTCCACCTGAGAAGATCATCATAAGGACTTCCGTGAGGCACGTGGCACGATAAGCACATGACCATGTCAGTGCCCGGGGCTACGGCAGCGCTTGGATTATCGCCAAGTTCCGCCATTCTGGTTGCGGATCGGGCCACCGGAGTATTAGGATTATACAGTAAGGACATAGAAGCATACTCAGATCCTTCTGTATCTGGTATCACAAAATCAGACGGATGCCGGATCCATGGGGTTGCACCTGTTGCTGTTGCATCCTGTATATGGAAGTTCCCGTGGCAGCCTGTACAAAAGCCGGTCATGGTGTCGTCAATACCACTAAATCCACCCGCACTGTCTTTATCAGCAACAGTTCCAAGATACTCATTGTGGTTGGTTCCGCCGACGGTAGCGTTATAACCCCAGCCGCTATGCTCAATTCCTTTAACACCGTGGCCATACCCAGAGCTACCTACATGTCCCGACAGAAACCGGTACCAGGGGGGAGCGTCCACATACTTTGTACCTGTGCCGTCATCAGTATGGTGCATTACATTAACATGACAGCCCTCGCAGCCTCCGTCATTCACAGAGGTGGACGCCACAGCCAGTGTGTTGTGACAACTGACAGCGCCACAATTAAAACCTAGCCCATGCCCTGGCGCTCCATCCCCCACGGTAATTGCTAAATCCTGATTCGATACCCCCAACACATTATGGCCCTTGGCATCGTCATCGCCGCCGGTATTGCCGCCGGCAGTTGCTACCCACCAGAAATTGCCACCGGCCAGGGTTATGCTGCCAAAATTGGCTTTGGTAAGAGTTACATCAGACATAACATAAGGGATGGTGTTTGAACCGTTATTGGTTCCTGTATGGCAGCCTATGCAAGTATTTATAAGCAACCTATCATACGGGCCATCAGCTACGACCTCCGCTCCGCCCTGCATGTTATGCATGGTGTGACAGGTACCACAAAAGCCTGTTACCATGGCATAACCTATTCCCCCTCCCCATAAAAGGAGCAAAGATATTGCCATTGCCATGCTCCATAATATTTTTATCTTTTTTTCTTTCATAACGGTCATAACGGCTAACTCATTAATTTTATTTTTTAAAAACCTTTAAAAACCTGCCTGTTTTTCAGATAAGTCTAATTTTAAATAAAAGCAATTTTTATAAAAGCAATTTTTATAAAAGCAATTTTTACGCCAGATGCTATTTATTTTATTTAGCGAAGTTACTAACAGGTTGTAATTACAGCTTATTAAAACAGACAGTTATTTTTTTATTCCATCCTCTAATGATTACAAAATCTGATTTTATGATAAAAAAGTTATAAAAATTGGGAATTAATTGTTTTACAGAAGCTTAAAATTTTGTCAATAAGACTTATTAAAATAATTTTAATAAGTCTTATACCAGATACTATTTATTTTTCCCTTTCTTTATACTTTATAAAATAATCACAAATACTGGTTTTTGCGATAAAAAGTAATAGGGTAGCCACAAAGACACCAAGATTATAGATTATAAAATATAATTCTTTCTTTCTTTGATATCGGTGGAGAATGTAAAAATAGAGGGAAAGCAACAGTCGCAAAGAGGAAAAAACAAGGAGTTTTTGAAGGGGGTTTTATGCACGCCATCCAGCCACAAAGAAAAGGGGACTTTTTTTCGTCCCCTTTTCTTTGTAAGTCTGTGAGTTAGAGATTAAGTATCAATTCTAACTACCAGACACACCGTCTTTGCTAGTATGGCAGACAAAACAGCCGGAGGTATTCGAGCCTCCTCCAACTTCCATCGTATCGTAATTCCACCTTAACATGTCGTCATAAGGACTACCGTGTGCCACGTGGCAGCTAAGACACATGACCATGTCAGTGCCCGCGGCTACGGTAGCAACTCCTACCGCGCCTGCCCAGTTAAATCCTGCAGGTCGGGCTACCGGAGTATTAGGATTATAGGATGTGGACATAGAAGCATACTCGCCACTATTCAGTATTACAAAATCAGACGGATGCCGGGTCCATGGTGTTGCACCTGTTGCTGTTGCATCCTGTATATGGAAGTTCCCGTGGCAGCCTGTACAGAATCCGGTCATGGTGCTGCCAACAGCAGCAAATCCACCCGCACTGTCTTTATCATCAACATTTCCAAGATACTCATTGTGGTTGGTGCCGCCTGCGGTAGCGCCATAACCCCAGCCGCTATGCTCAATTCCTTTAACGCCGAGGCCAGCTCCACCCTGATGTCCCGACAGCCAACGATACCAAGGCGCAGCGGTCACATTACCGGATGATGCGGTATGGTGTGCCGGGCTCATGTGGCAGCCCTCACAGCTGGCTACATTCAAAGCTGCGTGGCAATTTGGGGTCCCACAGCCTGCACTAGACGCACCCGGTGCAGCGGAAAGAGTCCCATCAGTGTTAGCGGTTATTACATTATGCCCCTTTGCATCGCTGTCATTTTCCACCCACCAGAAATTGCCTCCGGCCAGGGTGTTGGTACCAAAGGTTGGCTCACTTGAGCCCATAACATAAGGGATGGAGTTTGATCCGGTATTGGTTCCTGTGTGACAGGCCAGGCAGCTGCTGGCAACCAGAAGACTATTAGTTGGGTCTCCACCTGTTATTGATGTTCCGTCCTGCATGTTGTGCATTGTATGGCAATCGCTGCATACTGCTGCGAACGACATTCCTGAAAAAATAAGAGACGCAAATGATATTATCGTTAATATGATTAATGTCTTTTTCATTTTTCTTACCCTCCTTTTTGCCCCCACCAGGAAAGGAGCAGAGATATTGTCATTACCAAGCCCCATAATATTTTTTTTATCTTTCATAACAGCTGGCTCCTTTCTTTTAAAAATCTGGCTGTTTTTCATATAAGTCTAATGACCTTAAAGAGCAATTTTTATGCCGGATAGAGCAATTTTTATGCCGGACGCTATTTATTTAGTAGCGAAGTTACTAATAGGTTGTAATTACAGCTTATTTAAACAGACAGTTGTTTTTTTATTTTCCCCCTATTCTTTATACTTTATAAAATAATCACAACTACTGGTTTTTGCGGTAAAAAGTTACAAAAATCGGATATTTTTTGACAAATTTTGTTGCATAAATCTCTTTAAATGTAGAGACCTTTGAAAAATGTTTCCCGCTATAAGAGGGATTCAAGTTCAAGGAAGGCGATCCCGCTGCAAGCGGGATTAACTGCAGGAATACATTGAGTATTTCGAGGATAGCGCTAAAGCTTCACTGCGTGCCAAAATTTGAGTCTGACACCGGCACTAAGTGACACGAAGTGAAGCATCAGCGCTAACCTTTAGCGCTATTTGGTGGGCAAAAGGGGGCGTTTTGCAAAGGTCTCATGTAATAGGGCAGCCACGAAGACACCAGGATTATAGATTATAAAATATAATTCTTTCTTACTTTGATATCGGTGGAGAATGTAAAAATAGAGGGAAAGCAAGAGGTAGCTTGCAAGCTCCGAGCGCATGATAAACACGGCAATCAGGACGGATATCTTGAAGACAATCAATCCGGTGATCCCGGAAAAGCTGTAGAGAAAATAGATAATAACCTGAAAAAGCCAGTAAAAATTGTAAAAGGGATGATCTGCGGTAATATAGGAAAAGGTATTTGTCAGGGGTATCTTGAAATTTTCAAGGATCAACTGGCCGGACTTTAAATGGTGCCAAATATCTAAGCTTGCAATATCGTGTGCCGAATAAGCAGCAACAGTCGCAAAGAGGAAAAAACAAGGAGTTTTTGAAGGGGGTCTTATGCGCGCCATCCAGCCACAAGAAAAGGGGACTTTTTTTCGTCCCCTTTTCTTTGTAAGTCTGTGAGTTAGAAATTAAGCATCATCTTTAGCGGTATGGCAGACAAAACAGCCGGTGGTATTCGAGCCTCCTCCAGCAGCCATGACATCGTAATTCCACCTCAACAGATCATCATAAGGACTTCCGTGTGCCACGTGGCACGATAAGCACATGACTATGTCAGTGCCTGCGGCTACGGTAGCACTTGGAGTATCACCAGCCCAGTTAAAACTGCTGGGTCGGGCTACCGGAGTATTAGGATTATAGTCTGTGGACATAGAAGCATACTCGCCACTATTCAGTATCACAAAATCAGACGGATGTCGGATCCATGGGGTTGCACCTGTTGCTGTTGCATCCTGTATATGGAAGTTCCCGTGGCAGCCGCAGCAAAAGCCGGTCATGGCGCCGCTGAGGTCAACAAGATCTTTCGAAGCGTTTTTATCACCAACAGTTCCAAGATACTCATTGTGGTTGGTGCCGCCGACGGTAGCGCCATAACCCCAGCCGCTATGCTCAATTCCTTTAACACCGACGTTAAGCCCAGCCCCACCAGACGCATGCCCTGACAGAAACCGGTACCAGGGGGAAGCGTTCACATACTTTGTATTTGTGCCGCCGTCATCAGTATGGTGCAGTACATTAACATGACAGCCCTCGCAGCCTCCGTCATTCACAGAGGAGGGTGTTGCAGCCAGTGTGTAGTGACAACTATTGCCGGCACAACCTTGCGAATGCCCTGGCGCTCCCTCACTCGCGGTAATTGCTGCATCCTGAATCGATACCCCTAACACATTATGGCCCTTGGCATCGTCATTGCCGCCGGCAGTTGCTACCCACCAGAAATTGCCGCCAGCCAGGGTGTTGGTACCAAAGGTTGGCTCACTTGAGCCCATAACATAAGGGATGGTGTTTGAACCGTTATTGGTTCCTGTATGGCAGCCTATGCAAGTATTTACAAGCAACCTATCATACGGGCCACCAGCTGCGACCGCTGCTCCGCCCTGCATGTTATGCATGGTGTGACAGGTACCACAAGCGCCTGTTATCATGGCATAACCTGTTCCCACTCCCCATAAAAGGAGCAAAGATGTTGCCATTGCCAAGCTCCATAATATTTTTATCTTTTTTTCTTTCATAACGGCCAATTCCTTATTTTTTAAAAATCTGGCTGTTTTTCATATAAGCTTAATAGCTTTATAGAGCAATTTTTAGGCCAGATGCTATTTATTTAGTAGCGAAGTTACTAACAGGTTGTAATTACAGCTTATTTAAACAGACACTTATTTTTTTATTTTCCCCTTTCTTTATACTTTATAAAATAATCACAAAAACTGGTTTTTTGCGGTAAAAAGTTACAAAAATCGGATATTTTTTGACAAATTTTGTTGCATATACGAGATCTTTGAAAAATGTTTCCCGCTATAAGCGGGATTCAAGTTCAAGGAAGGCGATCCCGCTGCAAGCGGGATTAAATGCAGGAATACATTGAGTATTTCGAGGTTAGCGCTATTCGGTGGGCAAAAGGGGGCGTTTTGCAAAGGTAAGAAATTCTATTTCCCTGTGTCTTTTGTAGTATGGCAGGCAAAGCATCCTGTTGAATTATTTTCGCTTCCGGCTAAAAGAATATTATAGTCCCACCTTAGCAAAAAATTATACGGCGTTCCATGCGGACGATGGCATGACATGCACATGACACGCGCTGTTGATCTTGCAGGATTTTTCAGGTCAGGATAACTCACAGGGACATCTTTTCTGTAAACCTCGTATCCTGCATATTCACCTTGTAAAGGAAGCGGAATATTCGTAGGATGGCGGATCCAGCCAGTGCCGCCGGATCCCTGGTTTTCAGAACCGCAAAAGTCGGTGTGACATGCAATACAGTACAGGTCGCCGCTTTTGTATATATTACGTCCATCACCATACTCATACAATGAGTCCCCAATCCCTTCAATGCCTTCTCCAAGAAAACGATATCCGGTTTCGGTCGCATGGTGCCTGACATCTATGTGGCACGAGGTGCAATAACCTGCTTTTTCTAAATGTGTCTGGCCTGAACCGTAATAGAAATTTCCGCCGGCCAAAGAAATCTCAGGTTCTTTTGCACATTTTACAATAGGTATGGTGTTCATTCCTGACTTAACAAGTGTTTCGCTGTCTTGACTTGCGTGGCATCCTTCACAGTCCCCTTCAAGGGCTGATGCATACAACACCACCTGCTCCTTTTCCTTCTTTGACCTTTTTGAAGCTCTTGCTTCTTTTCTTGCTTTTGCTTTTGCTTTTGATTTTGCTGTTTCTTTTTTATCCATGCCGTGAAAGACGTGACAGTCTGTGCAGATTTTTGTATTCATATCAGCGGTTCCAGTAGAGGGAAACAGGGTGATTATAGCTATGGCCACCCAAAAAATGGAAAGGATAAAACCGGCTTTTCTAAAATGGCTATGATTTATAATATTGTTCAAATTCTTATCCTTTTTAATTATAAAATAATGTCTTGAGTTCAAAACGTCAACATTAATTAGTATTGCTAACTATTAAAAAGGAAGCAATTTATATGCCAAATTATTACTTTTTCTGTAATAATTCACCGCAGAGACGCAGAGAACGCCGAGGTTAATTTTTTATTGCTTTCCGTTGAGAGGACGGAAAGCAATAAGAGCTATCTGAAAAGTGGATTACTCATCCAATTCATTCACTATTCTTACTATGCCATCACGCATAAGGGGCACATTGAAATTCAGGACAAATCCTAAATGAAGACCTGATAATTTAAGATACGTCAAGAGTTGTGCCTTGTGAATAGGCTCAATCTTCTCGCATGACTTCAGTTCAAGTATGATTTCGTCTTCAACAACTATATCCAGCCTGTAACCACAATCCAGTTTCTTATTTTTATACGTTACAGGTAGTGGTTTCTGTTTTTCGAACTCCAAACCTCGGAGACTCAGTTCATGACATAAGCATTCTTCATGTGTAGATTCCAGCAGGCCTGGCCCCAAGGTCTTATGCACTTCAATAGCCGCACCTATAATCTTACTGCTTAATTTGTTGATATCCATTACAATTCAATCGTTTGAATCTCATGAAAGCGTTAGATTTTTTCCTTTCTGTCCTCTCAACAGAAAGGAAAATCCAACTTCTCTCTGCGTTCTCTGCGTCTTTGCGGTGAATTATTTCCTCAAATCATGTGCTGTGTAGTGGCAGTCCGCACATTCCGAATAATATTTTAGTATTTTGTATGGATGCGGATGTCCGTGGCATGCCAGACAAGGCGGGATCGTTTTATGGCTATTCCTGTGGCAGTAAACGCAGGCAAGGTCATGGTGTTTGGTGGTATTTTTTTGAAGCAAGTCTTCAGCTTCTTTATGGCAACTTCCGCAATAATTTGATGGAGTCTCGGGTAAGTAAGTTACTTCAAGAGGCATATGAACGGGATGGCAGCCCTTGCATGCCTCAAAATCCATATCATCGGTGTGCTTTTTATGACATTCCATGCATTTAGGAATTGCCCTGTGGGCTTTATGGCATTCACTGCAGGCTAGGTTTGCATGAGCGCTGGGATGCTTTTTTATCTCTTTTCCCTGCTGCGGGTGGCATGTCAGGCATGGATCTGTAATTTTGCCTTCCATTTTCAAATCAAGAGGAGCATGTGTATTGGAATGGCATCTGTCACAATGCTCAAGTTTATAGTGCGGTGCTCTGCTGTGGCATATGCTGCATTGAGGGATAGCTCCGGTTCCGCGTGGAGGGTGCTCTACGTGACAGTCAATACAACCAACTTTAGTTTTGTGCTTTCCTCCCCGATCATCAATAGCTGCAGGCTGCTGAGGATGGCACTTGATACAGATATCATTTGTTAAAGGAGGTACTTCAGCAGAACTATCTGCTCTTGAATGGTTGGCAAGTATAACAAGTCCTATAAAAATTATACTTATGTAACTTAATAAAGTTATTACTTTTTTTTTGCTTTCCATAAAAAAACCCTGAATCCTGAACGATTACAGAAGTATTTACCATTGCCATAAAATAATAGCAAGTAATTTCCATTGACAATCTTATCCAAAATTGTGTTATATTAACAAATTTATTATATTTCAAACAAAACAACCGGGTTAAACTTATTTTTGCACGCGAAGCAGAGTATCTGCAATGAATTTATGGCGTTATGAATGAAATAATAAAATTTCGGAAATGGCAATATAGAGCCGTTATTGGTATTATTGCCTTAATTTTAATGCCTGTAACTACATCATTTCAATATGGTTGGATAGATTTGCTTTATGCAGAGCAAGCTGGAGGCGTTGAGGCTGGATTATCTTCTTCAGAGTTCAGGGAAAAATTAGTTTCTACAAAAATCACTTGTATTCAGATTATCCAGGAAGATTATGAAGGTTTGAAGTTATCTTATCCCAGGCAGGTGTTAGTTGACTCTGTTAAAAAGGAAATATATGTAGTTGATTCAGGGAATAGCAGAATATTGATCTATGCAAGCGACTTTTATCCTCTTTTATCAATAGGCAAGACATATGGAGTGGAATCACCAGTCGGGTTGGCTATAGATTTAGAAGGCTATCTTTTTATTGCTCAGTCTCTAGGTAAAGGAAATAAAAAGGGAAGAATCTCTGTTCTCAACCCGAGTTTAGGGTGGAAGAAAGATATTTTTTTTGAAGGTTTTGAAGACGCAGATAATTTTGTGCCAAACAATATTGCCATCAGCAACAGAGGTTATCTTTATGTAACAGGTAATTCATATCAGGGAGTTGTAGTCATGGATAAAGAGGGAACATTTTCTCATTTGTTGACACCAATTGACAGTTTCGGAAAGTCTCCGGAGGAAAAGGCTACAATTTGCGATGTGGAGGTAGACAACCAGGGGAATATATATCTTTTAAGCGAAGATATGGGGCGTATTTACGTTTATGATTCACAAGAGCGTTATCTGTTTAAGTTTGGAAAAAAGGGAGGCAGTACCGCTAAGCTCAGTCGACCCCGGGGTATCGCTGTGGATGGCGGCGGGAAAAGAATTTACGTTATAGACTATATGCGTCATACCGCAAATGCTTATTCGGGCGACGGTCAATTTTTATTTGAGTTCGGCGGAAAGGGATGGGGAAAAGGCTGGTTCCAGTATCCTACTGATATAGCAGTGGATACTTTAGGCAATGTTTTGGTTGCTGATACATTCAATCATAGAGTGCAGGTTCTTAAAATTCAAGAAACCATTTCTATTGAAGAGGCTAAAGAGCCTAAACCAAAAGTGACTATAGCCCAAGAAGTTCCAGAGGCTAAAGAGCCTAAACCAAAAGTGACTATAGCTAAAGAAGTTCCGAAGGCTAAAGAGCCTAAACCAAAAGTAACTATAGCTAAAGAAGTTCCAGAGGCTAAAGAGCCTAAACCAAAAGTGACTATAGCTAAAGAAGTTCCGAAGGTTAAAGAGCCTGAACCAAAAGTAACTATAGCTAAAGAAGTTCCGGAGGTTAAAGAGCCTGAACCAAAAGTAACTATAGCCAAAGAAGTTCCGGAGGTTAAAATTCCTGAGTATTATATACTTACATCAAACATGAATTTGCGTGAAGAAAGCAATACAGATAGTAAGCTTATTGTGGTGATGAAGAAAGGCGAAGAATTTCAAATTTTAGATGAGCATGAACAAGATGAATTGAACCGATGGTATTTTATAGAGACCGGATCAGGCTTAAAGGGATGGTTCTGTGGAATTTATAATGGAGAGGCCAGGTTTGAAAGAAAGCCTGAACCAAAAAACAAATAAATATGATGAACTCGTAAAGTCAAAATTCGGACGGCAAAGTAAAAAGCTCCAGTTTCAAGGCGCGCAAATCCTGAGGAGAGAGGCGTACTTATAGCTACGCCGCAATGACGAAGGATGTAGCGCAACGCAGAAAATGGACTTTTTACGAAGCCGTCAAATATGAATTTTTAACCAAGGGAGTCCCATACTATGAGAAATTTATGCCGCATGTTTATTGGTTTTTTTCTTATTTTTTTGTTTGCTTCATGTGCTCTAACGCCTGGAATAAAAGAACCCAGATATTCTAATGAAGGCCAGATATTTGTTTATCTTTCTTCTTCTCAAGAGCCGGTAACGGACATCACCTTTGTCATCTCCGGTATGAGTTTTATGGACAAAGATGGGATATGGTTTGATGTCCCGATGAAACCACGTATTATCAATTCAATAAAACTTTCAAGGAACCAGATCAAACTGAGAGAATTTTATCTTCCCGAGGGTAAATATAAAAAAATAAAGTTGATTGTTACTGAAGCAAGTTTGAAGCGTGATAAAAAAAAGCATAGTTTGGCTCTTCCTCAAGCAGTTAATAATCAAGCGATTTATGGTGAGTTATTGGTCGAGATAGATTTTAACGTTTTTTATCGTGAAAGCTTATGTCTTTTTGTAGATTGGGATATAAACAGATCTATTGTTGATAAATATCTTTTTCAACCAGGACTTGTTGCAAAGCCGCAGGGCCTGGAAATAAGGAACATTCTTGCTTATGTTTCCAATGAGGGTTCTAATTGCGTTACGGTAATTGATAAACAGGAGGACTTGGTAGTAGGGACAATTGCCGTGGGAGAAGCACCAAGGGGTATTACAGCAAGCAGTGACGGGACAAAAATCTACGTGGCCAATTCAAGATCAAACAGTATCTCTGTTATTGATACATCAGTGAACAGAGTGAGCACTACAATTGACAATTTAGGGTATTCACCTGAGGAGCTTGCCTATGTTGCCTATGATAATACTCTTTTTGTTACCAACCCTCGTTCGAATAATGTATCTGTTATAGATCTTGCATCCAATATGGTGGTTGCTCGCATAAATGTTGGGAAAAAACCGATTGATATTGTGGCGGATCCAGAAAGTGTGGCGGATCCAGAAAGACGGAAGATTTATGTATCAAACTATTATTCACTTTCAATTTCTGTCATCGACATGGTTACACGGGAGGTTGATACTATAGATCTCAGCTCAAATCCTAAATATCTGGCGTTGTGTGATGACCGCTTATATATAGGCAATGAAAGCGTTAATGATGTATATGTTGTTGATATTCCGTATATAGATTCAGATTCCATCGACACGGTATCTATAGGTTCCAGGACGGAACGTCTTGTTTGCGGTCTTACGAACAGAGTGTATGCCGGTAATATTGCTTTTGATGAAATTTCTTTTTTACATACAAGTTTAGATATGATTACAAAAAATATTGCTGTAGGCCGCTCACCGGCAGGAATGGATGTTGATGCTATGCGCAGGAAGCTTTATGTGACAAACAAGTCGTCAGAAGATGTTTCTGTAATAGATATTAAGACGGAGAGAGTGGTAAAAACAGTTCAGGTCGGCAAGAAACCTCATGATGTAGTTTTTGTTGTAGAATAGGAATTTTTAACCTTGAACCTGACAACCTGAGTAGTTACATATGATTAAATGCTGGCCGGTTGTTTTTCTGTTGATAGTGACTTTGTTTCAAGGCGCTCATGCCGCTGATGATATAAGTGGTAATTTTGAGATTACCAGGGAAGTAGAAACAGAGACAACGGAAGGCGAAAAAAATATATCACGGAGCCTGAATCAGACGTATAACATTAATTTAAGAAAAGATTTGACATCCAGGATCTTTTTTACCACCAATGTTGGTATAAATATGACCGATACCGATAATACAGGAACTACCCGGCTTTTCCCCCAATTTCGACTTAACATAGCAAACGATTACTTTAATGCCAACGGAGGATATCTGTTAAATGAAACAGGCATTGACATATTTGGCGTGCACAGAGAGGAAACCCGCCTTACAACTGCAACATGGACGTCTAGCTTTTCTACTAATTCCGTAAAATATCCTAATATAAAATTTCGTTATGACGAAGACAAAACTTACGACCACCTTTCTGTTCATCAAACAGATTCGCTTTCCAAGTATTATGATCTATACTGTGATTATATTTATAAGTTTGTGACAGTTACACTAAAGCACAGTAACAATAAAAATTACGATTACGTTGGCGACACAGACGATACTACCACTGAAAATGAGGGAATGATAAATTTCAGAGAGTCTTTTTGGGGGAGCAGGATAACAACTTCAGGCACTTATACTATGACAGATACAAAAAATGAAGAGGTCACCTTGACCGGCACTACTTCTACTGATACGACCAGAAAAGACCTTGTTTTTGATGCAGGATTAAGGCTAAGGCCATTTAATTGGTCTCGAATTTCATATGATTATGAACTGGATGATAGAAAAACAGAAACAGATCCAGGTACTGATACAGATCAGAAAATAGAAGCTCATACTATAAGCATTAGAGGGGATGCAAGGCTTCATAAATATTTAAAGTCGTGGGCTCAGTATCTGAAAAGGCTTGAATATACTTCTGATGACGAGGCTACATCAACAGATACTTTTATACTCAATTTTGATTCCACGCCCATTGAAACACTTAATGCAAACCTTATCTTTAATCATTTGATAAATAAGACAGAATCCGAAATTCAATCTAAAACTTCTTCTACGCTTCTCCATATAATTGCAAATATATGGGAAGGAATTGACCTGAGTGTAGATGGTGGAGTTAATTATACGGATAACATTGTCGGAGATACAGAGACACTTGCGAAAAACATTGATTCTGATCTTCGTTTGAAGCTTACCAGGACGTTGACAACAGAAATTAATTATAATACACAATGGACGGATACCAAAAGTTCAGATGGAACGGAAACATCAACATACAATTATACTATAAGGACAGATCTTTACTATCGTCCGGTTCAGAGCTTTTATTTTAAATTCAGTCATGAATTACAAAAGAGTAAAGATACTGCAGCTTCAAATTATTATATAACAGATATTAACTGGCTCATGACCGAAAAGCTGAGGCTAAACTTGCAGTATATGGTGGATAAAGATTCCGATGGGGATACGAATACTGATTTTTCTTCTGATTTATTGTGGAATATGAGTAAAATTTTTGTATTAAGGTTTAAATATGACTGGAGTGAGGCAAAAAGTGATACCCTCACTGAAACCAATACTTTTACAACCATTGTATCTGCAAAGTTTTAATCCGCAGATTACGCAGATTACACAGATTTTCGTGAATTATTGGGTTTAATTCCACGAAGCTTACTGCGGGGCAGTTCATTAGACTTGGAAGGAAACATAGAAAAGATGGATACTATGAAATACTTTACAACAGAAATTAACAGGGGAACTATCCTTCGATACTCAAGCTTTTTTTTAATTTTGTTTTTTTTCCTTTTTTCTCTGGGTTGCAAGGGCCCTATGACTTATATAAATCCTTCTGTTGATTTTAGCTACATAAAGAGAGTTGCTGTTGCGCCCATAATCAATCTCACAAATGATAAATTTGCCGGCGAAAAGGTGATGAACGTCGTTGCGACTGAGATACTCAGGCAGGGCGTATTTGATGTTGTTGAATTCGGGGAGGTGTCAAAGGTTTTAAGAGAGGAGGGCATGAAGCAAGATAATCTTATTGGCAAGCAGTTAGCGGTAAGAGCTGGGAAGCGTCTTAATATAGAGGCAATACTTATTGGTTCTGTCATGCAATACGGTGTTTCAAATATAGCAGGGAGTTCATTTCCTGAAGTTTCCATTTCTCTGAAATTGGTTGACGTCAGCTCCTATAATATTCTTTGGGAAGCAACTTATAATATGAAAGGTGTGAACATTCTTGATCAATTATTCGGCATTCGCAAGGACAGTGTTGAAGATCTTTGTAAAGATGTTGTCGAAGAGATGATTGATACGCTTTTTGGTTAAAAAATTTCTCAACTTATGAAGCGATATGTTATTATATTTATTACTCTTCTTTTTTTTCCCTTACAAACATCCTGGTCTGAAGACATTGGTGGTATAAAAACAATTGCAATTATCCCCTTTGATAATCTTTCAGCTGAAAATTATTCTGTAGCGCTTAATTTTAATAATTTTCTCTACGATTATCTTAAGAGAGAAAAATTGCATGTAATTGATAAAGATATATTAGAACAATTTTTTATTAAAAGAAGGGTTCGCAATATTCGCTCGATAAGTCGTGCAACTGTTAGAGAATTGGGAAATGCTCTGAGCGTAGATGCTATAATTATGGGTTCAATTAATGAACTGTCGGGCGATAAAAATCCCAAGGCGGACCTTAGCGTTCAGATGATTGATACGTTAGATTCGTCCATAATCTGGATGAATTCGGTTTCGATTTCAGGAGATGATTTTGCAATGCTTTTAGGTGTTGGCAAAATAAGATCCATAGAGAAGCTTGTTGAAATTGCTATCAAGGATCTATTCGAGGGGTTGCCTAAAACCTTTGAAAGAAAGAAAGAAAAAGACATATACATACCCCCTTTTGAGATAATGCAGGCAAGATTCTATCCTAAGGTGGTAAAAGGAGACAGCAATGTAGGGTTGATGGTAGAATTCAGAGAGATTGCCTGTAAACCTAAACAAATATATGCACTTGTCGCGGATATAAAAATTCCTCTTATTTCAGACGGTGGCAACTGGTTTACTGGTTCTTTCCAATCACCTGTTGTTGAAGGAACTTATATCTTGAAATTACATGCATACGGGGAATTTAATACGCTGTATATCTTTGATTCAATGGCAAGTCTTATTGTTGATAACACTCCTCCACTCATTGCTATTACGTTCCATAATACAGTTATTTCTCCTAATAATGATGGGGTAAATGACTATGTTGCATTTTTCCCGGAGCTGCTATCAACTGATTCATTGAAAGACTGGAGATTTGAAATTACAGATAAAGACGGGGAACTTATCCGTTCTGCCGAAGGTGGCGAGGAGCTTCCAGGTGGATTGAGCTGGAGGGGCGAAAATAATAATTTTAATCAAGTTAATGACGGAATATATCTGTGCCAATTGTTTGTTGAGGACAAGGCAGGCCATGAAGTCTCAACTGATAAGGTCATGGTTGTTGTAGATAGAAGAGCGCCTGAAATTGAGATAACTCTGGGAAAAATTGAGAAAGATATTATTTCATTTGATGTAAAATGTAATAATCTCAGTGAAATTGTGGAGTGGAGTATTGCAATATATAATCAGAACGATGAATGTCTGGGCACATCCGGCGGCAAGCAGGAGTTGCTCTCAACGTTGAGTTGTGTGCTTAATAATAGTATTGATGGTAAAGAAGAAAATTTTTTCTACTCACTTACAGTTAGAGATATCGCGGGTAATATGTTGAATGTTGAGAGACAGCCGGTTAAAATATATGAGCCTGATGAGATCGTTGAAGAAAAAAAAGTTTACGAATGGGTTGATGATTTCTAATAATTATGTATTTTTCATCAAATCAGAAATATGACATCTGGAATCTAAAATATTGCAGTTATTGTATTGCGATATTTATTTTATGGTTATCCTTTCTTTCGGGATGTTCCTTCTCACCTTCTCCAAACAAATTTCTGAAAAATGATTTTGAGGAATACAAAATTAAGCGGGTTGCAGTGCTTCCTTTTTATAACAGATCAACTACGGTGGCTGCGGGCGGAATTGTTACAAAAGCATTTATTGGAGAATTATATGATTCCGGAAAATTTGAAGTAGAATTTCCTGGTAATGTAAAAAAATTTATTGTAAGAGAAAGAATAATAATAAGGAAGGGGATTGGATCTGACCATATTAAACTGATTGGAAAAAGACTGAATGTTGATGCAGTTATTATCGGATATGTTAAAAAATATGAAAGTGAAGGGAAGAAGAAAACTACCCAGATCCCTGTAATTTCTGTTGGCGCCAGAATGATTCATGCAGATTCCTGTTCCATATTATGGATAGGACAGAACTCCAGAAGAGGTGACGATTATGAGACGATTTTTGGCATCGGCAGGATAAAATTTCTGGCCGATCTTTCTCGTGAGGTTGTTAAAGAATTGATTGAGACAATTCCATAACCTATCTTGACTGAGCCTCTTGCTTTTATGTTTTGATCAACCATTAACCGTGAACGGCTACTAATTATTGGGTTATATTGAGATGAAATTTTTTTTTAATAAATGTATTGGTTTGATTATATTGATTTTTGTTGCTTCCGTGAATTCCGGATGTTTTCGTTACTCTGTTTTTCACGATAACCCGTCGATTATTGCAAATGTTAATGGTTATAATATCAGTCAGGATGAACTAGAGGAGAAACTCGTAAATATTCACAGAATTAAACAAATGACTAATCTTGAGGGAAAGGCAGGCAGTATAGATACTGATAAAATTATTGAAGAATTGATTAATGAACGCCTTCTAATTCAAGAAGCCTACAGGGTGGAACTTGATGATGATCCTTTTTTTCAGGGAAAAATTAATAATTGCATAATAAACCGTTCTGTAATTCGTTTAAGACAAGAAGATGTCCTGGACAAAATAAATGTAACCGAAGACGAGGTGTCTGCATATTTTAAAGAATATTATGTAGAGAAAAAACATGCTTCAGAGGATATGTTTGAGAAGGTGAAAGATAGGATTAAGAAGACGCTGCTAAAAGAAAAAGAAAAAGAAAGATCGAATGATTATATTTCCGAGTTAAAAAACAAGGCAAATATATGGATTGATACAGAACGTCTTTATTCAAGGAGTCCGGTTCAGAGAGATTGTGATAATAATATTATAATAGCGAAAGTGAATGATGAACCGATAGATGATTGTGATTTTATAAAGGGGGCAAGAGGGCGCCGGTCAAAGCTTAGTGGCGATAGCTTAAATTCAGAAATACTTGATAGTTTGATAATTTATGAATTGGTCGAGCAGGAAGCTCTTAAAAGAAATTATTTGAATGATCCTTTATTTAAAAATAATATTGAAGAATATAAGGGAAAGCAGTTATTAGATCTGTTTAAACAAAAAATAATTTTTCCAAGATCAATTCCGTCGGAGGACGAGTTGGTTGAATATTATGAAACCCATAAAGATGATTTTAGAAAAGATTATGAGGTCTGGTTTAGTGAAATGGCATTGCAGACTTTAGAATCTGCGGAAGCGGTATTAAAAGAGTTAAGAGAAGGAGCGGATTTTGAATTTTTAGCCTCAAAGAAATCAGTGATGACTATGCGCACAGGAGTTAATGTATGGATACCGCTTTGGCGGTTATCTCCTGATATGAGAATGGCAATAATTGACCTTGAGATTGGTGGAGTTAGTGATATTATTCAGGACTCAAGGAAATATAAAATAATTAAGTTGAAAGGAAAAAGAGGCGGAGAATATGAAAAATTTTCCAGCGTAAAAGACATGATCATACAAATTTTGGGAAAAATAAAGTTTGATAATTGGTTAAAAGAGTATATAGATAAATTGCGTAATGTATCGCAAATTGATATTAATAAAAAAGTTGTTAATGAATTAAGGAAACAGTATACAATGAGATTGAAGATTGAAGATTGAAGATTGAAGGAATACTATCAATTTTTTAAAAGAACAGAGCGAGACGATTCCTCAAATATTCAATATTCAAATTTATGACCAATAACTAATTATGACGCGGGTTAAGTAAGGTATTTGAGCATATGAAAAATATAAGGCTGCCGTTATGTTTTTTGCTTATCGTGGGAATCGCCGCATGGGCTGTTGTTTCCTGTGGCCATAAGTCGTTGAGATTTAAAAAAAGATGTGTGGAATGTCATCAGGAAAAGCTATCGGTGTTTAAGGATAACAAGGTAGTGCATTCTCCGGTTTCAAAAGGCACTTGTGAATCATGTCACCGTCCTCATGGCATAATCGGCGGCGTTTATCTTAAGACAAGCGAGAAAAAGCTTTGTTATGAATGTCATAAAGACAGCTTGAAGATGATGGAGAAAAAACACATACATGCGCCGGTTAAGGATGAAAAATGTGTTAGTTGCCATAATCCCCATGCTTCCATGAATAAAAATTTATTAAAAGGAAAAGACTACGAACTTTGTTTTACGTGTCACAACAAGGAAACTTTTGAAAGAAAAACCAGGCATGAGCTTAAAAAAGAATGTATTTTTTGTCATAACCCCCATTCATCAGACTACGAAACTCTTTTGTTTGATTCCGTTAACAATGTGTGCGCTGAATGCCACAATTTTAAAAATAAGGGCTTTATAAAAAAACATTCGGGTTATGATGTATCAAGTGCATCTTGCGTTTCCTGTCATGCCTCGCATTCATCAAATAATGACAAATTGCTCCGAAACTTTATCCATAAACCGCTGGATAAAAATCAATGCAATGATTGTCATGGTGCACCGAGCACTTCTCTGAAAATTAAAGAAAAAGGTGCTGAGTTATGTTATAAATGCCATACAGAAGAAGAAAAAGCTTTTGTTAAAAACTATATGCATTCACCTGCAAGTAAAGGGAATTGCCTTAACTGTCACAGCCCCCATTCGACCGATTACAAAGGAATTACGCTGCTTCCGGATGGTGAGATATGTTATAAATGCCATAAGGAAACAAAGGATAATTTTGCTAAAAGACATATACATAAGCCGATTGAGGAGAAGCGCTGCACTTCCTGCCATGACCCTCATTCATCCGGGAATAAATATATATTAAAGAAAAAAGGGAAGGCCCTTTGTTATAATTGTCATGATAATTCTAATTTTATCAGATCCAATGTCCATGAGCCCGTTAAGACCGGCACCTGTATAGTATGTCATAACCCCCATGCTTCTGATAACAAGTTTGAGCTTAACTACCCTGAGATAGAGCAATGCTATACCTGTCACCAGAAAGAAAAGAAGCTTTTTGATCGTGTGAGCGTACATACACCTATAAGAAAAGGGAGCTGTTCTGTTTGCCATAACCCCCATTCGTCTGCGAGAGAGAATTTATTGGTCCAGAAAGAGCGGGATTTATGCTTCAAGTGTCACCAGCAGATGTTGGATGAAGTAAAAGATGAAGTCGTGCACCAGCCTTTTGGAAGAGGAGAATGCCTGACTTGCCACAATGCTCATGCCGATAACAATCAATTTCATTTAATAAAAATCGGCGGCGAGAATTGTTATAGATGCCATAATCGTCTTAGCGTTGCCGGCAAAGGCAGCGCCTACTGGCATATGCCTTTTAAAGAGGAAGATTGCACTTCCTGCCATAATCCACACGGCAGCAAAATAAAAGGGCAATTAAACAGACCGTTAGGCAATCTTTGCCTGTCCTGTCATAATGATGTTGCTTCAAGGCTTGACAAAGAAAAGGTTAAGCACGATCCTGCAGAAGATGGAAAATGTTTAGAATGCCACACACCTCATTATGCTGAAATTGAATATTTGCTGGAAGCGGATGGTGCTTCGCTGTGCAGCAAATGTCATGTTACAACGTCGCCCTTAATGATTCGGGCGCACAATGGAATTCCTATCGAAAAGGCTGATTGCAGTGGATGCCATGAATCGCATTCTGCTATAAATAGAGGGTTGCTACGCCCGATTATGCACACTCCTTTTGCGGATAAGGACTGTAAGCGCTGTCATGAATAATTGTCTGACAACTCAGAGGAGTTAAATACTTATGTGGCAAAAGAAAAAACTTCCTTATATTTGCATTTTTTTACTATTGGCTTTGATTTATGCAGTTACAGGCGGAGCTCACCCGGCAACTGCTAAGACATCCTTTAAAAAATGCCTTGAATGCCATAAAGACCTGCAAAAAGAAATTAAGTTAAAGGGTGCGCATGCACCTTTTAAAAACTTTAATTGCGGCAGTTGTCACAATCCTCACGCATCTAAACATAAGTCCCTGGTGAAGAGGGAAATCGGCAGTTTGTGCAAAAGTTGCCATAAAGGAAAGGGAGTTAAACAAAAATTTTCACATGATCCAGTGGAAAAAGGCAATTGTTTAGAATGTCATGATCCCCATGCATCAAAGGATAGAAATCTGCTTGTCGCAAAAGGAAAAGGACTTTGTTTTAAGTGTCATAAAACTGAGAGCGTTTTCCCTGGTAAAATAAAACATGAACCCGCAAGGAAAGGCTTATGCCTTAAATGCCATAATCCTCATGGGTCGGATGATTTTTCGCTGCTTCGTAAGAATAAGGAGAAAATTTGTCTGTCATGTCATTCAATAGAAAGCACTGAAACAAAAAAAGCGCATAAATTTTATCCTGTATCGGGTACTGAATGTGTTTCATGCCATAATCCTCATGGGGCAAAAAAAGATGATTTAATAAAGCAGAATAAACATAAACCTTTTGCTAAAGGCAATTGCCAAAAGTGTCACAATTCTCCGGAAGCCGGAAATCCTTTGGGGTTGAATAAGAAGGGGGCGCTGGTCTGTTTACAATGCCATAAAAAAGTAGATGAAGATTTTAATAAGATTAATAATCACTTTTTTGATGGTGTTTTTTGCATCAACTGCCATAACCCACATGCTTCAGATCAATCCGGAATGAAAAAAGGTGTATTGAAAAAAATATGTTTTAACTGCCATCAGGACACAAAGTGGCGAATGTCTGATAAAAAAATAACGCATTTACATCCGGAGGTAAAAAAGGGTAACTGCAATAGCTGTCATGATCCACATGGTTCAAACTTCAGGTTGCTATTAGTGAATAATGAGTTTGCTATATGTACATCGTGTCACAAAAGGCACGCCAGCTTTTCTCATCCAGTAGGGGATGGTGTCATTGATCCAAGATCTAAGAGAGACCTCACATGTATTACCTGTCATGCATTGATGGCCTCTAAACATGAGTTTGCACTGCGACTTGATGGGAAGAAAGAACTGTGCATACAATGCCATACATCATATTGAGACCCTTGAAAAATATCCCCTTTTGCCCGATTTCTGCGTCTGGCTCAGATTTTAATCCTCGAAATACTATATTGTATTCCTCCGGTTAAAATCTTTGCCATCCTTGAACTCGAACAAAATTGAACGTTTTTCAAAGGTCTCAAATTAAGTTTTTAAGAGGAAAGGTGTATAATGATTAAGAAGTCTATATTGGTTTTTAGTATTTTTCTTCTTTTGATAGTGCCTCTGAAAGCCTATGGCAAAACCTATGGCAAGAAAGACGCTATCAATATAATTACTACATTAGGCAGCAACCAGGATATAGGCATATTGGGGCTCATTGGGGGTGTGTTTTTTGATGAAATTAAAAAGAGGTTATATGTCACAGATTCTTCAAACTGCCGCATTCTTTCCTATGATTCGGAGTTTAATTTTTTATCTGCCTTACATCCAAAAGAAGGCTTGAAAAATCCCACTAGTCTTTTAAGAACCATTGACGGAAGATTTCTTGTTGTTGAGCCATCAAAAAGGAATGTTGTTGTAATTGATGTGGCGCAGAAGTCAATTAATTTGTTAGATTTAGCAGAAGTTTCTGATTCTGCTACATTCAATCCCGGGAGAATGGCAATAGATTCTGACGGCAACATATATATTATAGACAGGGCTAATAATAGGATTCTTGTTTTTAATTTAAATCTGAAGTTTAATAAAGAAGTAATTAAAGAAAGTAAAATAAGATTTGACGATATTAAAGTTGACAGGAATGGGTACATATATACCCTTAGCACATTAGAAGGAATTGCAAGAAAATACGACAGGTCGGGCAAGAAAATTTTAGAGTTCGGGAGTCGAGGAAAAGGCAGGGATGAGTTCAGTTTTCCTACTAGTTTGGCCGTTGATAATAAGGGGCTGATTTATATCGTCGATCAGCATAAGAACAAAATTTTCGTATTTGACAGAAAAGGAAAGTTTGTTTTTAATTTTTCAAGACTAGGGTGGATAGAAGGCCGCCTGGCAACGCCGTCCTATATATTTATTAGCAGTTCAGACACTATATTTGTTGTTGATCGTGGCAACTCAAGGGTAAGCATATTTAAGTAACAGGCTCTTTTATAATGAGCTCGATAGATTTTTTTGCTGTTTCAGCAGCTTCAGGGAAAAATTGTTTGAGCGCCCTAATATGTCTGAGGTTGTCGGCAGTCCTGAGTACAAGCATGGCAAGATTTCCTTCCGCTATTTCGGAAGCTGAAACAATTTTTTCCCAGGGCTGT
>SDBT01002864.1_pt1 | contig 30106 bp, 18 predicted proteins | sample 2277101 | NCBI WGS metagenome assembly SDBT01 (sample SAMN10404973, study PRJNA504765) | marine sediment metagenome | isolation source: marine sediment core GS10_PC15, 103 cmbsf | place: Arctic Ocean: Southern Knipovich Ridge | collected 2010
CACTTCCTCGGCCGGCGTCACTTCCTCGGCCGGCGCTGTTTCTTCGGCCGGCGTCACTTCCTCGGCCGGCGCTGTTTCCTCGGCCGGCGCTGTTTCTTCGGCCGGCGCTGTTTCTTCGGCCGGCGCTGTTTCTTCGGCCGGCGCTGTTTCTTCGGCCGGCGCTGTTTCTTCGGCCGGCGCGGACTGCGCCTGTTCGGCGATATCGCTCGAGCTGCTCTCGGGCAATTCGGTCGGATCCTGTGTCACTTTGTTTAATTCGTCAGTCACGCCGGACTTCCCACTTACTGGAACAAACTGGTCAAACGCACCGGTCTAGTAGATACCCAACACTTGGACAAACAGGTACCTCCAAAGAAAGTCGTAGAGGGCCAAGACGGTTGCCAAGCCGAAAATAGTAACAAGCACGACCATCGAGGCCTTGGTCAACTCGGCCCTCGTCGGCCAAGAGACTTTATTCATTTCGGCTTCGACGGCGATCAGGAAGTCGGCGAACCCGGGAGTATTGACCGCGCGGTACACAATCCACCCCCCAGCCAGGAACAGGACGAAGGGCAACAGGAACTGATATCCGGTCCCAAGTCCCTCGAAGATCTGGCTAAGCCGATAGAGGCCGGCCGTCATGACGATGGCCATGACGGCGGCGGTTACCTGTCGGGTGATGCGGCCCTGGTTTCGTTTATAGAGACCAGCCCGTTTCAACTCCTGAAAAAAAGCGTTCACCGTTATTCATCACTCCTGTCCTGTCCAACCGCACCGCGTTGTCGCGCCAACTCAAACCACAGCAGGGGCGGAGGGACTTGAACTCTCAACCGCTGGTTTTGGAGACCAGTGCTCTGCCAATTGAGCTACACCCCTCCGCCTCCGGCGCGGACTCGGGTCCGGCCGGCTGCTACATGACTAACTGTCGCTACTCGAGCACCTTGGTCACTACACCGGAGCCGACCGTACGGCCCCCTTCTCGAATCGCAAACCGCACGTTTTCATCCATCGCGATGGGCGAACCCAACTCGATGCTCAGCTTGACGTTATCGCCGGGCATACACATTTCGACGTCGCCCACTAGGTTGGCCGAACCGGTCACGTCGGTCGTGCGGAAGTAAAACTGCGGCCGATATCCGCTGAAGAACGGGGTATGACGGCCACCCTCGTCCTTCGAGAGGACATAAACTTCGGCCTCGAACTTGGTATGCGGCGTGATCGACTTCGGCTTGGCCAACACCTGGCCGCGCTCGATTTCGTCGCGTTTGACGCCTCGCAACAGGCACCCGACGTTGTCGCCGGCCTGGCCGCGATCGAGAATCTTGTTGAACATCTCGACGCCGGTGCAGACGGTTGTCCGCGATTCCTTGAGGCCGACGATCTCGACCTCTTCACCCGACTTGACCACACCCTGCTCGATTCGCCCGGTGGCGACCGTTCCACGACCTTCGATCGAGAAGACATCTTCGATCGCCATAAGGAACGGCTTGTCGACCTCGCGGGTCGGCTCGGGGATGTTCTCGTCGATCGCCTCCATTAAGTCCTGGATGCACTTGCTCTTTTCGGGATCCTCGGGGTTGTTGTAGGCCGAGAGCGAATCCCCTCGGATAATGGGGATGTCGTCGCCGGGGAAGCCGTAGTCGGTCAGCAATTCCCGCAACTCCAACTCAACCAGTTCGAGCAACTCTTCATCGTCGACCAGATCGACCTTGTTCAGGAAGACGACCAAGGCCGGGACGTTCACCTGGCGAGCCAACAGGACGTGCTCTCGGGTCTGCGGCATGGGGCCGTCGGCGGCGGAGACGACCAGGATAGCCCCGTCCATCTGAGCCGCACCGGTGATCATGTTCTTGATAAAGTCGGCATGGCCCGGGCAGTCGATGTGGGCATAGTGCCGCTTGTCGCTCTCGTACTCGACGTGAGCGACGGCGATCGTCACCGTTTTGGTCGCGTCACGAACGGTACCGCCCTTGGCGATTTCCGCATACGACTTGGGCTTGGCGAGACCTTTAGTGGCCTGGACGGACAAGATCGCTCCAGTCAACGTCGTCTTGCCATGGTCGATGTGACCGATCGTGCCCACGTTGACGTGGGGTTTGTTTCGTTCAAATACTTCCTTGGCCATTGGTCTTTCTTTCTCCCTAACACGAAGTCAAGTGGGTTATTTTGAGGTGAACTTGGATGGACCGAACTACTCGACAAAACGTTGGACTGAAACACTGGACCGGCCAACCACAAGAGCTGCTGATGGGACTCGGACCCATGACCTCGTCCTTACCAAGGACGCGCTCTGCCAACTGAGCTACAGCAGCCAACTGGGATCGTCGAGCCTCCTGGGGCTGAAGCACATCGTGCCACGCTCTTTCGGTCGATCTCTCCTTACAATTTTCCTAGGGTAAACCTGCGTACCGGTTTCATCATCGCTTCCACCTTCTCTCCCTCTCTTCCATCGAGGATCTTCTCGGCGCTATTCTTCCCGACCACCCGGCAGAGCGGGTGAAGGGAATCGAACCCTCGTCAGTAGCTTGGAAGGCTACAGCTCTGCCGTTGAGCTACACCCGCACCTCTTTGTTTATTTGTTGTTCGGATAATGGGGGGTACAGGATTCGAACCTGTGAAGGCTGTGCCATCAGATTTACAGTCTGACCCCTTTGACCGCTCGGGAAACCCCCCGGTTTTCTATATCTGGAGTCTGGTCAACGACGACCCTTTCGACGACCTTTCCGCTGAGGTGAGCTGCATGTCGAGCGAAAAACAAAGGGGTTTCCGTTACGAGCTAGCGGAGGGACTCGAACCCACAACCTGCTGATTACAAATCAGCTGCTCTGCCAATTGAGCTACGCTAGCCAGTCGAGCCCACTACGCGAATCTTCTAATATATAAAACGCTCCGGTCCACGCAAGGGGGATGGGCAGGAAAAGCGGCCGCCAGACCGACAGATTCCGAAAAACGACCGACAAATACCCCATATCGGTGGGTTTAGGACGCCGTCCGCCGAGGAAATCTCCCGAATGCTCGACCGTTCCCCCCAAAGGACAGGTACATTCGCCCGACCAGACGATTCAGCGCGGAACCCCCCCAATTTAACAGCCCAAGAGATGCAGAGGAATTAGCCAAGGAAGTCGATCTTCTCTTCCTCGGCTACTTTGCGTAGCTTACTTAAGGCCCGCGATTCGATCTGGCGAATCCTCTCCTTCGTCACGCCCAGTTCAGCGCCGACCTGTTTCAGGGTGAGCGGCTCCTGGCCGCGTCGCAACCCGAACCGCCTGATGATAATGCTCTGTTCCCGCTCGTCAAGACGCCCCAGGATTCTTTCCACCTGCGCCTCGCGATGCAATTGGGCCGATTCTTGCTCGAATTGGTCGGACCGATTGTCTTCCGCGGAAGTAAACATTTCCGCCTGGCTCGTCCGAAACCGATCGCGCCGACGATGTTCGTCCGGGATCGTTCGGGCAAAATTCTTGATGATTGCCCAACTGGCATAGGTACTGAACTTGTTCCCCCGGGCGTAATCGAACTTCTCGGCGGCCCGCATCAACGACACGTTGCCGTCGCTGACCAACTCGAAGAAGTTTTCGCCCGAGTTCATGTGCCGCTTGGCAATCGAAACGACCAGCCGCAGGTTGGCCCGAATTATCTGGTTCTTCGTCTTGACTGTCTCGTCGTAATAGCGATCGATTTCGTCCATCAAGCTTGTCTTCGGCCGGGCGGGATCCATTTCCTCGCGGAGCTTCGAGGCCTTGAATTTCAGATAGTTCATCTTCCGAAAGAGATGGGCCTCCTGCTCTCGGGTCAACAGCGGCACCTCGTACAGTGCGGCCAAGTAGGGGGGGAGCCCACTCGGTAGACGGGGACTCTTGCTCGGGACTTCGCTTAGCGGCATCGTTCCGACGATCTCCGAGTCGTTTCCGCCGGCCAAGATTTGCGCAAACTCCTCGTTGGGGATGTGGTCCAGGGGCAATTCCAGGACATGCTGGGCTCGTATCTCGGCAATCGTCCGATAGATGCTCGTTCGGGTACGACAGAAGTGGTCGGCCAGCTTCTCCACCGATTCTCCCCGATGATACTGCTCATAGATCCGCTGCTTCGTCTCCAGACGCAGGGGACCGTGGCTGTCGGGAAAGATCGCCAGATCGGGATGTTCCTCGTCGAACTGTCTCAGTGTATAGCGGATCGTCTCGCAACTGCGCCCCATCTGCTTGGCGAGCCGCTTGGTCACCTCGGCCGGACATCCCCCCTCGCGGGCGAAACGGCGCGCCTGCTCGATAATCGCTATGCGTTCGGATTCGCTTAGCTGAGAGAACCGGGTCCCTCGGCGAACGCGCTCCGGATTGCGCTGGACGAATCGATCGACGGAACTCTGCAAGAACCCGACTCGTTTGCGGCCATCCATCACGAACCGCCGACTGACCAGTCCCTGTCGCCGCCATCGGGAGATCGTCTTGGTGGAAACTCGAAATCGATCGGCCAGTTCGTCGACCGTCAACACGCTCTCGTCCATCGAATCGGTCGACACGTTGGCCGCGTCCGAAACGTCCTCGACAAACAGCCGCAGGTCGTGGCTCGCCTCTTGCCCGGTCAGTTGGAGGTCGGGATAGGCATCGGGGCGAAAGCTGGTGACGCGGAAGCAGACGTACTGATAGCTGTAGACCCGGCGCGAGTCGAGTTCACCGAGAAGCTTCTCCGCTTGTTCGGCCTGCTCGAGCTTTTTCTCTCGCGGCGCGAATCGGACCTGTTGATCGCGTAGCTGTCGGATGGCCGGATTCAGATAGTCGGTATGCATCATCCTTCTCCCCACGGACCCCTGGGGCCGGCACGGACGCGCCCGGCCCTGGTCCACCGCCGCAATCTGCCGCGCACAGTATAGCAGAATGTCGGTTTTTTGACAGGGTTCCTTGCGAAAATTATAGACGACTCGGCGAGTCGGGCGATGGCACGAAAGGGCCGCTCGGGGCTCCCTCGACGGACGACTCACCCCACTCCACTAGGTATTCGTTGGTTGGTGTACTTCCTTTAGTACGTATTTAAGTAGCTCCAAGCCCACGGAAAGTTCACGAACGAAGCTGACTTTTTGGACATTTTCTGTTGATTTCGATTCGGAAATACCGCCTCCTTCCTAGGTTACGCAGCTTGACCCCCGACTGGCTTGCAAAGTGAGACAATGACTTTTGGGTAAATTCTGCGGGCTGCCACGGTCGATCTAGCGACTACGGCCTGGACATTCCGCGAGAACCGATCGGCGGCTCGCGGTCGAGTCGGCGTGGGGCCACATCCGGCGTTTTTTAAGTCCATTTTCCTCCGCGAGTCGCGATCTGATGAGAAGTATCCCCTCTTTGCTTATCCTGGCCGCATGGCCCTTGCTAAGCGTGGCCCTGTTGTCCAACGAGGCCGACTCGGCCGAGCCGACCTACTCGCTCCGCAGTGCCCGACGTGCGGGGACCATCGATCGTGTGGTCGCCAAGCTCGAGGTGGGCGGCGACGTGACCGCCGAGACGGGCGGCAAGGAAGATCGCGAGAAGCTCACGGTCGTCTGCGATTTGGACTATGAGGAGAAGACTGTCGAAGCGCCCTCCGAGTCCTCGACCGATTTGCGATCTGTCCGCTATTATGCGACGGCCGATGCGAAATTGCAGGTCGGCCAGGGGCTCTTGGAGCCGGCGTTGCGGCCCGGTCGCAAACTGGTCGGCGTCGAGATCGGCGACGAGACCGCCGTGCTCTTCTCTCCCCAAGGGCCGCTTACCCGAGAGGAGTTGGAGCTGATCGACATCCCAGGGAATAGTCTTCTATTGGACCGATTTCTCCCGTCGGGGGAGGTCGCCGTGGGAGACTTCTGGATCCACGATAGGCAGTTGATGGCGAATCTCTTGGGCCTCGAAGCCGTGGCCGAGACCGACGTGAGGAGCACCCTGGAGAAGGTGACCGGCTCGTTCGCCGAAATAACGATGGTCGGTCGCGTCGACGGAGCGATCTATGGCGTGGCGACCGAGATCGAAGTGATGGCCAAGTATCGATTCGACCTGAAATCCAAGCGAATCAACTGGTTTGGGCTGCTGATCAAGGAGAAACGCAAGAGTGGGCTGGTCATGGACGGCGTCGAAGCGGTCGGCAAGCTGGTCATGCAGATCGTACCTAAGACCGCCTCGACCCATCTCTCCGAGGAGGCCCTGGAGGACTTGCCCGAGCGGTCGGATGTCAATCTTCGACGGCTGGCGCTGCTCTCGGCCGAGGGCGGCTGGCAACTCACCTACGATCGTTCCTGGCACGTCTACAGCTCGGCCGGCCGGTTGACGAACCTCCGCCTGATCGATCGAGGCGAGATGCTCACCCAGTGCAATATCTCGTCCTTGCCCAAGATCGAGCCGGAGAAGCAAGTCTCGCTCGAAGAGTTCCAGGTCGACATCCGAAAGCTATTGGACAAACAGTTCGGGCAATTCGTTCAGGCCGGCCAATGGGGAAACGAGGCGAACTACCGCGTCTATCGGACGGCCGTGCTCGGGATGGTCTCGGAGGTCTCCGTCCAGTGGCACTACTACCTCGTGATGGACCAGCAGGGTCATCAGGCCGTGCTTGCCTTCACGGTCGAGAGCGAACTGGTCGAGCAGCTCGGAACGGCCGACAAGGAACTGGTCAATTCGTTGCGGTTTCTCGATCCGAAGCTGGCCAGTAAGCAGTCGGTCGAGCCGGATCGATAGAGGATCCGAGCTGGATGAGTGAAATGGGTGCCATGCTCCACGCTTGCGTGGGCATGCTTGCCCAGGGTGGAGAACATGCCCACGCAAGCGTGGAGCATGGCACCCACGGCTATTGGCTCGACCAGTCTCGGACAGACCGAAGCCTTGCGACTCCGGCTACAAACAAAAAAAGCCGCCGACTTTCCCGAGAGAAAGCGGCGGCCCTGGAATCAAACCTCTCACCGATTGCGACCGGATGCGTCGCTGCGAGACGAACAAGGATCGGGCGTGCCACGGGCACAAGCTTTCGATGATCCCTGCAAACGCGTAAGGGTTGGCACCTCCGTCGGAATGGACAGCGAGAGGCTCGAATCCAATGTCTTCAATATCGAATGTCGTCTGAAAAGATTATCGGCTATCACGCGTCCCCGCTTGCAGCAGAATCGGCCGATCCGGCAGCCAAATCGAGAACACGTCGGTGAAGACGCCGTTCGTTTGTCCCCACTTATCTATCTTACCCTACGAGGCCACCCTGGGCGCGCGGAATCGGACCTATCAATCCCAAATCGGCCGTTTTCGGGTCGGTCCGTGCGGATCGCTCCGGTTCCTGGGCCAATACCCCCCCTACTCAAGAGCCTGTCGCCGGATGGCCTATTTCGGCACCACCCAGATATTGCGGTATTGCACCTTGTTGCCGTGCCCCTGCAGGTGAATCGAACGCGGGCCGGGGCCTTCGCCCTTGCGACCGGGCGTGCCGTGGGGTAATTCCACGTCGTGGATCACGACGCCGTTGTGGCGGATCGTAATTCGGGCGTTGGCCGTCTTCTTCCCGTCCTTGTACTGCGGCGCCGTGAAGTCGTAGTCGTAGGTCTGCCAGGTCAGCGGCGGAAGGCACATGTTGACGTTCGGCTCGCGGATCTTGTAGAACCCGCCACACTCGTTGTTGTAGCCCTCGAGCCCGAACGAATCGAGCACCTGACATTCGTAGCAGTCGTGGATATAGATGCCGCTATTGGAACGTCCTTGGCCCCGGGCCTTGGGCATCCAGGAGAGGCAGAATTCCAGATGCAGACTGTAGCTATCGAACTGCTGCTTCGTGGTGACGCCCGACATCAGCGTCTTGTCCTTGGTCAGCGTCCCGTGGTCGAATGCGTCGGTGTTGGTTCCGTCGAACAGTACGACGGCGCCCTTAGGCGGCTTGGCGCCGAGCGTGGGGCTTTTGCGTTCGGTTCGCTTCAGTTGCAGCTTGGTCTGGCCGGCGATGGTGAGCTTCCCGTCGGCGATGGTTCCCTTGAGCTTCTCCCCGGTCAATGCGTCGGCCGTTCCCTCCATCGAGAATCGGTCGTCTTTGCGTTTCCATCCGTCGCCCGGCAGGCCACCTCGATAGACGACGACGCGAAACTGGCCGTCGCCCTGGGCAATGACTTGGGCCCCCACCTTGCTCTGCGTACCCAACAGAGACCCTTCACCGACGTATTCGCCCTGGACGGCAAAGTCGGGATCGGCTTGTGCCTCGGCCAGATCGATGGTCTCTTGTGCGTCGGCACAGCCGAACAACCCAAGGACAATGGCCGGGAACATGAAATAGCGTGCGATTCGGAGCATGGTGGGATCCTCTCGGTTGGAAAGTGGTGGGTGGGAAGAAAAAGGGGCCTGGCTCCGTCGACGACCGTCGACGACCGACGTGGCAGTAGTGATTCACGTTGCCGACGGTGCCTGTCCCATTCTTCGAGGGTGGCCTCAGTTTATCCTCTCGGGAAGCAAATTGCCAGCTTTTTGATCGGGGGGTGGCTGGCGGCATAGCGCAGCGGTGCCCCAGTTGGTGGAAATCTGGGGCACCGCTGCGCTATGCCACCAGCCACCCCGACTGCAGAAACAACCTATCGGTCGCCGCTGAGTTCTTCGACGTGATCGCGGAGCCGATCCAGCTCACGGCGCAGCCGGCCCAACTCCTCGTGCGTCTCGCGAAAAGCGTGGTGAATGTCCTGGTCCCGTTCTTGTCTTTGTGCTTCCTCGACGACCCGATCCGCCTCGCGGTGCAGGTTCTCGGCCAGTTCATGCACACGGGCCTCGTCCAACAGTTCGCCCGCCTCGTGCATATGTTCGGCCGCCTCGTGCAGCAGCTCCATGCGTTCTCGATCTCGATCTTGCTCCTCGCGCTGCCACTCCTGGTCGATTTCGTCGGCCTCGCGGAAGAGCTGCTCGGCATGCTCCTGCATATCATGGGCCCGCTGCCGCAACTCATCGGGATCGGGCCCTTCGGCGGCGACGGGTGTCGTAAGGCCGATCGCGGCCGTCAGTACGGTCGAAATGATCAGGAAACGTTTCATCGGCTCGGTCCTTCTGGAATCGGTCCTCTCAGAACCTGACATGGCGGATAGTTACACTACCGAAGTGTAGCTCGAAAATCGGGCCGCGTCGCGGAGTGTAGCTGCCGTCGCCAGACGGTGGGAGACGCCGAGACCAGCCTCCGACGACCACGCTCTGGCGAGCGTAGCTACTGCGAGCGTGGCCACCGCTTTCGACAACGCTCACTCGGCCGGGTCGAGCTTCAGATAGTCCAGCCCGAACATGTGGCGTTTGACCGCTCGGGGATTCGCGCCGGTGATCTCGATGGTCAGTTTGTGCTCGCCGGCCGTCAATTCGTGGGTTCCCAGCGCGAGGCCTTTTGTGATCACGCCGTTGTTGATCAGATCGATCGGTTCGCCCAGCGGTTTCCCGTCGAGAGAAATCTGCACGATGCCGTAGTCGATGGCCCGAGTTAGCGCGGCGGTGATCTTATACTTCCCGGCCTTCTCGATGGGCAATTGCAGGACGAGCTTGTCACCCGGCTTGCCGTCGACCCACCAAAGCTGCTTGCCGCCGCTCCATCGGAACTGGGGCACCTCCTGAACCTCGGTCTGGCCGCCGGTCTTTTCGAGGATCTTCAGGTCTTCACCTTCGATGGCCCCTTCGACCATCCGCGGCTTGAGCGGCTCGGCCAGAATGACCCGGGCCTGCTTGGGCATCGGGGCATAGTTGGCGTATGCACCGGGGCGACCGTACCAATGGGTCGTCGCCGCGTAGGCCACGTTGCACGCCTGCCAATGCCAGACCTCCATGTCGAAGCGGAAATCCTTGCGAAAGGGAATTCCGTCGAGCAGTCGCACGCGGGTGTTCGTCACATGGCCCTTATTGCGAGGCCCTTCGGCACGCGGCTGGCCGTGGAAGGGCGACTCGAAAAACTCCGGCGTACACCAGGCATAGCCGTAATAGTCTTCCGTGCCTGTCCCGAAGTGCGAGGGGAACTTCTGGCCGTCGAAGTAGATCTTCTCGTCCCCTTCACCCCACCACACCTCGTTCGGGTTGTGGACGCAAAGCGTATCACCCATGAAGACGCCCTGGCCGCGGATACTCACGTAGTTCCAATCGTGTTTCACGCTCGTATCGATCGGATATTCCTGCCGCCAAGTCGTGTGGAAGTACATCGATCGATCGTCCCATTTCCACGGTTGCAGGACAAACTGAAACTCGACGGTCACGTTCTGCTTCCCGAGGTTCTTCAACTCGATCGAGTAGGAGTCCCGACAGGGCATGGCCCAATAGCAGGTCATCCATCCGTCCTTGTCGACCGTTCGCCACCAACCTCGGTAGGGATTCAATCCGACGCCGCTACCGAAGAAATCGCCGACGGGACACCAGACGGTCTGGTCGCCGTCGAACTTCATAGCCAGCACGGTCGATCGCAACGCGGCTTCCATATCGTCGGCCTTGATGCGCACGGCCAGCTTACGAATGGCCGAGGGCTCGGACCGCCCCGAGGCGGCGATTCTCTGAAGGCCGCCGGGGGCCAAGGTGACTGGCTCGTATTTCTCCGCCTCGTTTCGTTCCGTATCCGGTTCGAGCAGTGCCTTCTGCAATGCGGCAACTCTCTCCTTGGCCGCGTCGAAACCTTTGCGAGTGAACGGCTCGACCTTCGTGCCGTCCTCGTACGTGCGGTAGTTGATCTGGTAATAGAGCAGGTCGTCGCCGTTTCGGGTAACGTGGAAGTTGGGCCGGTCGTAGGTGATCTTGCAATGCTTCGCGTAGGGGATCGGCAGATAGAAATTCATCCCACGCGCACGGACCTTCGAGAGCGGTGGGCCGACCAGGGCGTCGCCGCCGATGAGCGTCTTGGCCGGCTCGTTGATGACCGGCTCGTCGGAACCGTCGATATAGACGCGGATGTTCCCGACCGGGTTGCCCGAGGTGGCCCAGACTCGCACGATGCAACCGGGCCCCGCGGCGTCCATCATGACCCATTCCTCGCGGCCGTCGATCTTCTCCATCCGGACGAAGAAGCTCCGGTCGTTGTTGGCCATCCACGATCCCGCCTCGTCGCGAGAGACCGAAGCCCGATCGTAACTGCTCGCCTGGCGGCAGTCATAGGCCGGGTCTGGAAATCGGGCCGATGCGTCCCGGTCGATCATTTCGTCCAGAAGCGACTCGAACGAAACTACCGGCTCGGCCGCTCGAGCCGTGCCGACGACAGCGGCCGCCAAGACCATCAACGGACAGATCACTCGCATGAGTTTCATCGGATTTCCTCTTGATTCTGAGTTTCCAGAAATGAACGCACGGGATGGTAGCTACGCTCGCCAGAGCGTGGTTGACGGGGCCAGATCTTTCGCAAGAAGGCGGCATTTTTTCCACCCTCCGGCGACGGCAGCTACACACTGGCGAGACGCTAGTGCCACCCAACATTCTCAGGATTGTGATACATTCCCGGGGCAATGTCAAACTGCGTCGCCCTACGGCCCGGCCAACACCAGGGCGACGGCTTGGCCGAAAGGCGATTGATTCAGCACCAGCGCGGTCGGCCGGTCCATGGGCTGGGGGGCTCCGTGGACCACCTGGACCGGGCATTTTGGATCGGGGTGCTCGTAGTTGAGCGTGGGGGGGATTAGCTGATGCTCGAAGGAGAGCAAACTGGCCATCAACTCGACCGCGCCGGTTCCTGCTCCCAGGTTGCCGAAGAAGCTCTTCGGCGCGGTGACCGGCACATCGCCGAGGATCTCTCGGATGGCGCCGGCCTCGATCTGGTCGGCCAGGATCGTGCTAGCCCCGTCGGCGTTGACGTGGCCTATGTCGCTCGGCGCGAGCCCCGCGTCGTCCAAGGCCCCGATAATCGCCTGGCGAACGGCCCGGCCGCCCAGGGGCTCTCCGTTGGGACGTGGCTCGAAGGTGCCGGCGTACCCGAGGACTCGGGCAAGGATCGTCGCGCCTCGAGCCTCGGCATGGCTTCGGGTCTCGAGCACGAAGGCGCCGGCTCCCTCGCCGTTGATGGCTCCGTCGCGATCAGCGTCGAACGGGCGGACGGCGGCCGTCGGGTCGTCGTGGCGCCCGGATAATTCGTAGACGTCACGGCGGATAAAATAGGTCGGGTGAATTCGCGAGCTGGCCCCCCCGGCAATGATCGCGTCGGTCTGACCCCGCCCGAGCACACGGATCGCCTCGCCGACGGCCGCCAGACTCGAAACGCTACCCAGCGTGAGCGAATTATTCGGGCCGCGGGCGTCTTGCGCAATACCGATGTGACAGGCCGGCATGTTCGGCAGATACTTCAACATCCACAAAGGATGCATCTCGCCCATGGCCGACCTCCCCCAAAGCGAGAAGTCGAACTTGCCGTCGACGAGGCAGCCACGAAAGGCATCGGCCAGCTCGGGTAGGTCGACATGCATCAGGTCCGCGCCGAAGACAATCCCCAGCCGCTCCGGGTCGGCCGGCTGTTGGTGGAACCCGGCCTGTTCGCACGCGAAGTCGGCCGCGACGAAGGCCAACTGAATATCGCGGTTCATCACTTTCAGGCTCTTGCGAGGCCGGACGAATTTCTTCGGCTTGAAATCGAGGACTTCGGCCCCGATCACTGCATCCGGGTCGTCGATCAGATCGAGCCAGCGCGCACCGCTACGACCCTCGATCAGCGAGGCCCAAAACGCCTCGCCGCCGATGCCGATCGGGCTGACCACTCCAGCCCCCGTGATAACGATCTCCTGCCCGAGCATCATACGCTATAGCCACCTAAATGAGGGAGGAAACAGATCCCTCCATCCAATCTAATTGACCACGCCCCCCCCGACAAGACGCCCGGATGGGGGTGTCGGTTCCCGTAAGGTGGCGTGCCGATCGGTGACTTCAACGTGGGGATGGCTGGCGGTCGAGCGTAGTGAGCCCCCAGTTCGTTGCCTTCTGGGGGCTCGCTACGCTCGACCGCCAGCCACCCCTCTCTCCCGTCCGGGCATTATTTCCGGTAAAATCACCTCCCGAGGTTCGATTCCGCCGTTTCACACGAGAGATCTTCCATGGCACGCGAGAAGAGCCACGAGGCATTCGCCCGAGCGAGACAACTCATGCCGGGCGGGGTCAATAGCCCCGCCAGGGCCTTCGGAGGCGTCGGCGGAGAGCCCATCTTCATCGATCGGGCCGAAGGGGCCTATCTGACCGACATCGATGGCAATCGATACATCGACTACATCGGGTCCTGGGGTCCGATGATCCTCGGGCACGGCCACCCGAAGGTTGTCGAGGCCCTGCAAAACGCCGTCCCGCGGGGGACCAGCTTCGGCGCCCCTACCTTGGCCGAAAATGAACTGGCCGAACTGATCGTCGAGGCCGTTCCCTCGGTCGAGAAAGTTCGTCTGGTCAACTCGGGTACCGAGGCCACCATGAGTGCGATCCGGCTGGCTCGCGGATTCACCGGCCGCTCGATGGTCGTGAAGTTCGCCGGAAACTACCATGGCCACGTCGATAGCCTATTGGTCGCAGCCGGCAGTGCCGCCGCCACGCTCGCCGTGCCCGACTCACCCGGAGTGACCGAGGGAACGGCCGCCGATACGCTGGTGCTCCGATACAACGACACGGCCGAACTGGAAGCTGCCTTCGCCGAGCACGGCTCGAAGATCGCCGCCGTGATCGTCGAGCCGGTGGCCGGCAACATGGGCTGTGTGAAGGCGGCCGTCGATTTCCGCACGGCGCTGCGAAGTCTGACCGAAGAACACGGGGCCGTGCTGATTCTCGACGAGGTCATGTCGGGATTCCGCGTCGGCTACGCCGGAGCCCAGGGAGTGTTGGGGATGCAGTCCGACTTGACCACTCTGGGTAAGATCATCGGCGGCGGGCTGCCCATGGGGGCCTATGGCGGCCGGGCCGATATCATGGACCATGTCCTGCCCGAGGGAAAGGTCTTTCAGGCCGGTACGTTAAGCGGCAACCCGCTGGCCACGGCCGCCGGCATCGCCACGTTGAAGGAACTTCGAGACACGAACCCTTATCCGCGTCTAGCTCAACTGGCCTCGCGTTTGTCTAATGGGCTGCATGCGGCGGCCGAGTCGGCGGGTATCCCCTTCGCGATCGGCTACTTCGACGCGATGCTAACGCTCTTCTTCAGCGACGGCCCGGTAACCGATTGGGACTCGGCCGCCCGATGCGACACGGCCCGCTATGGCCGATACTTCTGGGGGATGATCGAGCGCGGCGTTTACCTGCCATGCAGCCAGTACGAAGCGTTGTTCCTATCGACGGCCCATACGGACGAGGACATCGACGCAACGATCACGGCGGCCCGAGAGGTGATGGCGGGCCTGTAGGTTTACGTCGAACCCTTACAGCAGGGCGAAGACGGCGTCGATTTCGGCGTCGCCGGGAGCGCGTCGCAAGCCCTTGCCCAACCGGCCGGCCATCAGGCTCTCGGCTGCTGCCTCGAGGTCGCTTAGGTCGAGCGTGTGGCCCAGTTCGTGGGCAACGACGGAGAACAGGTCGATCCGATCGGCAGCCCGGTCGTCGACGGCGATCAGTTCACCGTCGTCGGAGTCTTCGATGAACTCTTCATTTTCGGCGGGTGTCTGGTCGACGAACCATCCGTGGCCGGCCGCATCGCGATCGATGGTTATCGTATTGCCATGGACCACCGCCAACAGCGAGTCGGCCAGATCGGCAATCGCGATGTCGATACCCGAGAAATCGGCATCCGGCACAAGGGCCTCCCATTGCGCGATGGCCTCGGTCACGATCGGCTGCAAGTCGGTCGGAGTCAGCGTCGGGACGTCGTCATCGGCCACGACTTCTTCGGCGGCCCGCAACGGCGAACCAACACCCTTCTCTTCAAAGACGATGTAGGCGACCTGTTCGGTGGGATGGGTTCGTTCGGTGTCGGCATAGACGTCTTCGTCGACGGCCAGTTTTATCGAGTTAGCGCTAATCGGGTCGTTGCCCATCAGGACGGCCCAACTGCCGTCGGCGCCGTCCATCCCCGTCACACTGGCGACGGCCGAGGAGGCAGATGACAGGCCGCCGAGCGTGTACTCATAGGGCGCGTTCTGCGTGATTCCCATAATCGTGTCGGAACCGACCGCCGCGGTGAAGCCGGTGCCCTCGATCGAACCGTTGCCGCTCTCGACGACGATGTAACCGATCGTCTCGTTAATGCGAGTCCAGTCCCGGTCTTCGCCGATGTGCTTTCCGACGTAGAGGGTGCTGCTGCTAGGCGCGCTGGTCGAGGTCGTGCCACGGGACCAGAAGACCGACGGATCGGCGTCGTTGGACGTCATGACCTGGCCCACGACGACCGGGGCGTTGTAGCTGTTGATGTAGCTTCGCCCGGTACCGACCCAAGAGATCTTGTTGTCGGTCACGGTCGAGTTGAATTTGATCGCTTCCATGGTGACGCCGTGGTCGGCCTCGTTGTAGACACCTTCCTCGACGACCATATAGTGGACATCGATCGGCGAAACGGGTGCGGTCGAGTGGTCGGCCCGATCGACGCGGATCTGGAAGCTGTTGCCGGCGGCATATCGCACCCGGGCAACCAGCGGAGCGCTGCCCTGGTCGTAGTTGGGCGTGAGAACCACAACCATCGATTGGTAATCCCGATCCAATGTCACGGTAGTCCAGCCTTGGTTGTCGACATCCGAGACCACGCCCTGGCGAAGGTGGGGCGCGTCGGAAGTCGGGGTAACATCCGACGGCAACGTCGTCGATCCAAACGGCTCAGTCGGCTGGCCGTCGTAGTTATAGAGCCAGTCACCCGACGGACGGAGAAAGATCCGTTTGGTGATGATCCTCAGCCCGAATTCGCCGAAGTTATTGTCCACACCATTGAATTGAGCAGGTAATTTGATATTCGAGAATTTGTCGTTGCTGGTCGTGCCGCCGGGAGTTCCGATTGTATCCAGGCCGTCGATAAACGCCCACGGCTGGAGCTCTCTGAGCGTGTAGGTTCCGGGAAGCAGGTTGGAGAAGATGTAGTACCCGTCGACGTCGGTTCTCGTCTCTTGGGAGATATTGTTCCCCAAGTCGTCGGTTCCCGTCAGTATGACAACCGCGTTCTTCAACCCAAATTCGACCGGGTCCTTGATGCCGTTGAAGACCGTGTCGACGTAGACGAAGCCGGAGAGGCTGGACAGGGCCCGACCGAAAAAGTGGCTTCGATCGTCGTCGAACACCTCGTCGAGCTCCGGGATCGGCTGGCCATCCGGATCGACCGGTGTGCCCTTGACCTCGGCCATATTGCCATATTGCCCAAGTTGCCATGTGCCGGGGGCCGTGTAGGTCCAGATTTCGTCCGGATCGAGCAGTTGGTCGCCGTTCAGATCGCCGCCGGTGGGCAGGGGGACGAAGTCGTCCGACGGATTGCCCGGCGTGCCCGCATCGTCGAGCACACTGACGCCGCCCAACGCGAGGCTGCCCGTGTTCGTGACAACATAGTCCCAAGTAATGGTTTCGCCGAAGAGAACGATGGGCCCGGTCGGATCGTCGGCATCTTCGCCGTTGGTCGCCTTCTCGATATGGATGCCCGTGGTGACGCCCAGGTAATGGCTCGGGTCGGAATCGTTGACTGGGTCGAAGCCCTCGATCGGATTGCCCTCGAAGAACGGGGTGCCGATCACTTCGCCGACATTGGAATACTGGCCCTCGATGGCCGTTCCGAAGCCCTCGTAGGTCCACGTTTCGCCCAGATCGAGCTGGTCGTTGCCGTTGATGTCGCCTTCCGGGCCGGACAACGCGACACCCCGATTGTCGGTTACCGAGACGTTACCCAACGCCACGTTCCCCGTATTCGTGACGACGTAAGTCCAAGTCACCGCTTCGCCGGCCAGGACAATGGGCCCGGTCGGATCGTCGGCGTCGAAGCCGTTGGTCGCCTTCTCGATGTGGACGCCCGTGGTAATGCCGAAGTAGTGGCTCGGGTCGGAATCGGTGACCGGGTCAAGGCCCTCGATCGGTTCGCCGTCGAGGAAGGGGGTGCCGATCACGTTGCCGACGTTACTATACGGGCCCTCAATGGCCGTGCCGATGGCCTCGTAGGTCCAAACCTCCTCCAGATCGAGCAGGCCGTCGTTGTTCGTGTCGCCTTCGGGGCCGGACAACGAGGCACCCCGATTGTCGGTGACCGCGACGCTACCCAGCGCCACGCTACTCTGGTTCGTGACGACGTAGGTCCAAATGACCGTTTCACCGACCGCAGTGAAGGGCCCGGTCGGATCGTCGGCATCGAAGCCGTTGGTCGCCTTCTCGATATGGATACCCCGGGTAACGCCCAGGTAATGGCTTGGGTCGGAATCGCTTACCGGGTCGAAGCCCTCGATCGGTTCGCCCTCGAAGACCGGAGTGCCGACCACGTTGCCCGTGTTGGCATACCGACCCACGATGGCCGTGCCGATGCCCTTGTAAGTCCACGTCTCGTCGAGATCAAGCAGGTTGTCGCCGTTCATGTCGCCCACAGGGCCGGACAACGCAACGCCCTGGCTGTCGGAAACCATGACGCTACCCAGCGCCACGTTACCCGTGTTCGTCACGACGTAAGTCCAAGTGACCGAGTCACCGGCCAGGACAATGGGCCCGGTCGGGTCGTCGGCATCTTCGCCGTTGGTCGCCTTCTCGATGTGGATACCCGACAGAACGGTGTAGTTGGCGAAGTCGAATCCGGCCGCGTCGGGATTCTCGGCCATAATCGAATCGATCTCGAAGTCGACATCGGCCACGCCGGCGGTGTTCAACGAGATATCGAGGCTGGTGACTTCCGCAAACGAGAAATCACCGACCGTGTTGAAGTCAGCAAAGGGGATCGGATAGGCGAACTGCCCGCTGCTCTCGAGAATGAAACCGGAGAAGCTGGCCGAGCCGCCGGTGCTCTTCACGTCGACTCGCACGTCCATCTCATCCAGTCCTTCGCCGACCTGGAGCATATTGAAGTCGACGCGCAGCCGGGTGTTCAATCCATGGGCCGTTATGTCGATCGGCGAATCGAAAGCGCCGGAGATCAGATCGGCGGGTGGCCCGACCAGATCGTCGTCGATCCCGTCGTATTGGAGTTGGGCCATGGTTCCCGGCCCGGCCGAGGCAAAGTGAAAGAGGCCGATGTCATCAAAGGAGCCGATGGAACCCCCGGCCGAGATGGCGTTCACATCGCCCGGAACCCTGCTCAAGACGTCGATCAACAGGTCGCGTTCTCCGCCGAGCAGGTTGGTGTCCTGGGCTTCCAGATGCGTCGGGTCGCCGTTGAGCAGGTTGATGAAGTAGGCATCGAACGGGTCGGGAGCCGTGAAGTCGTCGACCAGCATCCCCACGACGCCAGCGACCACGTCGAACGTATAGACGTCGGGATCGCTCGTCTGAATCATGCCGGCGGGTACTTGCTCGCGAATGTGATAGGTTCCGTTGCCCAGACGGTCGAACCAGTAGCGGCCGTTCGCGTCGGTGACGGTGCTCTTCCACGGTGCGTTGATCGGCTCATTGAAGATCCGATCGCCGTCGTCGAGGAAGAGATCGATGGTAACTCCGCCCAACGGCGGGTCGTCGTTCGAGATCCCGTCGCCGGTCTGGTCGTCGAACTTGGTTCCCGTAATCGTCGCCGTCGGTGTGAAGATGCTGAAATTGAAATCCACCGGGTCGGGATTCTCGGCGATAATCATATCGATGGTAAAATCGACGGCCTCGATCCCCTGTTGGTTCAGCCGTATCTCGAGGCTGGTCAGTTCGGTGAACGAGAAGCTACCGGCCGGATTGAAGTCCGCCAGCGCTACGGAATAAATCGAGGGACTCGCCGATTCGGGTATGAACCCCGTGAACGTGGCCGAGCCGTTGCTGCTGGTGACAAGAATCTCGATATCCAAGTCGGTCAGTCCATCGCCGACTTGCAGCATACCGAAGTCGAATCGCAAGGCCGAATTCAACCCGCTGCCGGTCAGATCGATCGGCTCGGGGAAGGCGCCCAGCACCAACTCGGCAGGTGGGCCGGCCAGATCCGTGTCGATCCCGTCGTATTGCAGGACGGCCATCGATGCCGGTCGGGCCGAGGCGAACCGGAAATTGCCGAGTCCACCGTAAAGCCCGATCGATCCGGCGGCCGAAATCGCATTGGCGTTACCCAGCACGTCGATCAGCACATCGCGCTGGCCGCCCAGGACCGCGTCGCTGTCCGCTTCCAGATGTGTCGGGTCCGCGTCGAAGGCGCCGATGAAGTAGATGTGGGCCGGGTCGGGAGCCCCGAAGTTGTCGACCAGCATGCCGACCGCATTGCCCGCGACGTCGAACGTATAGTATGCCGGATCGGATGTCTGGAACGAACCGGTAGGCACTCGTTGGCGAATATGGAATTTCCCGTCGACCAGATTGTCGAACGTGTAGTCTCCGGTCACCGGAGCGGTCACCTGAACGTCGATGAGCGTATCGGTCGCCTCGTCGAGGATCCCGTCGCCGTTGTCGAGGAATAACTCGACGGAAATCCCCCCGGCCGGCGGATCGTCGGGCGTAAGGCCGTTGTCGGTCAGGTCGTCGAAGACAGTCCCCGAGACAGCGCTGAGCAAGTTTCGGACCTCGCAAGGTTCCATTCGCAACGACCGGTGCCGCAACGGCCGGTGCTTTCGCCGATTCTGCGTCGAATGGGGGTGCCCCTTGCCATGCAGAAAAGTCCGCAGGGAAGAGAGGGCGGAAGGAAGAATGCCGTGAGCGCACTTGCGAGTCATGGGAGTCATCTCCAAGGTGCCATTTCCCGGCATCGGGCAAGCGAATTCGCCGGGGATCATAAAGCGAGGGTGTCTATCGATGTCAAGCGTTTTGCCAACGCCGTCCTATCGCGCCAACGACGAGGAGTCCCAGGCCCAGCATGGCCCAGGTGGACGGCTCGGGGATCAGCGCTTCCAGAGAGTCCAATTCAAAGTCCACGTTGGGAGTTCCATCCCCATTCATCACAATGGTCAGGCTGTCGATCGCCTCGAACGAGGCGGGCCCGGTGGCCGTGAAGTCGGCAAAGGGGATCAGATGATCGGCGGCCTGACTGTGGTCGGGAATGAAGCCCGAATAATGGAGACTGCCCCCAAGGGAGCTGTTCATCGTGATGTCCACATCGAGGCCACGAACGTCGACTCCGTCGAGCGTGAGGAAGTGGAACAGCAACCCTGTGCCAGCCGCTCCACCAAACCGATAGCCTCCCAGACCGTCGGCCGCTGTCAGCCCGCCCTGGACCGAATCGAGCGTGTCGATGCCGTCATACTGCAACGTGACACGAGTGCCTGGGGTGCCGAATGTGGCCAACTGCATCATCCCCTCGCCTAAACTCGGATCGAAGCCCACGATGCCGGCCGCCGAAAGGACGTCGGCCGTGCCGAGCACTTCAACCAACACGTCGCGCTGATCGCCGAGGATGCCGGCGGCCTCCTGCTTAACCAGCGTCGTATTGATCGGAATCGCGTTTCTTCCTTGCATGAAGAAGACGTAACCCGGGTCGGGAAGATTGAAATCGTCGATCACGATCGTTTCCGCCCCAGCGAAAGGAGCAGCGGTCAATAACCAAACGAAGCCGAGAAGAAATGTGCAACGTGTCATGGGTCTGTCTCTAGGTGTCTCTGGTTGTCGCCAATTGGCCGCGAGTCGGACCAACCGCTCGGTCGAGCCGAATCTCTACCCAGGTTTCATGGTAATTGCAGTCCGCTTAATCGCAAGACTCCGCCTCATCGTTAGACTTTCTTTCGATAAACTATTTCCCCCAAGCAGGCATATCCGGAATATCCCCCACGCGGCGGAACAATCGTCACAAGTGGACTCGAGGCAAAGAACTCGGAGCATTTGACAATCGCCACGCGTTCCGCGACACTAGGCTCTGTCTCAAAAGAGACCCAGCCGCATTGTGCGATGGCCCTCCGAGGCCGTCGCCGTGAAGAAGACCGAACTTTTCGACGGCCTCGGAGGGCCATCGTACGGGTTTTGAGACAGAGCCTAACGCGGAATCCCACCACTCCCGAATCGAGAAACATGACAAGAGAAAAGGTGCATCCATGAAATGGCAAACCGGGCTGAACCTGGCGATATCCGGCCTACTGCTCGCACTGGTCTCCGGCGGCGCAACCGGGGCGGAACCCGACCGTGCGAGACCCGACGGCGCGAAACCCAACCATGCCGATCGGGCCGAAAACTCGTTCAACCACTTGTTCGAACTTCGGAACGTCGAGGGCTGGACCGTTTATGTCAACAAGAAGGATCTGGCCGAGCATCCGGCCGAGATGGCGGCTACCCTGGAGCATCTTCAACAGCAGTTGTACCAGGTGCGGCTCAACGTGCCGGCTCCGGCCGTGGCGATCATGCAACAGCGCGTGCCGATCTGGTTCGAGTACGATACGATCGGCATCGCCTACCACGGTCGCGGTTGGCTCGTGGCCAACGGCTATCGGCCCCCCGACGTCGAGACCCTCGTCGGATTCTGCCGAGCCAGGACGTTTCTCGACAATGCCCTGCACCAACCCTCGGTCGTCTTCCACGAGCTGGCGCATGGCTACGACCATCGGTATCTCCGCCGTCCGAATCCGCCGGGCAACCTGCCGGTCAAGAATGCCTACGACAAGGCGATGGCGGCCGGGAAATACGATTCCGTCTTGTGTCGATACTCCAAAGCAGCGAAGGCCTATGGGGCCAATAACCCGGGCGAGTTCTTCTCGGAGAACTCCGAGGCCTTCTTCGGCGTGAACGACTTCTATCCCTTCGTTCGTGCGGAATTGAGGGAGTATGACCCGGATATGTATCGGGCATTGGTCGTCCAGTGGGGTGTCGACATGGCCGACCTTCAGCGTCGCGAGCGGTCGCTCGTGGCCTTGATGCAGAGCACCCCTTCACCGCAAGGTTGGGCCACCGACCCGGTGAAGGAGGAACCAAGTGTGTCTGGCAACACGCCGACATCGGCCTATCAAGAGCGACGGATCGAAGGCTGGACGGTCCATGTGGCTCCCTCGCTTCTGAAGCGGAGGGCCTATTGCGACGAGGCCTGTAAGTTGCTTCGCCACAAGCTCCATCTGGTCACTCGCTACGTGCCCGAGAGGGCCCTGGTCACGCTGCAACAAGTGCCGATCTGGCTCGAGGAAGACAATCCGGCCGTACCCTACGTTGCCTACCACGGTGATAAGAAGGCGTTGCAGCAGAGGGGACTCCCTGGGGAAAAGTATCAGGGCGTGGAAATCGGCAACACGGCGAACTTCCGCCGATGGCAGGATCTCCAGCCGTCGATTGTCTTGCACCATCTGGCCCTGGCCTATCTCGACCGACTCGACGCGACGGACCGGCAAGCGGTGGCCGATGCGTTCGAGAAGGCGGCCGGCGGCGAAAAGTACGACCGCGTGTTGCGATTCGACGGCCGGCACGTACGACATCCGGCCCTATTGAACGCGGGCGAGTATTTTGCCCAAATGAGCACATCGTACTACGGATTCAACGATCACTATCCCTTCCTGCAATTCGAGCTATCGCAGCACGACCCGGCCGTCTGCAAATTGCTCGCACGGCTCTGGGGCGGCAAGGCCAAGTAAGGGGCGGCCGATGAATAACTTCAGCATCCAGGGTGGCTGCGCTATGCCACCAGCCACCCGAACGCCCCACGATACGGCGACCGCGGCGCCGTTTCCACCACTCTCCCGCTCCCGGTCACTCGCTTGACAGGCCGTAGGGGATCAGATAAGATCGCGGGAAGTTCTCTCTTGCCAGAATGAGTTCCCGTGATGATGAAAGGGACCTGAAACCATGAGCGCGAACCGAAGTCTCGACCGCGGTATGCGAATCTCCCGACGCGAGGTCATGCGACGGGGCCTTTGCGGCGCCGGTGGCGTCGTGCTGGCCGACCGTCTCGGCGTGGCCATGGCGGCGGAGCCCAAAAAGGCCCCAGCCAAGATCAAGGCCAAGTCGGTCATTCAGATCTTCCTGTGGGGTGGCATGTCGCACAACGACACGTGGGATCCGAAGCCCGAGTCGGGCCGCCCGTACATGGGCGACTTCGGCGACGTGATCTCGACCAACGCGGACGGAATCCAACTCGGCGCGATCTTCCCCGAACTGGCCAAGCAGGCCGACAAGTTCTCGCTCATTCGCAGCATGACCCACGGCGTCAACGGCCACGAGACGGCGGCCTACCTAATGCAAACCGGGCACTCCCACGGCGAACGGCTGGCCTATCCGAGCGTCGGCGCCATCTTCTCGCTGATGAAGGGCCCCGAGTATAAGGGGATGATTCCACCTTACGTCGTGCTGACGAAGCCGCAGGGGCGATTCTCCGAAGAGGGATTCCTGGGACCGAATTTCAAACCCTTTGCCACCGGCGGCGATCCGAATGCCCAGCGGTTCGAGGTCGAGGGGATCGTTGCCAGGAACGTCACCGACCAGCGTCAGAAAGCTCGACGCGAGCTGCTCGAAAAGATGAATACGATGGGCCGAGCCATGTCGGCCAACCCTCAGTTGGCCGCCGCCGAAGAGGCCAAGGAGCAGGCATACGAGTTGATCTTGGGCGCCGGCAAAGAAGTCTTCAATCTGGCCAAAGAGAAACCGGAACTCCGAGAGCGTTACGGCCGCCATACGTTCGGACAAGACTGCCTGGTCGCCAGACGGCTGGTCGAGGTGGGCGTTCCCTATATCGTGATCAACTATCCTGGCGGCTGGGATACCCATAAAAACCACTTCCAGACCATGCGACGGCAGGTGCCGCAATTGGACCAAGGCCTGGCGATGTTGCTGCAGGACCTGAAAGACCACGGCTTGCTCGAAAGTACGCTCGTCTGGTGTTGCGGCGAGTTCGGCCGAGGTCCCAAGGTGGATTGGCAACCGCCTTGGAACGGCGGGCGCAATCATTTCGGCAAGGTCTTCTCCGTCCTGGTCGCCGGCGGCGGGTTCCGGGGCGGCCATGTGGTCGGCTCCTCCAACGCGACGGCCGAAGAGGTCAAGGATCGGCCCGTCTATCCGGTCGATCTGCTCGGCAGTATCTATCAGTTGGCCGGCATCGACGCCACGGCCAAGCTCCCCCATCCCATGGGCCAGGAAGCCCACATCTTGCCGACCGCCGCGGAAGGCGCCAAGTCGGCCGGGCTTTTGACCGAGATCATGTAGACAGTATAAATGGAGCGACTCATGTGCAGAGCACTGCGTTATCCGATCCTCGGGTTGGTCGGTTTGCTGGTGACGGGCTCTTGGGCCCAGGGACAGTCGACGCCGTATATCGGCTATGTCTATCCGGCCGGCGGCCAGCGAGGTACCACGGTCGAGGTCCGGTTGGGCGGCCAGCGCATCGACGGCGTCCACGGCGCGACGGTTACCGGCGAGGGTGTTTCGGCCAAACTGGCCCGATACTACCGGAAACTGAGCAACCAGGAGATGTCGCTGCTGAGGGAGCAACTCAAGGAGCTAAAGCGGCGAGCGGCCAATCAGGCCCGAGCCAAGGCCCCAAACCAGGCGACACGGAACCAGGCGACGCAGAAGGTAATCGCACGGATCGAGCAGCGGATGGCCGAGTGGGTCAACCGGCCGGCCTGCGCCTCGCTATCGAGCATCGCGATGATCGAGGTCACGATCGCCCCCGGGGCGAAGCCCGGCGTGCGGGAGCTTCGGCTTCTCACGGCGCGCGGCGTGACCAATCCGCTGGTCTTTCACGTCGGCCAGATCCCGGAAGTTGCCCGAAAGCCGATGAAGACCTGTTACATGCAGGTGCTCGGCAAGGAGGCACTTTCGCTGCGCAAGAGGCCTGCCGAAGAAGTCGAGAGCCGCATTAGCGTGCCATGTACCATGAACGGCCAGATCGGCTCCGGCGAAGTGAATCGGTATCGCTTCGAGGCGAGCAAAGGGCAACGGCTGGTCGTCTCGGTCGATGCGCGGCAGTTGATCCCGTATATTGCCGACGCGGTACCCGGTTGGTTTCAGCCGGTGCTGGCGCTCTATGACGCGGGGGGCAAGGAGGTGGCGTTCAACGACGACTACCGTTTCAAGCCCGACCCGACCCTCTTCTTCGAGGTGCCCGAGGACGGCGAATATGTGCTGGCGATCAATGACGCGATCTACCGCGGTCGCGAGGATTTTGTTTATCGCGTTACCGTCGGCGAGCAGCCGTTTGTCACGAGCATCTTTCCTCTAGGTGGGTCGGTGGGCCAGTCGGCAACGATCGAGATGAAGGGTTGGAATCTTCGCGGGGCCAAGCTGACGCCGCCTCCCGAAGACGCGGGACCGGGAATCCATCAGATCACCGCCTCGAGCCGCCGATCCGTCTCCAATGCCATGCCTTTCGCCCTGGATACCCTGCCGGAATGTCTCGAGGAAGAGTCCAACAACGACCCCGCGAAAGCACAACGCGTCGAGCTTCCCATCATCGTCAACGGGCGAGTCGATCACCCCGATGACTGGGACGTGTTTGAAGTAGAGGGCCGTGCCGGCGAGACCCTCGTCGCGGAGGTCCATGCGCGACGGCTCGCTTCTCCGTTGGATTCGATCGTCAAAGTGACCGATTCGGCCGGCAAACTGCTGGCGTTCAACGACGACCATTTAGACGCCGGCTCGGGCGTGAATACGCACCATGCCGATTCGTATCTCATGGTCAAGCTACCGGCCGACGGAACGTATTACGTCCACTTGGGCGATACGGCCCGAAGCGGCGGCGAAGCCTATGCCTACCGTTTGCGCATGAGCGAGCCGCAACCCGATTTCGCGTTGCGCGTCGTGCCGTCGGCCGGTTCGCTGCGCAGCAAGTCGACCGGGCCGGCCACCGTCTATGCCATCCGGAAAGACGGATTCGACGGACCGATCCGGTTGAACCTGAAGAACTCACCGGCCGGGTTCTGGGCCCAACCTATCGTGCTACCCAACGACAAGGACAGCGTGAAGCTCGCCGTGCGGACCAACCTGATGCAGACGCAGCAACCGATCTCGCTTTCGATCCAAGGCAGCGCGACGATTCGAGGGAAAGAGGTAGCCCACGAGGCCGTTGCGGCGGAAGACCGGATGCAGGCCTTCTTGTGGCGCCATCTGGTTCCCGCCGAGGAGTTGGCCGTGATGGTCTATCGTCCGGCCTTTCAACCGCCGCCGAAACGCATTCCCCCGCCGTATGTCGCCAAGCCGAAACCCCAGGGACCCGCCGGTGCCAAGCCGGCCGCGGTCGCGATGTTTACCGAAAAGCAGATAGCCGGACGCCTACGACAGCTTCGGCTGCTCTACGAGGAATGGCTGTTGACCGACGAGTTCTACAATCGCAAAGTGGCGGAGTGTAAAGCAGCGCTCTGATCTTCCAAGCAACAACAATTCACAAGATGCAACCGATCCCAAACTTCCGAGGTAATGGAACTATGATGATGACTTTCAATTGGCGGCTGGCCGTGGCACTAATCGTTGGCATCTCGGCGATCGGCGCCGCAATAACTCAGGCAGCCGATTGCCCCAACTATCGTGGGCCGGACCATAACGGCTATTCTCAAGAGACCGACTGGCAGGCAAGTTGGGATTCGCAGCCGCCGAAAACCCTCTGGAAAAAATCGATCGGCTTCGGGTTCGCCGCGATCACCGTGGCCGATGGCCGGGCCTTTCTCATGGGTAACACGGGCAAAGAGGGTGACAACGCCAATACCGATATCGTCCAGTGTGTCGACGCGACAACCGGGAAGGAAATCTGGCGATACGAGTACCCCTGCGCGTTGGAGCCGAAGCTCTACGAAGGAGGACCGCTGGCCACTCCGGCCGTCGACGGCGACGTCGTCTATACGCTCAGCAAGAAAGGCGATCTGTTCTGCTTCGACGCCGCCTCGGGAAAGATCGTTTGGAAGAAGCAACTGGTCGCCGAACTCGGCTGCAAGTTGCCCGGGTGGTCCATCGCCGGATCTCCGGTTATTGCCGGCGATCTGCTGGTCCTGAACGTCGGGACGGCCGGATTGGCGCTGAATAAGAAGAACGGCGACGTGGTCTGGGAGAACGGCATGGATACCTGTGGATACGCCACGCCCGTGCCTTATACGCTCGACGATCAGGCCTGCTTCGCCATCTTCGGAAAACAGTCCGTCATGGGCGTTGCCGCGAAAGACGGAAAGAGGCTCTGGGAGTTCGAGTGGAAGACCAAGTACGACATCAACGCCGCCGATCCGATCGTCGATGGCAGCCGCGTCTTCATCTCGTCGGGCTACAACCGAGGTTGTGCAACGATTCAACTCGACGGCAGTCAAGCAAACGAGGTCTGGCAGAGCCGTGTCATGCGAACCCAAATGAACTGCGCGATCCTCTCGAAGGGCCATCTCTACGGTTTCGACGAAGGCGAGTTGAAGTGCATCGATATGAACGACGGCGTGGAGAAATGGGGCGAACGAAGCCTCGGTAAAGGGTCGCTCATCGCGAGCCAGGACGGCCGATTGATCATCATGAGCGACAAGGGTGAACTGGTCATCGCCAAGGCCGACCCGAAGGCTTTCACGGTCTTGGCGCGAACGCAGTTGCTGCCGTCGTCGAAGTGCTGGACCTCGCCCGTCCTGGCCAACGGCAAGATCTACGCACGGAATGCGGCCGGCGACGCGGCCTGTGTCGACGTCAGTAAATGACCGCCGACCGTTCTCCTTGTGCCCCGTCAGAACCAGGATCGAGGACCACCCATGGCAAAATCACCACGACGCGTCGGGCGCCGAGAACTCCTTACCGGCCTGGCCGGAGTGCCGCTGTTGGGCTGGCCGGGCCATGAAGAGCGACTGCTCGGCGCCGAACTCGAATCGGCCGACGGTCCCGATGTCGACGCCACGACGCGGCCCAGCAAGAAGTTCCAATGGGCCCGAATGAAGGACCTCAAGAAAAAGGTCCCCCAAGGCACGATCGGCGACCTGAAACTCAGCCGCATGATCCTCGGAGGGAACCTGATGGGCGGTTGGGCCCATGCCAGGGATCTCATCTACGTCTCGAAGCTGGTCAAGGCCTATCACCATCGCGAGAAGATCTTCGAGACCTTTCGCCTGGCCGAGGCCTGCGGCATCAACACGGCCCTGGTCAACCCGGTCCTCTGCGAAACGATCGGCGATTACTGGAAGAACGGCGGCGGCAAGATCCAGTTCATCTCGGATTGTGGCGGCGGCAATAACCTGCTCGAGATGATCCAGAAATCGATCGACCAGGGCGCCTGTGCCTGTTATATCCAGGGCGGTGTGGCCGACACGCTCGTGGCCAAGGGAGAATTCGACCTGATCGCCGATTCGCTCGAGTTGATCCGCAAGAACGGTCTGCCCGGGGGCATCGGCGGACACAAGCTGGCGACCATTCAGGCCTGCGTCGAGAAGGGGTTCGAGCCGGATTTCTGGATGAAGACGCTTCACCACAGTAACTACTGGTCGGCCAAGCATCCCGAGCAGAACGATAATATCTGGTGCGAACAGCCCGAGGCTACCGTCGCCTATATGGAAGACCTTCCGCAGCCGTGGATCGCCTTCAAGGTGCTCGGCGCCGGGGCCATTCATCCGGACGTCGGGTTCAAGTATGCTTTCGAGCGAGGCGCCGATTTCATCTGCGTCGGCATGTACGACTTCCAGATCGTCGAGGACGCCAATATCGTGTGCGGCGTGCTCGACGGCGAGCTGAATCGCAAACGGCAATGGCGAGGTTGATCCCTACAATCGATTTGGAGGATGAAGAATCGTGAGTAAACGCTTATTGATTTGGTCGGTCACCGCGGCATTGGCCGGGTTCCTCTTCGGATTCGACACGGTCGTCATTTCCGGGGCGGAGAAGACGATCCAGGAGCTGTGGGAACTTAGCCCCGCCCAACACGGTTGGGCCCTGAGTGCAGCCTTGTGGGGAATGGTCATCGGCTCGTTGATCGGCGGCTGGCCCACGGAACGGTTCGGGCGAAAGAAGACGCTCCTTTCGATCGGCGTGCTCTATTTTGTCTCGGCCATCGGTTCGGCCTATGCACCCGAAGTCAATTCGTTCATGATCGCTCGCTTCATCGGCGGTCTGGGAGTCGGCATCTCGACCGTCGTGGCTCCGCTCTATATCGCCGAGATCTCGCCGGCCAGCTATCGAGGGCGTCTGGCCGGTATGTTCCAGTTCAACATCGTCTTCGGTATCCTCATCGCGCTCGTCTCGAACGTGGCGCTGGGCTCGGAGTGGGCCGCCGGACTCGTCGGGGAGAACGCCTGGCGATGGATGCTCGGCGTCGAAGCGTTTCCAGCGCTAATCTACACACTGATGGCCATCGGACTACCAGAGTCTCCCCGTTGGCTGATCGTGCATAGCGGACAGCGCGAGGCGGGCATCAACGTCTTCCGCCAGATCAACCCGGATATGTCCGAAGCGGATCTTGAAGCCACGGCCGACAAGATCGCCGCCAGCGCCGGAGACAAGGTGCGTTCCGCGCGGTTCTGGACGGCCCGGCTTAGGACGCCCATCTTGCTCGCCTTCCTGATCGCCTTTTTCAATCAGCTCTCGGGTATCAACGCGATTCTGTATTTTGCGCCTCGGGTGTTCATGCTCACGGGGCTCGATGAGAGTACGGCGCTGTGGCAATCCGTGGGGATCGGCGTCACGAACCTCATCTTCACGTTCGTCGGCCTTTACCTGATCGATCGACTCGGACGCCGCACGCTGCTCTATATCGGCTCGTTCGGATATATCGCCTCGCTCGGTCTTTGCGCCGCGACTTTCTTCGCACTTGCACCACAGTTCGACGTCGCGTCCAAAGCCATCGCAGTGAATGAACTTTGCGAGAAGGTGGAATCGAAAAAGGCCAAGACGGAGAAAGACAAGGCGGATCTCGCCGAGAAATACGCCGACGCCAAAGCGGCGCTCGTCGAGGTCTCGGCTCGTGAGGAGTATGAAGGCCGGCCCGTCACTATTGCTTCCGACGCTACACCGGCCGCCGTCAAGCAGATCGCCGAAACAACCCTTGGAGAATCCTCTCAGTTGATCGGATACGGAAGGATATTCGTTCTGTTCTGTATCTTCGCGTTCATCGCCGCGCATGCCGTCGGACAGGGGGCCGTTATCTGGGTCTTCATCGGCGAGATATTCCCCAACCGACATCGAGCCTCCGGTCAGGCCCTGGGTAGCTTTACGCACTGGATCTTCGCCGCCTTGATCACCCTGTTCTTCCCGAGGATGATCACGGCATTCGCACCCGGCTACGTCTTCGGGTTCTTCTGCTTCATGATGATGCTGCAACTCGTCTGGGTAAGAACCATGGTCCC
>SDBT01002865.1_pt1 | contig 30105 bp, 59 predicted proteins | sample 2277101 | NCBI WGS metagenome assembly SDBT01 (sample SAMN10404973, study PRJNA504765) | marine sediment metagenome | isolation source: marine sediment core GS10_PC15, 103 cmbsf | place: Arctic Ocean: Southern Knipovich Ridge | collected 2010
TCACTCCAGTCGTCTCCATATTTATGCCAAGCAAAATCTGGTACATTATCATAATCACTACAATTAATTTCACCATAAGTTCCATCTTTTAATATTACTTTATATTTCATTCCGATACCTTCCCTGTAAAAGACGTCGCTCTTAAATTTACAATATTAGTAAAGGCTATCTTTTTCCCAAGTTGTTTCTCAAATGTTTTTTTTAGTTCTTCTAAATCTTCATATGAAGGGTTTCTTTTAAAACTAACTTCCCTATCATGGGTCCCGCCACCATCACTACAAAAACATACTAAATAACTTTTCATTCTTTTCCTCTAGACGTACTGTTTAGAATTTGCGAACCTACTGCTTTAATCACATTAGTAGTTACTGCGTTTCCCATTTGTTTGTATCTTTGTGTGTCGCTCATTTTGACCTTAACTCCTTTGTCGTCAATTCCGTACTCTGTCCAGTTGTCTGGGAATCCTTGGAGTCGGCAGCATTCGGTTGGGGTAAGTCTTCTGATTGAATGTTCCTCTCTAACTCTGAGTGTGTTGTGATGTGGTTCTGTGAGAGTTGGACATCTGTCTGTGTGCTCTTTTTTATTGTAGAGATTCATGATAGCAACTCCATGGATGTCTTGCCCTGTAACTGTAAAACTTGGTTCACCTGGTTCTTTGAATCTTCTTCCGTTTTGTCGCTTCTCTGCTCGGTCTGGGGTAAGGACTGCTCTAATTCTGGGAGTACAATCTCCTGAAAGCTTACTGGCTCCTGCAAGTGTTGGAGAGACTCCCTCTGTTTCGTAGATTCTTCCTTGTTGTGATTTTGATTTTTTATAGCAGACAATTCCTGTCGAGTCTGAGTGGAGGCCACCTGAATGTCCCCCTGCGGTGAAGGTTCTAGTAACTGTCCCTTCTCCAATAACCTCCGAGTCATTGCATCCGAAAGGTAATATTTGGGGTCGACCTGTTCCTCTAAGACTTCCGATAATGAGTACCCTCTCTCTGTTTTGGGGAACTCCATGAAATTTGCTGTTAAGTACCATCCATTGAACTTCATACCCCAGTTCATCCAGCGTTTGAAGGATGACTCTAAAAGTCTTCCCTTTGTCGTGATTGAGTAAGCCCTTGACGTTTTCGAGGAGTACAGTTTTAGGTCTTTTAACTTGAAGTATTCTCGCAACTTCAAAAAACATTGTACCTCTAATGTCTTCAAATCCTCTGCGTTTTCCAGCGATTGAGAATGCTTGACAAGGAAATCCTCCACAGAGCATATCAAAGTCTGGTAGGTCTTCGGGTTTGATTTTGGTGCAGTCTCCCCAGTTCTTAATGTTTGGGAATCTATATCTGAGGACTTGGCTTGAATATTTGTCCCATTCTGATTGCCCGATACAAGTAAATTGTTGTGATGCCATTGTGACTGGCTTAGTGCTCCCGCTATTTTCTTCATTCCCCCTGGATTCGTTCCATGCGGAAGTTGATAAAGCATTGGCTCTTTCAAATCCAAGTTCAAACCCACCGACTCCTGAGAACATACTGAAGTATCTAATAGTGTTGGTACGTTGTCGCTTGTTGGATTCGCTGCAAGTGTCGGACATTCCTTGCTGAGATAAATCTTCCGATTGTCTTTGTCGCCCTGTTTCCGAATCATCATCGGTTCTTTCATTCATTCTCTCCTACCTCTTTAATTTTCGACGTGTTATGGACATTATCGGAACTATCATTACCTTTCGACCTTTTAGTCCCTAAAGTTTTACGTTGTATATCGTCTTTTTCGACCACTAAGTCCATAACTTCTTTATTATTTTCTACCATTTGGTCACTAACTTCTAAGTTCGCACTTTTGATAGTTGCCGTACACTCTGGACATGTAAATCCAGGTTCTCCAGTACATGAATACTTCTCATCTTCAAACATTTTTCCACATCCTAAAAAAGATAGTATTCCAAATTCTCCTAATATTTCCTTAGCTTTTTCAATGTGTTTACAATCAAGCGCTCTGAATGTGTAATGCGGACATGTACAGCGAGTATCTGTGATTCCTAAGTCATTTAGACTATCTATATCTATTTCTACTTCGTATGCGTCTTTACTATTTCCTTGGATTAGAAAGGCATATACGTCGCTATAGTTATCTTCTTCTTTACTTGCTTCTATTCTGAATGGTATTATTTCCATGATTATGAAAGATGTGGGCTACTCAGTGACCGCGAATAGCCTTTCACCCACATCCTCTAGTCTTTCCCAGTGTCAAGTTCATTTGAACCTCTGTTGCAACAATCAAACGGCAGGATTCAAACCTGCTAGTCTCCTTCTTTTCCGCTTGGGAAAGACGGTGTTCGTTCCATTGAACTATCGCTTGCATTCTCTTTCGAGTATAATTGGTGGTTAAAGTACCACCGGACTTTGACGTAAAAAAAAATAATAAATAATTTGTTTGTTGATTATTCTAGAGATACAACTTGGTACTTAGTTCCCATTCCTTCTCCAGTTTTCTCAACTGAAAAAGATATTACTTCTTTACCATGTTTCTCATTAGCTGCTAGAATACCTTGAACTGTTTCTAATATAGTATTTGGAACTCTGTATTCTTCTTCATCTCTAACTAATACATTGTATTTGAAAATCTTACCCTTACTATCTTTACCTTCCCTTTCTTCGATTGGCTCAGATATATCAAAACTTTCTAAGTCTGCAATATTTGCTGTCTTCTTTGGTTCGTAATTCTCTGCCGCTTCTTTAAATGATGTCATTATTTTACCTCCTTGATTTGATTTAGATTATAACTTTCTTCCATTTCTTTATTCAACTTATCTAATTGCTTTTTAATTTCAAATGGATTATTACCAACTAATTTAATCTCCCATCCATACCTTCCAAGCCTTCCTTTTATTAGTTTGATTGTGTTTAATTCTTTATTTTGATTAATTTCCATTATATTCCTCCTGTGTTAATTCCATTTCTCCATGTATTATTCTTAAGTAGTTAATTATCATCAATATCTTCCATAAATTTATCTGCCCAATCCTCATATATCTTTTCTTGTTTTATTGTAAATTTTATAGACTCCCTCTGTTGATCTATAACTCCTTGAACTATTCCCTGTGATTGTTCTAACTTTTTAATTTGACCTATCTTTATTTTCATTAATTCTCTTATATCTATTTCATTAATCATTTTTATTCACCTTTATTATATCTGAAATATCTACCCAATCTCCTAGTTTTAGTTCGTGGAATTTTAGATATTCTTTTGGGATTATTATGCCTTTACTTGTTCCAATTTGTTTTATTTGTGTTTTCATTATATTTTATAAGATTTAATACTATTTAAACTTTGTGTTTCACTTTTAAGTGATAATAGTATTTCCCTTTTTTAGTATTTTAATTAGTTCTGAGGGGTTGAAATTTTGTAATAAGTTTATACAATTGTGACAAAATGTAAGTCTATGATCCTTTGATATTTGTATTTGTTGTTTACCACAACATAGTAGTCCACAATTGAAACAATATTCAGACATTTTTTTTATCCCTTCTTAATTTTAGTGTTACTTTTAATCTTCTCTTCTTTTTACATTTAGGACAAATTATTTGATACCTTCCTGTTGGTTGGTAAAGGTCTGGACAATCATCGCAATATCTTCTGAAGATGTATTTAGGAGCTGGCATCTTCATCCCCCATACCACTTATAATAGCTTCTCGCCCTTCAATTTTAAACTTTCTTGCTTTCTTAACCCATTCTATAAATAGTGGACAATTATAGTGTTTTTTATATCCGCAGTACCTTTTATGCTTTCTTAAGACTTCACATGCTTTATGAGAGCATTGTCCGGATGCGTTGACTTTATATGGGCATAATTCTGGTTTTTTCATTTTAGTTTTAATTCCTTTAGTTTCTGTTCTGCTTCTGTTCTCTTTCGTCCATGGTTATCTCTTGAGATTCTTAACTCTTTACATTTATCTAGAAGTTTTGATACTGTGTTGGACATATATATTGCATCTTCTACTTTTACTAGTTGTTTTGAAATCATTACCTCAAAGTGTTCTAATGCTGTTTCTGTTTGGATTTCTGCTGATGATTTAGGGGTGTTCATTGGATTAGTCATTTTTATTTATTTTTGCTATAATTTTAGCAAACTGATTAAGTCCTCCACCATATTTACATGTTTCACAATAATACATTCCATGTGAATCTTTAAATTTAAAATTATTATTACATACAGGACATTTTTCAAGATTATGTTTATTAGCTAATTTTATTATTGAAACTGAATTAGCCCATCCTCTTACTTCTCCTAAGTCTTTTTGTTTATCAGGAATATTAAGTCCATACTTTTCTCTAGCTATTTTTATAACCTCTCTAGCTTGGTCTTCTGTAAAACACTTAGCACCAACTTCATCACATTGAAGTATGTTTTCCATAACAGCTATTAGTTCTGATGGACCTCCGCATCCCCTACTGTCTTTATTATTACATCTAAAGCAAGTCCAAGTATTATTAATAGTATCAATTCTAAAATTCATCCCATTACCTGAACCATGTTTTGGATGAGTTCCTTGTAGACAATGGTTTCCAACATCTCTAAGACCATCAAAAGATATTATATTCCCAATAGGTATGTCTGTTATATTATCTCCTTTCCAATCACTTGGTTTGTGGTTTCTTATTATTTTCTTCTTCTTCTCTTTAAAATATTCTCCAAATACTTCTACAAATTTATCATAGGATATTGTTGCTATTGGTAAATCTTTTACTATTTCATACTTTTCTCCAGATGGATGAGTTGAACCAGCACCTACTACATAAGTATTTGATCCCTGGAGTTCCCCCATATGATTAGTATCTTTACCATTTGAATCAGGAAAAATTAATGTCTTGTGTTCAAATATTATTTTATCTTCATGTTTATTATCAAATTTGAAATATACATGGCCTCTTACTTGAAATGTCTCTTGGAAGTTTTCATTGTATAATTTTATTAATCCCTTATTTGGTGTATCATCATCCAAAGCTCTTAATTCCTTTCCACATATAACTCCGTAATTTTCTTTAGGAAAGTATTGTTGTATTTCTTCATAAGTATAAGGATTTTTCTGCCAACTAAGTTCAAATGCTTTCTTATCTTTAAATCTCACACGAAGAAATCTATTTTGTTTTAGTTGTTTTGGTATGCTCATTTTAAGTTACCACCTTTACCACCATATTCGGCAAACTATTAAGAGGGGGTATTATAGGGGGGGTTATGGAAATATGGTGGTAAAGGTGGAAGAATGTCTCTTTTCTTACCATATTTCAAAGTTTTTCCCAATTTTTTAATTTAATTCCTGTCCAAACATGTTCCAATGTCATATTGGTTCCAATAGAAGCCCTGTCTTCAGTAGCCCCAAACATCTCCTGGAGTGTTGCTTTTATTGCTCTATCTCCAACTCCACCAACTTTATGAGTATCACAATATTTCTTATACACATTTCTTAACTCTCGTTTTGTAACCTTAGAATCATAATCCCCATCAACATTATCCATACAAAAAGCCATAAAAGAATCAGACATCCTTATCCACTTATTTTTAACTTCCTCAGTTCCAATCGTATAACTAAATTTTCCATTATCAAAACAACGATGTAGCCCATCAAGTGCAGCATTTAGAAATCCACTCATCTCTTCATCTGAAGTTATTTTTGAAATAATATTAACGTCTTTTATCTTTAGGTTCTTTTTATTTTTTTCAGACTCATACACACTTTTATCTACAAACTTATATGGAAACTCCATCAGTACCCATCTCTCCCAGAACCCATCTGAATAATCATATACCCTTGGAAGTTCATTACAGGCGAATATCATTTTAGCATAATTAGTAAACTCCACTATATTTTTATATTTCCTATTTGCTGATATTGGATCACGTCCAGTCAATTGCTTAAACATTCCTGTTTCTTTTAAATCTCTAGAACTTATATCTCCAGCTAAATTAAAATATCTCTTCCATAATCTTTCAACAAATGGACTATCAGATGTAATTGCGGATAATGGAACTGACGCAGTGTTTCCAACTCCTACTAACCTCTTTAATAACTCAATAGACTTTCCCTTCCCATTTCTACCGTTACCAACAAACATACACGCCTTTTCTAAAAAATAATCCTTAACTAATCCAAAACCAGCAAATTCATAGAACACCAGTTTGTCTTCTGATTTGGATAATACATCCGATAAGAACTTATCAATAAGTGGACATTTAGCTTCGGAGTTATAAGTAACTGGAAACTTAGAAAAAAATATCTTTTTAGGAGTAAATTCTTCAAGTTCTTTAGTTTTCAAATTTAATATACCATTTGTAACTGGAACCTCATATAGATTATCCTCTTTGAAAAATTCGTCTGATGATATACCTGTATCCATTTTAATTTTTGCCATTACTTGTCCAGCTATCCATTCACTATATGTCTCCCTTAATATTTTCCTAAGTTGTTCCTTAATTTCAAATTCACCCTCTGGCATATATATTCCATCCTTATAAATATAAATCTCACTGGCCTTATCAACTTTTGTTGTGTAGATATGATTATTTTTTTCTATCTCATCTACCAACAATTCAGACGCATCTCCGAAATCTTTTCTATGTAATAGAGATAGAACTTGTTCTCTTAGGCTTATATTATCTTTTTTTATATCTTCGTCTGATAATATTTCTTTATTTTTTTTGTCTTCATCTTTCATCTCTTTTTTATATATGTTCATCTGCTGCTTTAATCTTGTAACTTTCTTATTAAACTCTTTAGCCAAATCTTCCAAAAAATCATCTTGTTCTAAAGGTTCTAAATTTATTGCTTTATGTAATTCTTCTTTGATTTTGTCGAGTGTAGATTGCTCATTACTTTCCTCTTCAACCATTCCAACACCTTTGACAAATGTTTTTTTTTCACTCATTTTACACCACCATGTATTTTTTTATGATGTTCAGTAGAAATCTCTACCAACACAGCCAATTTATCATGAAATTTTCTAAAGGACTCAGCGGTATTATTGTTGGAAAAATATACTTCTTGACAATTATCTTCAGTCTTATTTAAATTTAAATCCAAATCACTAAATTCTTTTAACCATCTTTCAGTTATCTCGTTAAATTCAATTCCTTTGTGATGAACAATTTTTGTTTTATCTGTTTTAAAATTTAATATAGATTTACTGATTGCTGTACGACATGCCATTTTAATTTTCTGGTTATTTGTTCTTGGGTTGAGACATTGTAAATAAGAAAAATCTGTAGTTGTACTATCAGTTCTCAAGAGACCGAAACCCATTGTCTTATATATTGTTCTAAATGTAAAAAAATCTTCTATACCGACTCCTATCTTTTGTTCTGCATTTGGATGATTTTGGATAAGTTTTTTTAGGAATATTTTATCTTCTTCAGATAATACCTTTTTATATAATAAAATTTTTGCAGTTGCTTTAAGTTCTATTTTTTTAATTCTTTTATCTTCTTCATAAATTTCCTCCAAATCTTCACAATCACAAGCAGGACAATATGGTATGCCATTCTCAGAACAGAATCTATACTCACATTTTCTGCATCTATATTCTTTCATAATTTCAACTCCGACTTTATATAATCTTGATTCAACTTCTCCAACCCATAAGAACACTCCCTAACCTTCTTATCTTCAACTTGCCCAACATATTTTGTAGGAATAGTAACTACCCTCTTAAAATTATATATATGGTTGGTAAAAACTCTCACACTCATGCTTTCACCTCTAAATCTTTAACATTATCTAAATCAAAAACATGATAAGAATTAGATTTATAATCTAAAATCTCTAAATGATTTTCATCGCATCCAGTAATCTTACCGGCGTATATATAATTATTCTGTAAGACTATCTTAACATCTTTACCGACGCTTTTAATTAACCTCTTCTTCATTATTTCTTCCATCTTCTTCAAGTCCCTAAGGACATCCTCAAAAGCCGATCCCGACCGAAGCCAATCTCAAGTTAAGAGGATAACTTAACTAAAACACCTTTCTTTATATAATCTTCGTGACATTCTAAAATGATAACACAAAACCAAAAGTTATTTAAGTAAGTATAATTATATATACCCATGAAGAAGGAAGTGATTGTCATAAAACCAATACACTGTAAAAAATGTAATTCTTCACAAGTTAGAACAACTAGACTTTATAGGGTGTGTAACCGATGTGGACACAAGGAGAAGTTGGAACAATGAAGAAGTTTAAAAAAGTTAGAACTTTTAAAAAATATGAAGTGAATGCAATTGATTTAATTGTAGTATTCTCTTACTCACTATTTGGGATTCTTGGATTTTTTATGTTTCTGATTTATTTATTATTTGTAAAGTTTTTCGCTTATAGCGACGTTAATTGGGAGGAAATTAAATGAACTTCTTCCAAAGCCTAATAGACGGAGCAAAAGAAAGAATAGCCATAGCTAAAGAAAAAAAAGAGTTTGTGGCAATGGTAGAAGAAAAAGCCAAACCCCTTCGTAGAAAAGGATATATGGAACAGATATTAAAAGACTCTATAGCAGAGGGCATCGCACTTGGAAGAGCTGAGGCAGACAAGAGAATTGCAAAACTTCAAAAGAAAAAAACACCCGAAGATTTTGGAATAAATCAAGAAAAAGTAGATTGGGGATATTTAGACAACATAGGAATTAATCAATCGAACAAAAATAAACCTAAAAAGAAGGAGAAGAAAAAATGAGCGAAAATATCGTATTAAGTTTTACTTTATTATTTGGAGCAATCATCGCACTAATCTGCGCCGTGTATGTTGCACTAATAAGAAGAGCAGAAATTAAAGCTAGAGACAATAATTACAAGGAGGTAAATTAAAATGAGTCTATTTAAGAAAAAGAAAGCAAAGGAATCAATTAAAATAGCAGAAGCTCCGGTTGAAGAGGAAAGCCCTGGAGAAACAAAACACATCAAAAAATTAGATGAAGCAGATCCAGTAGAGGACACTCCCGTAGTAGCTCCAGTTGCACCAGCAGCCAATATAGAATATAAAGAAGTTCCAGTTTGTGTATCTCGAACCCAACTTGACAACATGATTATAGAGAACAATATGATGTTGAAAGAGTTAATGGCTATGGCAAACGAAGATTAAATGAAATATACACCGGCTACATATAAAGAATATTGCAAGGCCAGTAAGTATGCAAAATTAAGATATAAGTTTGGTGTTTATATTCAATTAGTTTCATTCATATTATTATTATTTTTGGTTTATTATACCACAACAAACATTGAAGAAATGAAAAGTAATCCGGTTGATTACGCAGAAAAAAAATTAGGAGTGATGTGTTATTATCCAATATTAGTAGCATCACAAACATTAAACTATGGGGACTACAGAAGTATTACAAATATTACAGAAGGGTGATAAACTAACCGCTTCAGAAATTTCAGAGTTAGTAGAGGCAACTCTAGGAGCTGTTCATGTTTCTATGAGGCGTTTATTAAAAGATGTTTCAGTTAATTTACATGTTGGATTCTTAACACCAGAACAAAAGATTGAAAGATATAAAAAAGTTATAGGCCGAAGCATAAAGATATATTGGCTGGATGAGTAGGTAGTTCTGAATGGTAAGAATTGCCTACCCATCCCTTATAAGAAATAAGTTTTATTTTTTAACAATTATAATCTTTTTCTTCTTCATTTTTTTAAGAGTTTTCTTTGCCTTTGGAAATTTAACTCCATAAGGATTACCTATTGCCCTAGTTATCCCTCTAGCAGTCAGGCGTAGCTTCCTAGACTTCTTAACTGGTATTATATCCTTTTTATCAACTAAGATTCTTTTCCGATTAGTAGCTCTCCTAGCAAGTTCTTTAGATTCATAATTCTTATATTTCTTAATATATTTTTTCAATCCCATTTTACTTCTTAAAAAACTTCTTCATATAGTCTCGACACTTCTTACAATGTTTCCAAATAGATCCATTATATTTTCCGCATCGAGTACATTTTTTATATTTATATTTCATTTTAACCTCCTTTTTCGTTTCTTAATTTTACCCAACCTACCAATAACTTCCATTGCTCCAGTGACTGCAACCATTGGTATAATAAACTCTGTTCCTCTTGTTGCTACAACCTGGATTGGACCCTTCATTGGAACCGGAGATTTACCAGCAATTAAAGCAGTGCTACCCATCATGTAAGAATAACCCATCATCCTTCTAATATTTTTTCGTTTCTTCATTATCGGCACCTCTTCTTCTTTCCTACTGCTACATCCTTAAAGATTAAACCAGCAACAGCTTTGTTTCCGGCCTTTGCCATCTGATCCATATTCATATCATTTGAGTCGCCATATCCTTCGACATAAATCCTACTATAATTACGTTTCTTATATTTATTACATCCCATATTATCTATACCTCCTTTTCTTATCTTTCAAAAGATCAGTGATATTCCTATCCGTTTTAATAATTACTGTTCGTCTCCTCATCTCCGATAAGGACTTTCCATCCCATTCTCTTTCAAGTTTTTCTTTATATTTACTTCCCATGATTATCTTGCTCCAGCATAAATATAATTTATTTTATATTTTCCACTAAATTTTCTTTTCAACAAGTTTGCAAAATTAGTTGCATCCTTTCGATTAAAGAAAGATTTCATTTGATTATTATATGCACTGCTAGTAGTTCCCCAATGAACATTATATTTATTATTCATAGAACTAAACTTACTATGTGTTCCTATTCTCATTATTAATTTTTTCTTCATTTTTTTATACCTCCCTAAATTTACTTAGGAATTACAAGGAGGGGGTTTCGCCCTCCGCCATCCGCAACCGGACTAAGTTCTAAATCGAACTGAACTTAAATCGAATTTCTTCGCCTTCCAAAGCTAGTCATTACAACACCAAGTACAATAGCTGCTGCGATAACAACAACAATTATAGCAATCCAATCAGCGAATGTAGCCAAACCAACTGTAGTAGTTGTTATAGCCTCTTCCGGTGAATCAGTTGCGTCGTAGTTGTACGTGTATGTAGCATTTACAAACTTTGTTTGGTCTGCAACAACATTAGCACCCCAAGCTATAACTCCCGCAGAAGTTGTAGTGAAGTTAGTTATTGCCGTACCATTGATAAACTCTGCAGTTAATCCAGTAGCCAAATTGAAATTGGTTAATGAAGCATCTGTTAGAGTGGTACTTCCAGTAGATGTATTAATATTATCCTGTGTTCCAGCATAATCAACTCTAACGGAATCATGTAAAGTGGTCAGGACAAAAAGTCCTACCCCTAATACCATACCAATCAACACAATGGTCAAGGCGGCTGGGTACATATCTCCAATGGACATTCCTTTTTTATTTTGAATGCTTCTCATTGTTAATATTAAATACCTGAGCCTCTAGCTCCAAAGCTAGTCATTACAACACCAAGTACAATAGCTGCTGCGATAACAACAACAATGATAGCAATCCAATCAGCGAATGTAGACAAACCAGCAATAGTTGTATTAACTGCTCCCTGTGCTACTGCATCAGTAGAAAGTTGAGTTGCGAATGTTGAAAGAACGTAAAGACCTACACCTAGAACGATACCCACCAAAACAATTGTTAAAACTGCTGGATACATATCTCCCAAAGACATACCTTTTTTCTTAGTCATACTAATTTTTCTCATATTTATAAAACCTCCTTCTCAATTATTAAAAGTTGCATAAAATATTAAGAAAAAATTTGTTTAAATATATGTATTCATAAGTAGTAACACATCATAACATATAATAACTATTTCTTTTTATGTTTTATTCCACCAGCATTCATTATTCTAATACGAAGAATTTCACTAGCTGTAGAATAACTTGTATCATCTCTTCCTCTATCACTTTCTTCTTTTATAATAACATCTAAGCAATCCTTAACAAAAGATTCCCTTACACGTACCACTCTAATTTCATGTTTCATTCTAAATTTAGTATGCTCTTTTAGTATTATATCCTGCAACCCTGGATCCACTAGGAACTTCCCAAGCATGACCTCGTTTAATATTATATAAATCCAAAGCATTTACCGTTTGTCTAATTAGAAAATAGATGAATAGTATAATAGAAATCATTCCTAGTACCCAGAACAATGAAAGGGTTGTGGTACTAATTGATGAAGCGACATTCCCATCTGAGAGAACCATATATGTTGTTAGGAATGATGCCATCAAAAATACAACCGAAGCTAATAAGAAGAATATCTTAAAGGCTGTCTCATTCATAATTGAAGAAAGATATAAGAAGAAGCATGCTGTAACAAATATTAATAGAACTAATCCAGATAAGAAGATGGGCATATTCTCTGGAGTTGGATTACCATTAAGAGTAACATCAAATGTATAATCTACTCTTTCGGAATCTGTTCCATCCAAACAAAAACCAGTAACATCATAAGTCCCAAGTTCTGTAGCATTAATGGTGTAATTATGATAAGAGGTTTGGTACGTCATATTTTGTCCGTCTACTGTTAGATTACCTATAGGGTCCATAACATTAATATTACAATAAGAAGCACTAGAACAATATCCATTATTAAGACAAGTTATTTTAATATCTACATCTGTGTTTACTTGATATGTGTCCGTGGCTGAGGCGAAGCTAAGAAGAAACATTCCTAACATTAATATAAATAATTTATTCACCATTTATCACAACATGCCCCTCCACAATCATCTCTAAAGAAATTAAAGAAGATAAATCATCTTGAACTAAAAGTTGTAAATCATCACCAGGCCCCACCCTAACAGTTACACCCATTTTATTTGCACCAGCAAATGTTAATCTTCCTAAAAAGCCGTTTTCTCCTTGTGCTGGATTAGTAGATTGGTAAATTGTGAAGTCATACATTAAAGATGCTATCTCTCCATTATCTTTTACATTAAAAATATTATTATAAACTCCATCTTTCTTTCTAAGAACAATTCCATTAGTAAGCCCTCCAGTTATATCTCCAAATTTAGATAAATCAACAGTATCCGTAGTGACACCTTTAAATATTATCCTAGTTACATCAACAGTAATAGGAACACCAGGCTGTGAATCTCCAGCCCTCAAACTAAATATCCTAGTTGTTGTAGAACCATCAACTGCTATATTATGTGTTCCTGCTGTTACTTGAGTTCCAGCCGGATATGCAAAATCCAAAGGTGTATCAACTGTTATTATATTTCCAGAGGCAACTCCGATTTGATGTGTTATATAATATCTTTCATTAACCGGATCAGCTATCGTTATAAAAGTACCATCAACAAAACCAGCAGTATTTGTTACATTTATAGTCTTATCTCCGATAGAAGTATTAGCCGAAAGACTAGTCATATTTATAATATCACTAAATGGAACTATTACAAGGGGGCTTGTTTGATCTTGGAGGCTAACTCTTATTGCTCCGTTGGGTTCTAATGGAGAAACAATTTCGACCTTAACCCAATCCTGCAAATCCACTATACTACTTGCCGCACCAATTCCAATCCCCACAATAAACAAGGATAAAATAATAATAGTCACCTTATTCATATTAATACTCCCATATCACTACTTAAATATACTATCATTGCGTACCCTCCGCAAACATCCACACGGAAGAGATTCCCATTAACACTACCCATATACTCATATACCATGTAGGAATTAAATTAAGAACTCTTGCAAATACAGCAATAATCATTGTAACAAAGGAAGCAGCAGCAAATGCCTTAGATACCGTATTACCTTGATTCTGCATCATTGACACAAGAGAGATAATAAAGAAACTTCCTATTATACCCTGGAACAACCACATTGAAGTTGCATCATTTATCCATCCAACCATTTGTGTGGCTGTTGTTACATTCTCTGGTGGACTAAATAACCATGCCATTATAATTTTCCTCCACGCAAAAATGCGGAAATTATCGTAAATATAATTACAATCCAAAAGGTTGTTATAATTAAAAAGCCTACTGTATTAGCTAACAAAGATGGAGCTTTAGCATCCTCTAACATTCCGGATACTAGATTACCAATTGTGTTAGGTGCAGTCATTACCATAAATAGTGCATCTCCTATTCCATCAAGAGCATTAACTACTGAGGCAATTAACGAAAATAAACCAGTTGACTCAGATGCCAAATCTTGTCCAACATTTCCAACCTCAGAACTAGTATCATAAAACATACTATTACCAGTAACGTTTGTTCCAGTAGTTGCCCACTCACTACTCATGTTTGGATTATCATAATTAACCGCCATCTCATTTATAAAAAATCCAGCCATAACAAAAATAGTACTAACCATCATCATCATAAAAACTACATCTCTTAATACAATTCCTCCTCTTATATTCATTCTCTACCTATCCTCACAAGAAGTATTATTCCAATAGTTACTATTGCAACAATTGATATAACTCCTATATTTATTACTTGAATCAAAGCTAATATAACAAAACCAAAAATACCAAATACAATGGCTAAACTTGGACGTTTCATACCAAGCATAACTATACCAATAAAAATAAAGATTGCCCACAATACACCATCCTCTCCCATTGCATCATAAATTCTATCACCCAATGCTCCATTAATTCTCTCATCTAAAAACTCATCACCAGACCTAGTTATATATCCGGTTGCCTGATATGTACCATTAAGAAATCCAGAAATATCACAGGTTAAAACACCACTAGATGTTATCTTACTTATATCACATGGTGTTATAATTGTTGAGTTAGATGGTGCTAACCTTATAACAAAAAGCCTTGCGTTAGAAAATGATCCACTCGTATCTGAATAAGTATAAGTAAAAATATCAGAACCATAAGTTAATGTTGAAGATAAATCCTCAACTTCCTCTATACCAGTTGCCACGTCCAACGGAACAACTAACGTAACAGTGCAAGGGCTAATTGTACAAGTTATTTTAGTTGAGGAAGAATTATGAATACTAACACCATCTTTATAAACTTGAAATCTATAATCAGCATCCTCTGATAAAATATGTCCTATTGCCGTACCAACATCATTTGTAGTTATTATTTCAGTTGTAACCCATTGATCAATTCCTGGGTAATATCTCTGAACCCTAACCTCAGCATCAGATATATCAAGAGCTGAAATATATACAACATGGACTATAAAAGAAGTTGAATCTTCATTAGTCATCATATATAAATTATCTTCTCTAGTGGCGTTTGTAACAACAACCTCCTCATAATTATAAGATTTAGTAACATAACCAGTTTTTGAAAGTTGTATTATTGTGTCTATTGTGTAATTTTCTTCTGAAGGAGTTATACAGAAATCAAATTGTGATTTAGAAGAAGAGGTATCTGAAAAATTAAAATAATTATTTGTAGAAGACCCCTCTTTTCTAACAGAGAATGTAGCAACAAAATTAGATACAACTTCGGCATTATTGGTTTCATTTAATATTGTAAAATTCCAAAATGGAATATTGTTTCCACCATTACATAGAGCAAGTTCAATTGGTATAACCGTAACATTTGTAGAAGATAAATTAAAGTCATAAGTATCATCTTCATCTGTTAAACTAATTGTCCAATATCCTGTGAAATTTGTTTGGGTTAAGACGCTTGGTATTATAGCATCCGCAGAGAATGTTGTTATCCCCCCATCATCTGTTTTTGTTCCTATATACGAACTTCCGTTTAAATAAAGTATTGCTGTAGCTATTGTATAGATAGAACTATTATAAGATACATTTGCAGTATATGTTTCAGTAGCAGACTCCACCGACTCCTCTGCCCATGTTTGGTTAATCTCTATTATTTTATAATCCCACGTTGTCGTTTTATTTGATGTTAAGTTAAAAAAATCTGTTACGTTGAAATTTAATTCGTTGACTCCTAATATATATTCAAAACTAGTAGTGTTTGTTCCAACACAAGTACTTAGTGGTATGTATGTTATTACTGAATTGTAAGTATAAGAACAATTAGTCACATGTTCTGTTAAATTTTCTCCGGGTTCCGTAAGTTGCCACGTTAATGTTTCATTATCTCCTAATAGTATATATTCTATTGTTCCATTTGGTTCGATTATATTTATTGTAACTGGTGTTATGTGGACTATGAAAGAATTATTAGAAATAGCAAAGGAACAATTTACATCTTCTCCACAAGTCTCTGCATTCCACTTATACATTCCATCCTCTAGTGTGTTTATGAAAGTTGTGTTTACTGATTCATTTCCACTTAGTGTTGTAAAATTTGTAACCACTAATGTTCCATTGTTATGCCAGATATATAGTGTTGCGTTTGTTAAATTTGTTTCTAATGGAGTAGATGTAAAATTAAATGTTACTGTGTTATTTAATACATTCTCGTTATTTTCTGGATTAATTAGGGTTGTATCTACTCCTATAAAGTCTGATAAGTATCTAATTATAACAACTCCATCTCCACCCCAACCTCCTTGGGTAGTTCCGCCTGAACCTGCTCCACCACCACCCAATCCATTCGTTCCATTTCCAGGAGTATAAGGAACCGAACTTTGAACATCTCCACCTCCACCATCTCCACCAAGAGGATCTCCTGAAAAAAATCCAGCTCCTCCACCAGCATAAAATATATTAGTTCCGTTAATATCGTTTTGTAATCCATCCCCACCGTAAGCTCCGGCGTCTGTTCCTCCCGCTTCTACACCACCACCACCGGCCCCGGCTGGATAACCACCATTAGAACCCCCGAACCCTTGTCCGGCTACTCCCGTTCCACCAGTTCCCCCAGAACCTGCACCTCCACCACTTCCACCGTTTCCCCCATTACCAGACCCCGTTCCACCTTGACCGCCCCCCGTAGCTGTTATGGTAGAAAAAGAACTATCAGAACCAGCACTAGCAGAAGTCCCACCAGAACCAACCACAACATTATAATTACCTGGAATTATATTAAAAGATGAATTAAAAATTATACCACCAGCACCACCACCACCGGAATGTGTCCCTGATGGATTACCACCACCACCACCACCGGCTACCACTAAAATACTAGCGTTTAAATTACTTCCTGATAGGTTAAACATACCATTAGATGTAAAGGTTACAACCGTATAATCTCCATCTATCGTTTCCGCCCCATTTGTAGAAATTATCCTAGCCCATTCTGGAATATCTAACCCTTCAAAGTAAGGGATAAATTCAAAATCATCTCCCTGTTTAATGCTAGTGAATAATCCGAATCTCACACTTTCCCCTTTATTTACTTTTTTAACTGATTTATCAAAGTCTATCCATCTTTCTTTTTGTATATATTCTATTCCAATCTGAATCTGATTAAAATAAACAGTCCCATTTCCAAGAGATAGAGTTTCATAATCATAAATTGGGGTTTCCTCTTCGTAGTATTCTAAATATCTCCATGTAAATTCTTTTTCTAACTCTATACGGTAACCTCTATCATATTTCTTTTTATTATAAGTTTTTGTTTCTCCGTAAAAAAAATCGTCTAGGTCTTTTATTCCGGTTATATTATACTCTATTACCAACACGTCTTCCCCGTCGTTAACATAATTTTCTAATGGGGTAAGTAGTTGAACTTTACCAAGATCACCTATATTAATAAACCAAAATTCGTCTATTATTGTTACTGTTTGAGTATTTTCGTCGTATTCTTTTTCTACTGCACTTACACTGCTAGAAAACACAAGGATGAAACATACCACCGACATTAAGAATATAGATTGTAGACTCCGTGAGTACTTAAAATTATCCATCTTAGTTAATAATACCTCCAACTGCACCACCAGAAGCATCTCTAGTAAATATAATAACTATTGCAACTAATCCAATTATAACTGCTATATAAGGAAGCTGAGACATTATAAAATATATTCCTTGCTGGAATAAACTTGCAGATGCTAAATCTGTTTGTTTACTTATCTCAACATAAGCATTAGATAATACTATCGAAACTATTGCAGTTATAATTAGTGTTAAGAAAAATACAGGAAGCATAACTTTAGGATATTGAGCAGCAAGACTAGCTTGTACAAATAAACCTAAAAGCAATCCAGCAAACATAATATACCAAAGGGTATTTACTGTTATAGTTGCAGTTGTTATAGTTGTTTGAAAAGAATCATTTATCTCCTCAGTTATACCCATCCTTTCCTGCATTTCTGTACCTAGCTCATTGCCTATAAATCCAACAATTAATAAGAAGATTGCAAATGCTGAAATAGAAACAATAAAAATTATACCTGCTACTGGATTACCTTTTTTACTTATCATCAACTTAGTCTCCAGTTTAAATAATCAGGCAAAGACATCCCTTTCTTTTTTGCTTTACGTCTTGATAATTTTTCTACAAGGTAACCTATCCTTACTACTTTAGTTGGGAGTTTTTTCGGTCTTGCCATTTAAATTAACCAGGGAGATTTAGTTTTCTTCTTCTTTCTCTTGCCGATCCACCCTCTTTGTTTAGCATATTTTGCTAACTTAATACCTTTCTTCTCTCCTCTAGTATCCAGACGACTACCTCTCTTTTCAATGAATTGGTTATGCAAAGCTATCTTTTTACCTTTCTTTATTTTATATGGCCTATATTTTCTTTGTGTAACTCCGAAGTAGTTATCTATTCCATTAGTAACATTGCCCTTAACTTTTTTAATCCTAAACTGTGCTGACAAGGTTTCGTCAGAAGCTCTTGAAGCTCTTGATAATGCTGACTGTCTTGTCATCGGCTCTTTAGATAATGTAATCCATTTTCCACCTTTTGATTTGGCTTGGGGTTTGTAACCCTGTTGTTTTGTTATCTTAGATAGTAATGGTTTTCCCATACTTGGTAACTTAATATCTATCTTGGGTTTCAATTTTTTAGGAGTTTTTAGGCGTAAATATCTACCAGAAGACATTTTGGATATCGATCTACTTACTGAAGCTCTACCAGAAGCACTTCCGGTTAATGAACTCCTTAGTGAGTCTTGCGCAGTTGATTGCGCCGTAGCTGAATCAAATATAGAAGATGTGTCTTCAGATTGAGATGACTTAGTACTACTGGTAAGCGCTGTTGCAGTTGACGTAGCCGTTGCAGTTGCTACTCCAAAAGAAACATTTGATTTAGCCCTTCTTGCTTGAGCTAATAATGGTATGTCTTTAATCTTCTGTGGTTGTATTTCTTTGAGTAGTGTTTGCGGTTTAGCAACCTTAGTTTTTGTTTGTAGGTTACTTAAGATACTCTTGGATTTCTGTTTATGTATTAGTAATAGTTCTCCAGCTCTTTGTCGTGATGGAACTTGCAAACTCTTACCCAATGGTGTTATTTTTCCTAAATCCAAAGTCCTCATTCTCCTAGCTTCTCCACCAAACGCCTTTTGCTTTCTTGCTACTTTCAATGTAGCTTTAGATTCTTTTGCTATTAACTTAGGACTCTTAAACCCTGATCTTACTTCAAAGCTAAGCTTTTGTACGAACTTCCTTTGTATAGTTGGAACCTCCGTCTTTAGAAGCGCTGAATATTTCCCAGAAGATAGAAACATTTTAGAATCTGTTGTTGTATCTAGTACATCATCCGCATACTCTAGTTGTTGTCCAGCTTTCTTTCTTTGTACTATTGTATCTTTACCTTTTCTTACAACTTGTGATCCACGAGCAGGACCAACCTTGACAACGTCCTTGAAAGATTGTTGTTGTATTGAGGACTTATAGAAACCAGTTTTTGGGTCTATACCTGATTCCATATAAGCACTTCCACCCTTAGTTTTAATAGTTCCCTTTAAATCACCACTACTACCCTTAGGTATATTTGTCTTCACATTCCTTAGAGGCGCTCCTGTGTCGATATTCCTGAAGATTCCTCGTTCAAAAAGCTTAGTTCCTTCGCCGGAGCGTATCTTAGGCGCTCCAGGCATTTCTAGCGGTACCCCTTTCATTGGTACATTCTTAAATGATTGTGGGAAATTTACGTCAAGTGATGCTCTTTCTTTTCCTTTCTTTACCAGCTTAGCTTTTCCTAAACCATCTTTACCAACCTCTATTACTCTTTGCCACCCACGCCCTAAGTCTAATGTTTCTTTGTAGATACCTTCTTTGGACATTGTTGCTTTACCAAGAAAATCTTTACTTGTTCCAGGCAGTATACCCTTTCTGGTTTCTGCAACCTTACCTATATATTTTCCAGTCAACATATTATATGAAACTTCAGTTCCGCCCTTCTTCTTCGGTGTGAATTTTAGAAAGCTTAATCCATCTGCTTGTCTATATTCTTTAGATAATATGAATGTTGGTTTGAATATATTCTGTGTCTTTGTTTCACCTTTTAATAGAACGTCTTTAGACAATGGCTTGTCCAAAAACTTTCGTAGTTTGTTGGTCCTTGATCCTACTAATGCTCTTCCAGAACCAGCAAAGAATGGAGTTGTAGCCGCAAGTTCGTTTATAAAGGCTACACCCTTACCGAATTGTTCTGGGGTTGCTCCGAAATACTTCTGAGAAAAATCACCCTTAGATCCTATACTTGTAAATGCTGTGGCAACTTCTCCAGAATATATATTAAGAACTGTTGGTCTAAACATCGAACCCTGAAGTTGAGAAGCAGGTACATCCCTCACTTGTCCTGGCAAACCTATTCTGAATGTTGTATCTGGTTCTGCGGCTTTGATTATTCTAACTGCTTGTGCTATCTGTCCTACTGGAGTATCTCCAAGCGACGGGAAAGTTTCTCTTAACGGAACGACTACTTTATCTTTAAATTTTTCTATTCCACTTCCTATTAATCCTGAGGTTGGAGCAAATACATTTTCCTTGAATGGTTCTACGATGTTCTTACTGGTTGGTTCTACTATGTTCTTCTCATACCATTTGAATCCACTAGAACCACTAAGTGGCTCGACTACATTCTTACCATACCACTTAATTCCTTTTACTGCTGATCCAGTAACCGTAAAGTCTTCAGCCTTAGTTATTGCTAGTGACTCTTCGTAAGTAGGCTGCCTAAGATAGCTTGTACCGCCATATCCAGATCCATATACTGGGGAAGTGTATGCTCCTATATCTTGCGAATATGCTTCTATACTTGGATAAATCATGGAAGGAGTTGTAGTAACAAGGTTATCACCAGATTTTACAGGACCTATAATCATGGAAGGAGTTGTAGTTGGTCTTGTTTCACCTGGTAAATTAAAAACAAGGTTATCACCAGATTTTACAGGACCTATAAAATCTGAGTCTCCAGGTATTGGTACTTGCCTCTTATTAAAAAACTCTCTGTTGTGTATTTGTTTAGCAACCTCAGATGGAGTAGCCAACAAAGAACCCTTACTCCTTCCTGGAGAAATATTACCTATCTTAGTTTGTTTTCTAAGTTCTTTAACATACGCATAAACGGCACCTATTTGTGGATCCTCCCTAGCCTCTCTTTTCATATGAAAAACATATGCACCCGCCATACCCTTAGACCAATGCTTTTTTGCTGTCTCCCATGCTGCTTCATAATTAACTTTTTTACCTTGTGTTTTTGGGACTACTTTAGAAGTTGGTTGGACTGGTGCTGCCCTTTTAATATATGGCTTAACACCAATCTGTTGTCCTATTCTTCCAGTTGGGGCAATCTTAACCATGATAGTAAATGTAACATTTATTTAGTTTAAATACCCTTTGGTTTATCATATAACCAATCTATATTTAAATAGATTAATATATATAATTTGGAATGGCAGTAGGAGATATAGTTGTTGGTGAAGCGATAAAAGGTACGTTGAGTTTAATCTTTTGGTTAGTAGGTGGTGTACTAATATTTATTGCCGTATTCTTTTGGTCTAAGAAAAGAAAAGAAAAGATGGCCTTTAACATTCCTGTTACAATATTTATTCCAAGGTCAGACAACAAGACTAGAGATATTATTCATGCTACTGGTGGTTACTTTAAGTCTCAGTCTGTTGGAGGTATTACTACTTTTAGATTAAAGAGAAAAGGAGTTGGAGTTATTGAAATGCCACCACCAGCGTCTAGGTTCTTAGTAGGAATGGATAGAGAGTTATTTATAGTTCAGAAAGGAATGGATGACTTTGAACCTATACTACCAGAGAGCTTTAGTTATATTGACACAGATGTTCCAGATGGTAATGGCAATACAAAGAAGGTTGCTGTTATTAATTTAAAGTGTGTTAACCAAGATGCTACTGCATGGAAGTTTGATAATGAAGCTAACGCAAAAAAGAGATTTACATTTAATAGTTTCTGGGAGAAGTATAAGGACTTCATTCAAATTACAATCTTTATTATGATTGTATTCATTGCATCTTATATTCAGTATAGTGGATTAAAAGAGGTGGCTGCTGCTTTGGCAAAGGTTGCGGAGACTCTATCTCCAGCAATTTCTAATGTGCCAATTGTTAGTTAAATGGAAGAACATTATCATCAAGAAGAAAATCAGCAACCAAGCTATACTCCAGAGAACTCAATATCTAATATTGTTGGACAAATAGATCCATCACAAATAGTAGATAACCTTAATCATTCTTTAAAGGGAGAGTTCTATGATAAGGAGAGAGGTATGTGGATGATGAACCCAGCCAACACTCCTTTAGTTAATGATGAGTGTAGGGGTTTTATTATTTCTTATGTTACTGGTATATTAAACAACAACTCTACAATGGCTATTATAACACCAGTACAGCTAGGGTTCTTAATGGAGTCTGTAATAGAAGATATAGGAAAGGAGTTTGTTTGTAACCTTGAGAAGTTTGGATTTGTTCCTCCTGGAAATAGTTATAAAAATAAGTGTTATGAGAATAAGGGTACTCCTGATTCTGCTCGTATGTCTTCTATAAGTAATATGGTTATTAGGGCAGTCTTCACTTGTTATACTCGAAGTATTAATGGAATGGAAAGTAAGAAAATATTTTCAAGTCTTAGTATGAGTGATGGATTAAATTATTCTCCTCAACAACAACAGGGTAATGGTTGGATGGGTAAGATGTTTGGTGGATAGGGTGGGAGATGAGATAAGACAAGAAGTGCCATTTGATATGGCTAAGGAAACATTGAAATCTATTAGGTTGTGGATTGATAAAATTACTCAATTATCTGTATGTGTATTTGGAGGAACTAAAATACCAAATAATGAAATGATAGTATTAAAGAGAGACATGGTTGGTCAATTAATAGTTTTGTCTTGTACACTTCTTGGAGATGACTTGGAAGAGATTGAAGAGTTCTTTGAAGATATAAAATTGAAAAGGGGAGATATTAGAACAGGAGGGGGATGGTCAAAAAATGTTATTGTATATTCTAAAGAAGTAGATAATAAATTAGACGAGTGCATGAAGGGAATACAGAAATCATTGAAGAAGTATTTTGTTCCTACATTTAATGAGGGGGAAAAATATTAATGGCAGAAAATTTTATTACAGATGGTCATGATGGATTAACATATTCAGGCATAGTACATAGATTATTAGATAAGATAATAACAGAATTAGCAATTAAGGAGTTTAGGGGTGGTTATCAAAAACCAGTTATGATGAATGGTAATCCTCATCTTGACTATGTTCCAGATAGTAGGGCTGAATATATACAGTCCATAGAAGCTTTGTCTGATATTTTATTGCCAAAGTTTGATGATAAGATGAAGGAAGACTATAAGAATTATGAATCAGAACTTGATAAGTTGGGAGACTTAGATAAAGGAGAAATGATTATGGGTGATGATAATCATAAAAAATATATTAGGGGAAAGGTTATATTAATAAGAAAATTATTTCAGAAGTTAAATCTTCTATTGAGTAGGACTAATTATTTAAAAACTTCCCCAAGAGAAGAAGAAGATGAGGATGAAGAATAATTATGGGAATATCTAATATGGTTAAAAAAAGAAAAGGGGAGATGTCTCTAATAACTTGGGTAAAAAATAGAATACATAAAAATGAAAATGCAAACATATTTACAAGTGGTCCCACTGGTTCTGGTAAATCTTATGCTAACCTTTCTATGGCATATAAGATAGATCCAAACTTCGATCCAGATACTCAAATAGTTTTCTCATTTAAAGAACTATTAAGAACAATAAGACTATTCAATAATGACATAAAGAAAAATACAGAAGAAGAACAAATAGAAGAACAGATTAATAATGATAGACCGGAATATATACCATTACATAAAAAGAAATATAAGGTTATAATATTTGAAGAATTTCAAATAGGTGCTAATGCTCAAGATTGGTTTAGTAAATTAAGCAAACTACTTAACATGCTACTTAGCACATTCAGACATCAGAATTTTATATTATTAGTTAATGCTCCTTTCTCAGATATGATTAACTCACAGGCAAAAAGATTATTTCATATGGAGATAGAAGTACGTAATAAAAATGAGAAGAAAGGGTTAGCAACTATAAGACCCAAGATATTACAATGGTCGGTAAGAAAAAAAGATTTCTATTATCATACAATCTTTGTTATAGATAAGGGGCAAGTAAATAAGACTCCTTTTTATAAAATAAAAAAGCCACCTGTTTGGTTGACTGATATATATGAAGAACGTAAATCAGCCTTCACTAATGCATTGAATAAGAGGATAGAGGCAGAACTTGAAGCCTTTGAAAAGGAGAACCAACCTGAGTCCATGAAGGAAAAGAATTATAAGATTGATTTAAATCCTTTAAGTATGCAGCATGATATATGGGAAGAGGTTCAGAATGGATATACAGACCAAACAGAGCTAGCACTTACTGTTGGAAAGCGAATGGGAAAGCATATCAACATCTCTTTATTGTCTAGGAACATTTTATCAATGCGTAATAAGGGCTATGATATACGAAAATTCAAAAATTCTGAGAATTGAAAAATGAACTTACCTATTTTTACCTAATTTCACCCATAAACGTGTGCCTCAATTTAACTTACATAGCCCCACATGTGAATAGATAGCTTTAATATCAGTAATAATGAACATAATACATAGAGAACTTGTAGTAAATATAATAAAACTAAATATATTACAACTACCTCTGCCTAGAAGTAATAAGCTCGGCCTCTTTACGTGCCGCTAATATAATCCAAATAAATACACCTATCCCACCAAATATCCAAGCGAAAGAAAACCAATCCATTAAGATAGGGCTCCCGCAAATGCAACACCTATTTTAATTAGATTATAAACTGCCATAGATGTAAACACTAACACCATCCAAGAAACAATAGAACTCCAATCATAAACTAACTCAGACCTTTTTCTGTGCCAATATAGGGGTAGAACCTGAATCCATGTTGAGGGGTTCTTTTTCATGAACTTAAAGAGGCCTGGAGTTTTAGATCTCATATCGTGTAGCAAGTCGTCTACTCCGAACTCTCCATCCTTGTGTTCTATCTCATGCATTAATATCTCATAGAATAGTTTTGGGTTATTCTTAATTCTCCAATTCATTTCAATAACTTCGTAATCTCCATCATCGAATCTATTAGCAACACCTGAGTTTACGAACTTAATATATAGAGGTTTCATGCAGCTCTAGCTATCCCGAATTTATCATCTTTGTTTTCTATAAAAATTCTATAATACATATATGATACCCACACCATTAAACCTATTCCAAGAACATCATACATTAACCACCAGTAAGTCATTGTAGCAGACCTCCGGTTATATCATTAAGTTTCTTTTTAATATACCACTTAGCTATTAAGGGAGCTGTGCCTAGAGCTATTATTATTCCTAGTATTAATCCAAGAAAAAATTCACTCATCTTACACCATCAAAAAATTTAATTAAAACCCCAACCATTATTACTACTATTATTATTTGTATTATCATTTCTCTATATCCTCTTTTTGCTTTATGCACCAGTAGACTGAAAAGGCTACTGCTAATAATAATGCTATTCCAATTACCATTTTGAATTCCTCCAGTTGTTTGAGAATAGCCAGCCTAATAAAATTCCTACTATCATTGCAGAGGTTACGTGGAATGGGGAGAAGCAGTTACCTATCATTGTTTCACAAAAGACTTACTTTGTGTCTATTCCTTCTTTAGTTGTGTGTTGTGATGCCTTCTTATGTGTCACAATATCTGTCTCTACTTTATCTTTATGTATATCCCAGCCTACCCACATACCGAACAGTAGTCCAATTAATAAAGCCAGGGCAACATCCCAAGAAGTGAAGCCATCAATCATCTTGTCGCCTCTCGATTAGCCATACTACTAATATCGTTAATGCTATCCCTAGAAGTGCAGTTAGAAGTAGATGCCATGTCTTTAATCCAGTATCTTGGTATTTTATTGTATCTATGATTCTCTCTACTTCAATGGTTTCTGTGGTGTTGATATATTCTGGGAAGTATACTGTTACGTTTTTATCTACATATCTTGTTCTTGTTGATCCTCCACTGCCTCTGTAGACTGTCTTAACGACTTCTCTGGTTTCGTTGTCAAAGAAGATTAATGTAAAGTTGTCCGACTTATAATTTAATGGTGTAGAGATTGTAATGTTACCACTATTGAATGTTATATTTAGTCCCTCTAGTGAACTGGCGTTCCCTGTTACTGTATAATATGGGTTAGTAAGATTTGTCTCGAATGTCATCTCGTTCCCTGCATACATTGCCATGGCTCCGGCTATCATTAGTATTCCTAGTGTTATTGTTGTGATTTGTTTTTTCATTTGTTTTTCTCCGTTCCTCCCTTGCTTAAAATAAAAGCAAAAATAATAAATTAATTTGTCTTGTAGTTATACCGTTACTGGCATCATGTCGATACTTAAGGTATAATCTCCTGGGACAACTGCTGCGGCTACATCAAAGTAAACTACTGCTTTGAATTCTCCTGGGGATAGATCTTGTGGTATTGGTGTGTTAAACGCTAATACTGTATGAGCACTGTTTCCTCCATGATTTGTAACTAGAGTAGCATCGTAATCATCTACTGCTCCTGTTAAATACCAATCAAACCAATCTAGGTTGCTATACATCCAAGCCTGAGCTTCTGTCCAATCTGCTACGTTTCCGTAAACCTCGTTGTAAGCATATTGAATATCATCAGAGTAAGCTAAGTAGAAACCAGTTGTATCTTCAACGGCATTACCTTCTCCATCTAATAGGGAAAATTGGAACGTCACTGGGACATCTGTCTCTAACTTATTTTCTCCTTCTAATAGATATAGTTCGTAACCATTACCTGCAAGAAGATCAACGGATGTTGACAACTCTCCAGTTAAAACTACTGGGGCTTCGATAGATATATCGACTTGCTTTTGTCCGTAATAGTCTACCAATGCGGCTGTTGCAAATGCTAGCATGAAAAATACTGCGAATCCGAAAGCTAAATATTTCTTATTCATTTTTATTTTTCCTCCTTTGTAATAATATAAATATGCAATATGCCATTAGGATATTTCCGACTAGCAAGAATCCATCTAGTCCCCACATGAATACAGATAGTACTCCTGCTAGAAACCAAACTAGGGCTATAAGTAAAATATTCTTTATTTTATTCATTTAAACCCACTCCAAATGATAAATATACCAATGCGTAGTAATAATCCAAAGCACCATCCAAGTAGAAAGGATATGGTTACTATTAATGAAATTTTCGACTTACTATATTCACAACTGTCTTTACTTCCCATAATATCTTGCATTCCAAAGACTAGTGCCATTAAACGTCCGATTGATTTTTATTTTCCTTAACACTATCAAACCCCCCCTGTTTTCCTACCCCATTTCTTAACTTCCTAATTCTAGGTCTTCCTAATGTTTTACCCTGAGCCCTAGCTCTATCTAGACCAGCCATTGTCCTTTCTCTGATTATGCTTCTTTCAAACTCTGCAAAGCTCCCCATTATCTGCATCATCAACTTTCCTGAGGATGTGCCAATATCTATGTTTTCAGTATAACTAACCAGGATTACGTTCTTCTCATGCAATGCCTCCATGTGAGTTACAAGTTCTTTTAGGCTTCTAGCCCAACGATCCAACTTATAGAACAATAATCCATCAAACTCTTTCTTTAGTAACCTGTTGTACAGATCCCACTGGACAGGCCTAGACTTCCTTGTGGACTCTTTTTCTGTGAATATCTCATAATCCCACTCCATCTTCTCACAGTAGTTTACAAGGGGGTTTATCTGATTTTCAAGGATTTGGTCGGTCCTAGAAACCCTTACATAAATAGCAAACTTTTTATTAATCACCATATATTGTGTAATAAAACCCCCTTTAAATACTTTACCATAAAGGTACCTTTTCTGTTTCTGCATTTACCTCGCAGATCGAGTTTTGTGAATAGTTTTTTACATCCATTGTGAAGTATATCCTGATTTTGTGAAAATGTTATTAATGAATGATTTGCACAATATAAGAACTTTTTCTTGTGCCATTTATTGCGAATTTTGATCTATTGTTTTATTCGTTAATCTTTCGTCCGGTGTCGCAATAGGCTTCTTTTGTGAATAGTTAATATCCTCATATTTATATATAATATCCTTTAATTTTTTATTTTGTATCTTCTTCTGCTCGTATTCTTTCCTATAATGCATAGACACTATTGAGATTCCAACTAGGGCTATGTACATAAAAATTAAGACTCCTACCATTGGAGGATCTGTCATAAATGGAGAAGATGATGCAACTAATGTTTCATTCATTTAATCTCCTGCCTAGTCCACCATTCAGTAAAACTATCTAATCTTTTATTCATTTTAACAATATCTTCTTCTTTATTTTTCATCCAATCATATATATATGAAAAACCTAGATTTATCATCCCTATCCCAACCCCAATATCATCTGGGACGGATCGTAGAACAAGAAGAACCATCTAATTATAGAGCATGCTATTATTGTAATACCTACTACTCCCATCAGTTTTGCTAGTTTATTCATTCGTCCACTCTCCCTTACTAATACAATTATCTTTATTGTAATACAAATAAAAACTATCATAGTTGATAATCTTATTAACCATGTATTTGATCCAGGTATAATGATATATAAAAGACAGAATACTGAAGCTAAAGAATAATATCCCTCTAATGACATTGTAGAATGTATCATTCTAAGTACTAACCATATCACCATAAAGACCCAAACACATATCTCGAATTGACTTACGAATGCTTCTCCGATATTCATTAATATAAAAAATATTTTTATAACAACAGCCAACACCACAACTGTAATGTAATTAAAAAACTGAGACGCATGTTGACCATCTATATCAAACAAATATTCTTTTATGTGGGAAAGTACTCTATTCATCTTCTACCTCGACTGCGTCTTGTTTAGATTTATGTTTACCTAGCATACAAGTTTCGTATATGGCTAGGCCACCAGTTACTACTGTTAAAGCAATAAATATCCAACCATCATAAAGATAATCTAATCTAGCACTTATTGCGAATGATATGATAGCTACAACGAATCCATAGTCTCTATTCATCTTTTCCTCTTAATGCGTCCAAAATTCCTAGCATAGCGTCAGTTTCTTTTGGTTCCTTATTACATTTAATTATAATATTCTCACTCTCTTGGAATAGTTTTATCTCTCTAACTCCTGTATTATATTCTGAACCATCCCATCCTCTATCCTTACATTCATCTAGTGTATTAATCACTGGAGCAAAAGCCAAATACATTAATGCTAAAAGAAAGACGAAACATGTTACAAAGCTAATTAAATATTTTATTCTCATTTGTCTCGGTATGTGTCGTTTAATTCTTTCGTCTTTAAAATATAAGATAGTCCGACCAACACAAAGATTGTGATGCCGTAATAACTATCGTTCTTGATAAAATCTATTACTGCTAATATTGCTCCTCCAGTATAGGTGGCTAGTCTTATAAATATATTATTTATCATTTTTCACTCCTTCGCCTGTGTCTCGAATCACGCACATCTCCTCAGTTCTTTAGTTGTAAAATAAAACTCCCTGTTCTTTCCTGATATGCCATTCCTCACTGAGCCTTCATCATAACATGCAAAGGATTCATCATACCATGGAGAATAAACCCTTACAAATGGCATTCCTTTATCGGAGCAGAATTCTTTTGCTATTTTTGTTAGACATTTTCCTTCAGATGATTTTCTGAAATCTTCTGTATCTTTTACTATTATTGTCCAGCTTAATATTAGAGCGAAAGCTAATATCATGGATACTAATATC
>SDBT01002867.1_pt1 | contig 30084 bp, 44 predicted proteins | sample 2277101 | NCBI WGS metagenome assembly SDBT01 (sample SAMN10404973, study PRJNA504765) | marine sediment metagenome | isolation source: marine sediment core GS10_PC15, 103 cmbsf | place: Arctic Ocean: Southern Knipovich Ridge | collected 2010
AAATGTATTAAAAATGTTAATTAGTGGTTGTGTATTTTTATATTGTATAGATATGCAATTGGTGGAATTACTGAGAGGGAAATTATGTAGAGAAAGAAGAGTGAGGGGGGGGGGGGGGGGGGGGGAGGGCTGGCTGGCCAGGAAAAGATTTTAGCAAAACAACAATCAATGTTTTTAAAAGTTTTTACGTTCAAAAAGAACAAGAAATAAGAAGGAATGAATTGATTAATAAGGCACTAGAAAAATATATAAAGGAGTAATTGAAATGTGGAGTTGGCCAAATATGATACCAGAAGGATTAGTAGTACAGCATAAAATAACTAAAGAAAAGTTCCTCGTACTTGATAATTGGGTATTTCATTTTAATTTTAATAAAGTAAAAGTAAGATATTGGAATTCGAAAAAAAACAAATATAAAACAAGACTAATGGATCAACGAGAATTGGAATTATCCAAATAATAAGGAGAAAATTATGGCTTTTAATTTCGTAGACTTAGTAGACAAATGTTTACTAGAAGAACAGAAGGCTTTCAATGCAGATGGATACATGAAAAAACATCACTATGCCAGGGATTTCCTGCTCAAAATTGATGATAAACTCGAAGGCAGGTGCCTGCGTGAAAACTTTTATGAATGGTTCTCATTCGCAAAAACCGACCTGGAACCCAAGACACTCTTTTTCTTTCGGTCCGGCAGCCTGCTGGAAAACATCGTTGCTGAAGTAGTGGGAAAGTATAGCAACTGGAGTATCGAACGGGAACGAGTTGCCATGGTGCATCCACCGGAATTGAAATACGCTATCAAGGGTAAGATAGATTTTGTTCTCCGGGATGTGAACGAAACACAATACCCTATCGTTGATGGGCATCCTTACACTGTTAACATCGAAATGAAAACCATGCAGGGCGGAGCAATGCGTAACAAATCATTTGGTATCAAATACCAGGGAGCCAAGGTTGCTCATATTATGCAAAGTTCTTTCTATTGGCAGTATTGTGACAATTCTCCGGAAGTATACTTTGATGAAGTTTGGGCTGAAATCAAAGAGATTAACAAGAAACTTAAAGAGTTTCCCGCACGTTCGCCTGAACGTAAACCTTTGAATAAGCGTAAAAGATATTTGCGCATTGCCTTGAAACGCTATCCCACAGTACATCCGGACGAATCGATTATCTACTGCCTGGCCCGTGATGATTTTTACCGTATGCAGTTTTCAACACACGGCAGCCATGAAACAGGATACCGGGGAGTTGCGCCTACTCATTACGAACCGTTACCAATGAATGATATCAGGGGTTTTAAACTGCTTGAAAGATATTTGGCTGAAAAGAAACTCCCACCTCGTACTTTCAAGAATGGGATTGCCAAGTATCCTTGCAGTTATTGTAATTATCGTATCAGGTGTTATGGAGAAGACGATAAACTATGAATAATAAAAGGTTCACAAACTTCAAAAACGATATATCGGAATGGGTATGGTCGATCGAGTACCGGTGTCGAATCCTTGTCAGGGAGGTTTTGAAAAGGATACTAAACTTGAGGTCAAGACACCGGCATTTTTTCTGTCAGCACCGCAAGCTCGAAACGTTGACTCAACTTGTATACTCGTATCCGGATATGCGTAATGTATATATGTGTACAAGGTGTGGATACATATTCTTAATACGGGGAAAGTTTACTGCTTTGCCATCCGTGATGGCTGAAAAAATATCATCATATATCTTTGAGCAAATGTTAGGAAAAAAAGATGATTCTATATAAAGAAGATATAGACCGGGGAAAAACATACCTTAAACAACTCCAGGAACTTATTTGTAGTATCTACGAACACAATACAGGAGAACGTAGAAGATGGGAAGAAAAGATTGAAGAATTGCGTAAGATTATACGCAGTTTGGGTAAAGACTTGCCCACAAGCCAAAGTTCGTTTACTTGGACAAAATAAGAGCCTCCGGCTGGCAGGGGAATACCAGCGGAGGCTCGAAAAAGGGGAGGTTGATTACTTGAATAAGAGGATCAGTACGACCAAACTTATCCAAGAACCAAGTACTAAGCCTGTCAACCATTGAATCTGATGAGGAATATGATTAGTAACATATTCTTTAATTTCTTCGAATTGCGGTTTACAAATCTCTTCATATCTTTCTTCATCTGTCATTATTTTCTTTTCCCCCTGCCACTCAACAACGTTTTACCACCTTTGGTTCCAAAAACTCCAATCAAAACACCGATAAGGGGCGTAACGCTTATTGCATAATCTTTAGCCGCTTTCATAGCTACACCCACAGCACCCTCAATTGCTTCTGGCGCAATTAAGAACTTATAGGATATAACAATAACTACCAATGATACTAACGCACAAATAGTAATTTTAGTAATCGATTGTCCCGAACCTCCAAGTAATAACTGTGCTCTTATCTTTTGCAATTCACCATCTATTTGAATCTGCGCATCCCGATCAATTGCAACTTTCTTTGCTATCTCCGTAATATTCTCACCGGCTTGCGCAATGTTCCCGATAACGCCTTTTCTTAGCCTGCCCAACGTTCACCTCCTGTTAACCAGTAACATATTTCCCTAAAATCATATTCATAAAATACAGCACCCTTGAAATGACGCATACAAATCCACATAGAAACATAATCCTGATCTCTTATGTCTGCATGTATCCCCGGGGCTTTCCAAATACCCTTACCATAACCGCCTATAGCCGTGAATCCTGCCTTGATAGCCAGCATGAATTGAATACGTAACGGAACACCTTCCAGGTGGCCATCGATGGCTTTTCCGTCATAATGTTTACTGCCAAGACCGTGTTTGCCCATATTGATATCATGTACAATAAACTTTGTTCCGGGATACTCATTTTTAGCCAGGCTTACCATACCATCTACTGTCTGCATTAATTCGAAAGATACTCCTTCGTATTGCCCAAAGATCTTACGATCATAAACATCCTTTTCGGCATACGAAAAATTGCTCAGTGTACGAATCTCATCACGTGTCATGTTGTCTCCTAAAAATAAAATCCCATAAGATATATTCTTACAAGAGTCCAATAAGTATCATTGGCATTCACCATAGCAACAAACGTGGATTCAGTCTCCCAAACAAGATAAGGAATACCATTGTGCATAATTATAGGACATACAGCTTGTACAATTCTAGCTGAATGTAAATCAATATTATCTGCATCCTGGGATTGTGATTGATTATGATCGTAAGTTAAAAAATTAGATGTAGCGGGTGATGTATTATATTCTAATGAATATCTTGCCATATTAAAAATATATGTAATAGATCGGACCTTAGCACCGGCAACGTGCATTATCGTATTAACACCAACCAAAGCACCATTAGGAGGCGATAACTTCGGATCAATGTAATCGCTAAGATCTATATTCTGCACGGCACTTTTAACAGATGCACGCCCCTCTTCTGTATCCGTATAAGTAGTAGTAATATTCCATGATGATGGCCCGCCTCCTGTACGCCACACTAAATGTCCACCGTATAATAAATCAGCACTTCGTTGTACTATTAACGGTTCCTTATGGAACAACGTGGGCCTACGTTGCATTTCAACGTCGCGCTGTATATCATCCGTTAACGCTCCGGAAGCATTCCCGACGTCAATTGAACTACCCATTAGTATCCCCCCTTCCTTCGTTTCATTACGTCCAGATAATAGTAATACCTTTGCCGATTTACGTCCAAAGGTTTGACTTTTATACCCACAAGATACGAAATGGCTTTAAAAATATGATCAAAGTTTTGTTTAGTCGGATCTATTGCCAATGCCCGTGCGTAGTTATTAACTGCCGGGATCATTTCTTCCATTGCCTTAGCCAGTTTAGGATTCATTCTTGCAATTTTACCATCAATAGTAATTCCTAACCTTGCTGAAATCTCCGGAAACATGACAGCCATTTTATGTGCAATAGGTTGTAAAATACCAGGGACGGGAGCTTCGTACCCCGGATACCGTATGAGTTCCTGGGCTCTGAAAATATCGTATCCTTTGGCTGGTAATAATTCAAATGGCAATTTGATAAATGGGGATAATGCAGTCATAGCTTCCCTGGTCATTTCTCTCATTGATTCACCGGGATTAGTCATATCTATTTTAATACGATTCAAATCTTGAAAAGGAAAATTCGGGTTAAAAAACAAAGGCGTACCATTGGGTAAATTGATAGGCAACTGCCACATCCAGAGGTCTTTGAAATAAGCTGGCTGAAACTCTTTTGGTACTTTGTTATCCACACCGCGTTCAATAGCATTCTTAACCTTAGGTATACGTGCGTAACGTGCTGGCTGGGTAAAGATAAATACGAACTGGTTGGCTGTATTACGGCTCATCCAAGTCCAAAATGGGATTACCTTTTTCATAACATTACGTTCAAAAGGAGTGGTCAAAGTGTACCGGACCATGACCTTTTCCATTGCCCGCCAGGACATCTCCATACTGCCGGTTTTCTCAAAATCCCTCAAGAATGCTGCTACCCTGGCCTGAGCTTCTACGTGGGATCCTATCCACTGGCCTCCTTTGGCCATGAATCCATCTCTGCTTAAGGGATTAAAGTTCTTAAGAGTTTTCTTGATACCGGTAATAAGTTTGGGTTCTGTCGCTACTTCTGACATTTGAAACTGTTGCCGGAATGCACCTTTGAAGTAAAGAAAATCAAACAAGTCTTGTACAGTTCTCTTATGAGCAAAGACTTTTTTGTAAGCCTCGGTAGGCAATAGGGGGTCTATACCCTGTAATTTCATCTTATTAAATAAAGCCGTTTTCTTCCCCAACCCCCCGGCTTTCATGGTCATACCCAGGGCTATGTTATGATTCTTGGGTTTGAAATATCCCGGACCTTGCCAGATCCAGCCCAGAAAATGATTACTATAAAAATTACGGAAATGAAAACCGGGGTTTGCACTGGTAGCAAATAACTTCCACCAATTCAAAGGTGCATCCATGAACTTTAAAAACTCTGCAATAGCACTATCGCTGCCTACGGTTTCCACCGTCCTAGTTATATATTCTGCAGTTTTTTCATCAAACAATAAATCCTTAAACTCAGCATGATCAACAGCCTTGAAACCTACCGGAATTAGTTTGCCTTTCTGGGCAAACCCATATAACTTCATCTGGTCTATCATATCCTTACGGGCCATAGCTTTAAAATGAGCTGTGCCTCGGACCCATAATGCTTCACTGAAAGTTTCTATAATATGACCAAACTTAGCTTCAATTTCCTTCCCGCCTTTTGAAAGTAATTCTTTTGCTGTTTCTAAAGCAGCTTTCTTGGTAGTCTTGATAGGAACAAACCCGGAATTAACCATCTGTGCTGCTATCATTGCTCTTATCTGTTTTGTCGATTTACCAGACCGTGCTTCCTGGAACCATTGTTTAGCACGCCCAATAGCAAGCGGTGCTGCCCCTGCTTTCGGAGGCATAGTAAATCGGGGTATATAATCTTTATGGTAATGAACAGGAATACCATTAACTAACTCATCTGCAATCCATTTATCTAAATATAACCGTCCTTGATCAGCAAGACTGTTAAATACAGCAGCCTGATCATCTGTCATACCTGCCAGGATTTCACGGATTTCTTTGGTAGATTCGGAAAACGGAACTTTTTGTGATTTAACAATCTTTTGTGCTGTGGTTTCCCCAAGGCCTCTTGTTAAACCAGGATCTATTTTGTATCCCAAATCAAGAAGAGTTGCCTGCAACTCACGGATTGAAAAATCCGCCCATGCATCCTTTGTTATTTTGAGAAAATCCTTTACGGGGAACTCGACTTTCATACCTTTTTTGGCAGCGGCGACAACCCCTTCATGCGTTTTGAATAACTTTTTCATATCTGCTGTAAAGATTTTCTTGTATTCTTTATTCAATTTGATAAGATCATCCATAAAACCTTTCGCTACGAATGTGCTGGTATCATCTGCTTTGGTTACGATATCCTGCAATAAAGATGCTTTATGCATCAGCATCTTAATCAAATCCCCGTCTCGATAGGCAATACCACCTGCGTTATCCAGATACTGGTACAATAATTTTTCTACCGACTGTGGTAATTTTTTCCCAGCCGTAATCTCGTTAAGTAGATTCTTAGTATTGATCATTATGTCTGTAGATTTTTGAATAGAAGCCTCTATCACTTCTGAATAAGCCTGCTGGTAAGGCATGAATGCTTTTTTGCCCCACTTATAAACTCCCTTGATAACAGGAATCTTTTTTATGAAATCGTCTAATAAAGATTTAACTGATCGTTTTTTAGCAAATTCAATAAAAGCCTGAGTAGGTTTTTTCGTACCTGCTTCCAATATCTCCCGCGTAGGTTCTCCCAACTTCCGAAACGGTTTAAGCATTTTTTGTGAAAACGGCATACGTATGCCGAATCGGGCCCCAATGGCTTCTGCATAAGCTGTATTATGAACTCTTTGTAATACTTTCCCGGCATCCCCACCGGTTTTTAATAATTCCTCACCTACGGCTTTGTGTATCTGGCCCATGAACTGCATGGCATCCGCAGGCGCAGCTGCTTTCCTGCCTACTGTAAACAAACTCTTAACATATCCAAAACCAATAAAGTTCAATGGGTCTAATACGATATCCAGTGTCAATCCGGCTAACGCCTGTAACCATTCTTTATCCCAGACGTTCTCTTTTTCGTCCCGGGTTGCCAGGTTCTCTATGATATCGCCCCAGGATACCTGGTCCTTCAAATTAAACACTCTGCGTAAATAAGTCCTTGCACTGAATCCCGGGACCTGATCGGTTAACTGTTCAGCTAACCCGGAAATCATAGCACTCGGAATATTAAGACCATTACCAACTATAGTTAATAAAGTTAATACAGGACGTTTTTTTTCTTTTAATTCCTGTTCGGTAGGAGGCAATTCACCGGCAGCTTTTTCAGCTTTGGTAACTAACCCTGCACGTTGAAACGGAGTAGCCCTGGAAAAAGATGAGCCCAATTTAGGTATTTCGAATCCTGTCTTGAACATCGGAATCTGAAACTCTCCAGGCATGTATTCTCTCCTTTTTTAAAGCATTCCTGGTAACATGGGCATACCGCCGCGTGTGCTTGGTTTTTTTTCACCCAAAAAATGTTCCGAAAAATCTGGTCCCCTCGGGGGTTTAGCCCTTTCGGGCCATGTGCCCCATACAGGAATCGGAGTATCGAAATATTTTTTAATTGAAGGCAAATGACCGAGATCATATCCTACAAGAAATCGTTTAGTTGCTACTATTTGTATCCATTCATCCAATGCAGCTGGTTGTTCTTTTTTCATATAATCATAAGCATCTTTGGTTAATCCCAGACGGCTTACACCTTGTACATTATGTAGATTTAATGTATCCATAAACGCTTGAAAACTTGCTGCCGTACGCAAGGTCCCGGCGAGACCATTATAATCAGCCTCCGCTTTATCCAATATCTTTTGCTGTTCTTTGCCACCTATGGGGGTTCTATAATTTAAGTTATCGATTTCGGCTTGCCTTTTCTTTTTATTCATTTCCCATTGTTCTTGTAATTGTTCAGGGGTTAACCAGGTAGTTTTTTCATATTCAAACTTTTCTCGTTCCCGGCCAGCCCGTTGGGCTCCCATGCTCATGTCCGCAATACCTTTCCGGGTTGCTGTTTCTGCCCGGCGTTCCTGAATACCGAGTGACGTTTCCTGCATACCTAACTGTTTCTGCCGAGCTTTCTCTTCCAAACCTGCCTGTGTTTGCTCGAAATCAAACTTCTCTCCCCACTGTTTTTTACCAGTTCGGGCTGCTTCTTCTTGTATGCCTAATTGCCTGCCCTGTAATGCTTCTTGTCCTTCCCGTGCCTGACGTTGTTCGATTAAACCCGATTCCTGGTAATGAGCACGTAAAAATATCTCGGCTACTTTGTATAAATCTTCCCATCCTGTTGGGTATACTGCCATTCTTTTCTCCTTACAATATCATTAAAGCTGCAACCACAGCTGATAGTATTCCAGAAAATATTTGACCAGCCCTGGCCGACTTACTTTGCGCCATTTCTTCGGCTATCGCCGCCATCTGGGCTTGATAATCAAGCATGGTTTGTTCCATCGCGGCATTTATCTGGGCTTGAAAAGTTGCAGCAGCCGTATCGTCACCCATTTGTTTTAACATATTAACCATAGAATTGCCTATGGATGTATAAGCAGCTTCAAGTTCGGTCATCATCTGTTCTTGCAATATATTAGCAAATTGTGCCGTAGTTTCCGTATTCCAAGCAAGGCGTTCTTTGGAAAATACTGTATCGTTTACAGATAGACCACGAGATAAAGCATTGAGCATCAGTGCCCGATTAACCTCTTGTGTTTGTTCAAACATACTTTCGTGTACGCTATTTACAATATCCATAATTTCAGGTGATAATTCACCATCAGCTGTCGTAAACTCATCTTCCATATATCCTGCCGATACACCCTGTTGCAACATATCGGCAATCCACTGGCCAGCATTACCTGTCGCGGATAGTGCTTCTAAATCCAACATGCCTTCTGCGTTATAAATACTGATTTCATCATCTTCACCGGAATTGATACGTTTGAATAACTCCTCTATTTGAAAACCAAAATCTTCGGTTTCGACATGTTTGCCAACTAAAAAAGCATCCAAAAGTTGTTTTGCCTGCTCCGGGCTCCTATAAGTATCAGCCCACCTCGCTACTTGTGTTTTAATGTCTTCTGCAGACATTCCTTGCAACCGCATTTCGGCAATTATTTGCTCTACAGGTGCCCGGCCGTATCTGGATGTAGTACCATGTGCTATTTCCGCAAAACCATAAGCAGCAAAACGTGCTAACCAATCTGTATAATTATCAGTTTCTCCGATAAAACCCATTGTATAATTTTCGTATAATGATCGCGACTCACCCTCGAAAAATGTAATATTACCGACACCGGCCGTCCATCTGCCTTGTTTAAAAAGAAACCGTTCTCCTCCGGGATCATCATATATTTGTCCCTCTGCTGGATTTTTGGGCATCCATCTCTCTATATTTTCTACCCACAATTTTTCCCATTCATCCGCATGTTCAAGCATCCATTGTTCATACTCTATACCACCCTCAGCCATGCCTTCTGCAGGCATTTCCGGTGTATATGCAGGCAATTCTGGCGGAGCCATTGTAAATGGTGTAGTCGCTGGTGTTTGGGGAGCTTGAAACATTTCATCCAAGTCAATAGAAGTAGGCTTACGCATATAATTCTGACCAATTTGAATATATGGCTGCTGTCTAAATAATTGGTTGCCTTGGAAATTACTTCCTGTATAATCTGCCATTAAAAATCTCCCATTATCCCATCATCGGAACGTTATCCGGATCATAGCTATACGAAGGCGGTGTATAACCTGCAGAACTTGTAGAATCCGCATTTTGCCACCGTGCTGTGCCAATTCCTAAGAGTTGTGCTATGGCCATAGCAACTGCCGTAAAGATTTGTCCAACCTTAGCTTCTTTAGCCATTTGGACAGAAGCTCTCATTTGCTCTACTAATACCCTCCGACGCGATGCTGCCTGGTATGCATTCATATCATTTACTTTACGTGCCCTGGTAGCTTCAAGGGTAATCGTTTTTAATTCTTCGGTCATCTTCTTTAAAGCATCATCGTAAAAACGCCCACCGCCCATCAGGTTTTTCATTCCGAAGTTTCGAATAGCACCCCGGAGTACATCCCCAGTGATTTTTTGCTTGCGGGCCATAGCCATTTCACTCTGGCGCGATATACCAAAAAAGTCTTTCATGCCGCTTTTGAGTTTACTGGAAAATAATCCGACAGCTTCTTCCATTGGCTCTGCTATATTCTGTGCTCCGTACATATTAAAAGCCATTTATGCCCGCTCCTTTGTTACAATACTTCTAGTCATTGCTTCCACGCTCACCCCGTAATATTTTACCGATCCGCTGGCACTACACCCTGCCGCGTCACCTGATAACTTAACTTTATACGCCTCTCCGTCCATCTGGTACGGCACTCGTCTTTCGACATGCACCCGTTTTGCGCCAGTATATGTAGTGTCAATACCCGATTGAGATACCGTCTCTTCTCCGTAATCCCGTGTATGTAATAATGTATGAGTTAACAATGTTTCCAAAGCCGGGCTGGTTTCCAATACCAATCTACCATAAATCTTCTTCTTGTTCGGAGATTCAAAATCCAAGTCGGCAGTTTCGAATGCTGTATTGATACCAAAACCAGAAGAATCGTCAACATAACTTGTTTGGAGTTCATACATTGTTTTTTCATTAATAACATAAAGTTTATCTTCAAAAACCCTAAGTATATTAAAATCCATTTCGTGTCCCGTTGGAATAGATAATTCTATATCATCTACATAGAAATATTCAGTATCGGCTGCTTCTTGTTTTATATTCAATCTAAAATTAACTCCTGTTGCGCCCGCTCTTATCGTCCTTGTAACAGATATTCTTTGCCATGTGTCTAGTACTGTTGAATATGTACCTGGCGTACCTTGCCAGGCACCGGAAGCATAATCACGTATATATAAATATAGTTCATTCAATGCAATACCGCCAGTTGACGGAATATAAACCCACACAGTCCATGTATATGTATGTCCCGCTACTAACCCGTGCATATTAGTTGTATTAGCATTGTCAGTCAGGTATACATATGCGACAGTCCCAGCTGCCACTGTCTTTACAACCTTATAGGAATAAGTACCAGTGTGTTCTTCCTCATCTCTCGCAAATGTTGCATTTGTTAATGCCGGAACAGTCTCATCAAATATCATTGGCGGAGTTGTTGATTCACAATCTTTCCTATCTATAAGATTCCGCCGATACATAAACTTATAAAACGCTGCATATAAATTACCATCAATCCATTGATAAATAGATCCCGGATCGAATACCCAGATCTCTTTATCGGTACTATTAGGAAAACTAATCCATACGTAACCCCTATGATACGCTATCGAAACATCTTCCAAATCACCAGGTAAAGTTGTATGCTGGTCACGTATATGGTCCCAGATTTTCATCCCTATGTTTTCAGCCTTTGTCCCGTTATAATAAAAAATCCCATCTTCACCTACCCAAAAAATCCCCTTGGGTGTAGCGCATATTTCACTCCGTACGCCAGCATCAATAATTTTATCTATATAAACATCAGCATCAACAAGGGATCGTATATAATAACGCCAGGTACTTTTCCTGCCGCCTAAAATAGTATAACTTTTGTATGACGCTACTGAATGTATATCGGCCAATGGATCTAAATCCCTAAACTGACCGGGATCCCAGGCGTAACCTATACCTGTTCGAACAGCACCCGCTGTACCAGTAATATCCATAGCAGGATCGAACATTGCCATATCTGCAGCTGAACCCGCAATACCTCCTGCTGCCGCCATAAAAACCCTTCTCCTATTACCTATGGATAAACATGTATCCACCGCGGTAACCCAATCGCAACCATCCCATTCGTCACCGGCAATAATCTGCCCACTGCCAGCCCATCCGTTCGAACCACCCGTGTTATTCAATATACATAGAGGTAACTCTGTAATTTCCCAACTGGTGCCAGCACTATTGATATGCAATACATAAGGATCATCTTCGCCATTAACTAAAAATATTTTATCAACAGCTTGTTGTATCCCGAATGGATACCCTTCAACCCAGGGCATCGCTGCTGCCGTTCCCAAACATGTAAATGTTACTGCCGATCCGGGCAAGCCTCCAGAGCTATGAAAAACAGTCATCTTGTCTGCAACACTGCCACCGCCCGCGTCTATAGCTGCGAAAAGAAAATAATCATCCGCGGTCCCCCATTGGTAATGATATTGACCCAATACTTTGATTACATCCGCACTCGCATGATAAGCTGTAGCCACTAACGTAGCATTCCGGACTGCGTACCCTTTCCGTCTATTAAGACAACCTTCATTCCAATAAACGTTTTTAGCCGTTGAAAGTTCATTGATAGCACGCATGGAATCCCTGTAATTGATTCCCGCGTTAAATGAATAATATCCATAATTTGGCAATTTACAATCCTCCCCGGCCTCTTTGCGATAAATCCAAGCCCCCGCCCATCTGCGACCAAATGTCTATTTCGGCCTCTTCTACCTTCTGCCGATATAACGCCATGTACTTGAAAGCATCCTGTAGATCTTCAGGACCTCCACCGAGTTTTGTTAAATATACTGCATAAAATATTAGTGCATAATCATAACTGGAATTGAATGGATAAGAATCGGAATCATTGCCGGATCCCGTAGTAATCGCAGCAGGTTTATAAACATACTGCATTTCCATTCTGGTATTTAATGTTTGGGGATGAGCTGTAAACCGAATATAATCTGCTCCGGCCTTTGCATAAATTGAGAAGAAATCCGGATCCCCTTCGCTATCACTTCTCCATCGGTAAATCTCCGGCTGTAAGGGTTTGTCATATTCGTTACTATATATAATTTCATCAACTGCTAAAAAATTAGACGGCAAAGCATACTCGGCCTGGCAAAAAGGTGCTGCCGCACCGACATAGCTGGAACCCGAAGCACTATCACTTACCGTTACTCCGAATAATTTATATGCATTTTCGTAATATGTTGCCGGGGCTACCGGGGGAACTATAGTGACAGAGGTTACACTCGCTTCTGCGGATGCGTTAATAGTAAACTTACGTGTAGAAGTATCATAGCTAACCACAGTAGCAGTACCGCCTACCCCTGTACCCTGGATAATCGCCTGTAATGCCGTGGCTACGGCCGCGCCGGTTACATCCGTCAGAGCTGTTGCGAGGGCTACATCTTTGGCATTGACTATATAACCCGAAGCGGTGGCTAGTGTAAGATTAAATGCCTCATCGGTACCTACGATAAAGGTTTCCCGGACTACGAAAGAAATATTCTTATTAAGGATATGAGTATCCCGTGCGAACTGAATTGCGGCCTCATTGAGGTGCCCATCTATAACACTGTCAGCTATACCGGTATTGAACCGGCCAATTTCACGACATTCATCTCTCAAACTTTCTCTATCCATGCTTGCCTCTTAAATAAAAAGGGGATCTTATCACAAGATCCCCTTAATTTTTTTACTTCACACTACTCTAGTCTTATGTATAAGTTACGGGCTCGCCCGTAAGGTAACACAAGGAAGTCACACTTGCTCCAGCAGCATGGGTTTCCAATAATACAGCGAACGAATCGTATGTATTATCATCCCATACCGTATCTACTACAGTTGCACCACTTCCATCAAGAATCACTCCATCGTTAGCCGAACCTGATCCGGTTAAACCAATCAGCAATTCGTGTACGCCCCTTGTAGCAAACCAGCCGTAAGCACCAGTAGCAACTGCTGCCGCAGCGACAACAACTTTTCGACTTTTAGCGGCAGTTGTATTTGGAGTCTTGGCCTGAGGGCCGTACTTTGCAAATCCTAACATATAGGCTGTATTCTTAACACAAGCCTGTACAGCGTACAGGTATACTAATTCACATCCATAAGCATCCGTTTTTCTCTGTCCGCCTATCTCCACACCGAGTAAAGTATCGGCAGCGGTAATAGGTTCGCGTATTGTAAGATCAGTACTCATTTATCTTTCTCCTTTTAACTGGTTATTACGGTAAAAGCACCCATCGAACGCCTTTTGTCGCAAACAATGTTTCCGACAAAATCGATAAGAGCCCTGTCCCGATAATAACCTGTGGGATCTTCTACCCATTTACCGGTCTTGAAATTATGACCAGCCTGGACGTAGAGCCAAAGATGATTTGAGTTGAAAATGATCATATCTCCTGCGAGACACTGCGGATCAGCTATTAACGGAATACCTTGAAAACTTACATCGGTAGCACCAGAACGGCCATCTTCTGGCTGTCTGCGCTCGCCGGGTTGTAACTTGGATGCATATATCGAAGCCAAAGCTCTGGTTGTGACGATTGTATCGGGTTTGCCTCTAAACCACATTGCCCGTATAGCAGAATCCATTGAATTGCTGCCGAATAAAGCTAATGCAGATGTAGAGATATCGAATAATCCAGCGTCCCAATTACTAGAATTAGCTTCACTAATCCCGGCATAGGTCGTGCTGTTGTTCAGCGTCTGGATTACTGTGTAAACTCCGTCTAAATCATCAGTTCCCTTAGATGCATAAGCCTGATACATAACTGTACTAAACTTCTTGTGAACGTCCTCGATACCCTCAATTATCTTGTCTTTTACAAGACTGATAATTTGAGCTTTCCCTCTATTCTGAATCTTTTCGTCCATCATCATAACGATATCACAAAAAAGATATTTCCAATCCAGCTCAAGAGCTGTTCTGGTATCCCTGTGACTCGCGACACGAGCTGCGTTCGGGTTACTAAAAACTGCCCGTTCGAGTTCGATATCTCTGATAGGATGAAAAACCTTCCGTCCGCCAGTTACGACTTTAACATGTTTGCCTTTCCTGAGCTTGTCAAGAAAAATGTTATCGTCATAAATTTGGGGAGTAATAGTGGGAACGATATACTCTAGAGTGGTGGCTGGTAACTGGCTGTAGGTTAACGAACCTCTTGCCATACACCCTCCTTGTATTCATTTTTTATATATTTAAACCCTTCAGGAGATCCTCCGCTGCCTCATCCACACTTTTAAATTGACGAGGTGGAGGCTGCACAGTACCTATTAACGGTGGGGTTATGGGTGAGGTATCCTTAGTGACTGCAATACGTTTCTGTATTTCAGCTTCCATATTCAGGGCTTTGTTAATTAAATATAAAGCCTTCTGGATATCATAAGGATTCTCAAAATCAAAGTTCTCAAGAACTTTGTCACAAACTTCTTTGGAATAATCAGGAAACTCGACTTTCATTTTAACGTCCGCTTCCTTTTCGTCAAGCTCGCTAAACCGGTCATCAATTTTTTTCTGCATCGCGTCAAGTACCGGCTGCATAGCCGATTGCGGGGTATTAATCAATTTCTGAAAATACTCCCGTGCTTCCGGATGCGCGTCAACAATCTGTTTAAATTGCTTGTATTCCGTGGTTAGCTTCTGGACCTCCTGAGTTTCTGTCTCTCTTCGTTTCAACTCGGTATCCCGGTTGTTCAGTTCAAGCCCTCGTTTATGCAAATCAGCTTCCCAGGCTTCCTGTTTCTTGCCTGTTCCCTGTTGCGCAGCGAGTTCGGACCACTTCTTCACGTCCGATTCGGAGAACTTGACGCCTCCTATCTCGTAAACGGGTGCTTCTTCACTACTATCGGGCTCCTGTGGCTTTTCAGTGGATTTATCATCTTTCACTGTGCCAGTGGTTGACTCTGGTTGATAGATTTCAGTTGAATCCTCATCGTCAATTGCCGTTAAATCCGGATCTATTGGCTGTCCTTGCGGTTTTACAGCAGTATCATCCGGAACTATTGCGGGATCTGATGATTGTGCTCCCATGTTAATCCTCCCCTATGCTAATGGTTGTCCTCCCGATATTGGCGGTCCACCCTGCGGCATCCCACCACCCTCGGGCGGCTGTGCTCCTTCCGGAGTTTCGTTATAATACTTGGTAATTAATTCAGTAACTTTTTCTTCTGGTATTTGATAACCTGCCGCTACTATAGCAGACATTATCATTTCAACTATCTCTTCAAGAGACATGGGTTCGGCTTGGGATTTCGCAAACTCTACAAACTTCCGTATAATGGCTTCTGCCGAAGGCGGTATTCCCCGACCCTGTGTCGGCATTGGTCCTTGCGCTGGTGCCGGGCCGCCTTGTACGGGCGGTGCTTGTGCTGGCCCCTGGCCTTGAGGAAATAATTCATCAAAATTACCCATTGTTTCTCCTTAAAAACGTATATATTTTCATCCTTAGCCTGAAAATCCTACCGGACAATCTGTAACGTAGGCTTTTATTCAGCTCTTCTTTTAATTCTTTATACCATTTTGCCGTTTTTACCATTTTATCCTCTTAATAAACTTTTGGTAGTCCACTCCCTGGAGTCCCCCCTCCTGCCGCTGGATTTTGCCCGCCTTTCATTTTGGCTTCCTGTTGGGCCATAGCCTGTAACCTTTGTGTAATCTGGGTTGATTTAGGATGGTTAAGTGCTTCGAGCAATGATTGCGGATCAATCATTTTCATTTGAGCCAGGTTCATATCCCGTTCGGCCTGTGATTGTATATCAATCGGTAATACTGAATCGGGTTGTACTGTAAGGATATATTCAAGTTCCATCTGGCTTCTATCTTCATTTTGAGGATAATTGAAGATATTCGCATCCTGTTTGTTGGTTTTTTCATTCAACCTAAAAACCGCCCGAGGCCCTTTGTAGTGTTCTTTAATCATCTTGGTCCAGATGTATCCCATATCCGTAAACAGCATTTCTATATGATGAGCCACATTCCTGATACGTATTGTCGCGGCTTCGAATTGTTTGCCTATTTCATACTTGGACTGACGGGCAGCCTTGGTTGCTTCGCCTGACATTACCTTGGACAACCCGGAAACCCACTCGATTAATTGCGGTAAATAATATAAATATTGAAAAAGTTCGACATTGAACTGAGGGGTATCCATTGCCTGGATAGCATTCTTAACATCTTCTGCCAGTTTCTTTGTAATAAAAACATAACCCGCTTCACCCGAATGTTCTATAAGTTCATCTACTCCCATACCCAATTTGGCTGGATTAATAATCCACTGTCTACTGGCGGATAAAGCAATGTTTAACGAAACCTGGGAAACCTTGCTGCAAAAATCTTTCTGTAAAGTTTTAAGCCTTTTGATATCCCCCCGTCCCATAGGGCCTTCGAGAGCCAATTCATACGGATGTATGAAAACAGGAAAATAATTCATATCGTATGTATCGATAAGTTTGTTCCCGCACATCCGGGTAACTTTCATTCTTAAATCGCCATCATCGTCAAGGTCCAAACTGGACGGATGATAAGCCTCTATGTAAACCGGGTAATCTTCAACGTTTTCCAAATCCGATTCGATACCGGGGTCTAATTCCTGGTATTCGTTTTTGCTGGTATCGCTTAAATCCAAATCCGGGAAAAAATGTTTAAACCATGTCTTCGGTTTCAGTTGAGCTAAAATCAGTACCTGGGTAGACCCGTCTTGCAAATCTATCCGATGAATAGATTCGTCAAAAAATATATTGCCCGGATATAAAGGTTCTGTCCTTATATCCCCTTTACCATAAAATCCTGCTGATCTATCCCAATAACATCGGCCGCCCATTAAACCGTAAGCGGCTCCCTGGAATACAATCTCCTCCGCTACTGTCTGCATTTTATTGAAACGCCATAAATGATCAAAAGCCATATTCATGTCTTGGGAATGTATTTTAATCAATTCACTATGCTTCTCATCATCAATTAAATCCGCTTGAGGAATCGCATATACATAAATCTTAGGCTTGTTATCTGTTAATAAAGCTACTTTCTGCCGTACAGTCGACTCTATAAGATTAGGAAACACTCTCGGTTCCCAATTTCGGCGTTTACCGGACCAGACGAGATTAATATCTCCTTTTAACCATCGACGGGCATCCCGGTAATCATTTAAACGTGTACCAGCCTGGCTATAATAGCTTTCGAAAAGGCCAAAAACCGTTTTTGCCAAACCTTTTCTTGGCTTGTCCATCGAATCTTTCATCTTTCTAGCCATTTTATATCCTTATCTAATACGTTTCAACCGTATCATAAAATCCTTCATATTCTTTACTAACGTATTCTTCTTCCCGCTTATATTGTTTTTCCTTTTCCGCTTCCTGCTTCTGTTTTTCATCAACCCATTCCTGACGCGGAGACTGGTTATCCCCTAAATATTTTCCGATACCTGTCATATAGCGTTCTTTACGCTTGCCTTCGTTATGCTCCTCGTGGCTCATGACCTCTTTACCCAATTCGTAACTCGTGAATCCCCTATTCAATTTCATTATTGGCTTTGTAAATACCCTCTTTGCAACACTATGACATTTAGGACATTCGATTTCTTTATGCTCACCTTGCATACCTTGGAGCTCTTCAGTTACTTCATGACATTTTTCGCAGTCATATAGGAACAGAGGCATTATTCCTCCTTAGCCGAAGGAAGCTCATGGTACACCCATTTTCTAAAGTTGTTAATCGTAAGGCATTTCTGTACTTCGATAGGCTTCCCTTTACGATGAATAACTGTCGGAATCCCTCCGCATATTACAATTGACAAAGGCTTACCCGAATCCGGATGTTTAGGAAACCGTACAGTCGCGCCACAAAAACATTTGTTTTTAGTCTTTAAAGTATGCTGAATCTCAGCTTTCTTGTCTGTTAAATCCAATCCATTAAAAGCCCAGGGATCTTCGGCAACGAGTTTCAACCAATCGTTAAACTCTGCTTCCGGAAAAATTGTATTCATCGGTATGGGATAATGACGCTCAATCAGGAACCGTAACTTCTCAGCCGTGGGCTGAGGTCTCACGAATACCTTTCCCCCTTTCCGTTCCGTAACCCCGAGTTCTGTTAATAAATCAATACGAGTCTTGTCATAAGTGTTAATATCCTTGGATTCGGCATATTTCACCAAATCTTGAAAGTTCATTTTTAAACACTTCGCTGCATCATCCAGTTGTTTGTCGCCTGTTAACCTCTCCATCTTACCTCCCCTTATTGGTCTGCTAAATAAAAGAAAAACACACCATCGCCATTAACTTCAGCATCAATATAAATATCAGCCAAATCAAACCGGGCTTCTCTACCATCAAGTGCTACAGGGCCCAATGTCACTGTTTCCAATGCGGCTGATGACAGCTTAAAACCATAAGCCGCAGCTGCCACAGCACTACCACCAATATACATTTCGCCAGTGTTAGTTTTATCTTGTTGAATAATTACTTGGCAAACAACCGTGCTAGACCCTACTAATGCTAAACTATCTCCGGCAGATGCATTAACTTTCGTACCTTGAATCCATTTCGATAAAGCCATATTACCTCTCTTAATTAATACGTCGTTCTTGTGAATGTGCTAACATTCCACGTAACCAAATAAACCATCGTTTTCTTATATCGGGAAAACCTTCTAAGGCACCTATAAAGTTTAATGTGCCTGCTAAAGTTTTACTTGTTTTCTTCACTATACTGCCAGCAAAAGTAACAGCACCGCTCATGCTTTGAAAAAACGTAGCAACACTTGCGAGACTGCCTCCAAACGTAAGCCCGCCAGTTAACGCTTTGTAAGCATACAACCTGTTCGCCAAATCTCCGGCAAATGTTAACGCGCCGGATACGGCTTGCTCGTATTCCGCGCCTGCCCCTGCTATAGTCCCACCGCCGAAATCGTCGCCTTCGTCACCACTACCATAAATACGAATGCCCAAATAACCAGCCGAAGTATAAGTACCTTCTGTTTCGCTATCCTTTTCTACCCATCCAGCCCCGCCATCATCAACATAACATTTAATAGTAGTACCTATGATTTCTATGCCAATCTTGTCTCCATTAGCCCCCGTCCAACTTACAGTACTTCCTAGTTGTGTAAAACCTCCATTATCCACCCTGTATAATTTCAATCCATTTGCACTATCGTACCATGCTGTATATCCATCAACCGTTGCTAATACCAAAGTCGTTAATCTTGCGAACACTCCCTCCCCACCAGTTATAACAACATCAGTCAGTGTAAAATATGCTTCACAGTTTGGCCCATATTGTGTTTCGTAACCCGACCAATTATAATTAACAGCAGCGGCATTTCCTATTACTTCATTGTTAACCACCTTTAATCCATTCTGTATATCTGTCCAATCTGCTGACGGTGGCGGCCCTTCATTAGCACGGTCAAAATTATCCAATATCCCTGTAGTTGGAAAAGCCATTACTGTACCTCTGCATCAACTGATTCTATAGACTTACAGACCTGTTCGATACCGTCTATTTTAATTTCATCAGTGCTTGCAATATATCTTGGTTTTAATCTTCGTTTCGCATAAAATCTTAAAACATCCTTGAGTGTATATGTTCCCAAATCATTTGGAAATCGTTCCTGAAGTTCTACTATACTATAACCCATATCAAGGGCTTCGTTTTTTAATGCCTGTTTAACCGTCGTTGACAAATCCGATAAAGTATCATCTAATCTATTTTTAGGTATCCGTTTGAATACGTCGTTTAATATAGTCAATGTCGATTCAGATGCACGCACTTTGACAATCGCTCTATTGCCTAATATTTCTGTCTCTGACCAGTTTCCACTTTCGGCAAAAATAGTGTTCGTATAATCGTCCATAGCGCAATAGCGCATATTACGAAGCCCGTCCGGTACTTCTTGTTTGATTTTATATGGTGCTACATACCAGCCTATCACTTATCCCCCCGCTGTACAGGTCAATTCATAAGTAAACTCAATCTTATCACCCGATACCACATTAATAGCTGTAAATACCGACCGATCCCATAAAGTACCAGCACTGGACGCGCTAAACAACCCGTGTTCGGTAACGGCAAAAGTACCCGCATAAGTATGCTCTGCTACTGATTTATAAATATTAGCGGACGCGCCTTCTATTTGCGTTCCTGTATCCCTTGATTCGGCAGTCGGGGTCCCAAGAGCAGTATTAGCTGCAGCCTCGGCACCCACTCCGGTACCACTATCATGATACTTAAAAAGCTCAATTTCTGTCGAGTTCTGAAAAGCATCAACCAGAAAATTAACACCAGCAGTAGTCACGACTCCATCGGATACAATCCCGAAATCTTTACTTACACCGTTCGCTTTCGTCAATTTGGCAGCCAGAGTACCCCGGAAAGTTACAACATTCCTTACCCTGCCCCTTGGTGCCCGGCCTTTCTTAATAGCCCTATTCAACCTTCTGCATCTTCCTTTTTGAGACATATTACCTACCTTTTTAGCTTTCTTCCAAATAAAGAACGGAAACCCCGTCCCCGTTCTGAGCAGAATCTATCCATACATCATACAAATCTATACGTCCTTCTCGCGCACCGAGTTGTTCGGCGCTTAATACCATCGCTTCATTTGTCGCTGCCATCAACATAATACCGTAATCTGTCGACGAAACAGCACTTCCACCGATGTATATATTTCCAGTATTACTACTTTCCGCTTGGATGATAGCCGCACGAACTACAAGCGAACTACCGTACAGTTGTACTGCGCTTCCAGCAGAAGCTACGGCTTTCATAAAATGGGCAGGCCGAGCATTAGCCATATCATCTCCTACGAAATAGTTGTAAAAGTCTGAGAATATGCCGCATTATCCGTTTGTGCTTGAGATCCAAGAGATCCAATATCAACACCCACGAAATCAACATAGGCATCCGCAGTAGTATCGTCGGAAAAATCTCCAAGTCCTGCTCCGGTAGCCCCTGGTGTAAATATAGCACCCCCGCTGTTCTGTACGTGAATAACCCCAACAGGAGCTATTGCAGTAGGAATGGTAGCCGTAGCCAACGCTGCCATAGCAAGCGCTGCTGAAGTCGCATCTGCGCCTTTTACTAAAGCAATCGCACCAGTAGCATTAACTGTTATCAGGTATGCAGCATATTTTGAAACCGCGCACGCAAGAGCACTCGCGCCCGATAACGCAATATTATCTGTTGCCGCTTTCTTATACATAGCCCCGGCAATTACATAATGAAAGTTATTCGTAATCTTAATCGTAAGATCGTTTGTTCCAATTACGAGACCTGCGGCTGTATCGAGAACTTTGTTTCTCTTGCTAAGTATGCCAGCCACATCCGCTCTGTTTAATACCTGGTCAGCCAGAATACCCGTCAAATCCGTTACTGCCTTATTGAGCTCTGTACCTATGCCGTACTCAGCCAAAGCCGGGCAGGCTTCATTTAAATCATAAAGTTTTCCCATTGTTTCTCCTTAAATAATTACTGCTTGCAAACAAGCATTATGTCAAATCTGTAAACATTTCTTTAAACTTTATATCATCCGGTTTTTCTTCTTCAGAAGTATACCGGGTATTCCTGATTTGTGTATCCCAGATAGTAAGAATCTGTTCCTGTCGGCGGTCGCGTTCACCCGCCATCCTGCGTTTTAAAAGCTCTACAAGAGCTTTAATCGCATTCAGGAATCGGTCCATACATTTACCATCTGTAAAATAAAAACTGTTTTTAATATATTCGTGTCTTTTCTGTACCCATTCAGGTTCGCCAGCCAGCTTTATCTGTTCTGTAATAGATGGAAAACTCTGGCTCGTAGCTACTTCGAAATAAGGTACAAAATTACGCATATCAAACTCACAGGGAACGTCACCGGCAAATGGTATGGTCGGTTTGGCCATTACTATCGGTATATCCGCAAAAATTGCAACATTGTCTACCGAAGATCCCTCGCCGATATAATAATCCGAAATTGCTATAAGTTCCGCGGGATGATCAAAACCTCTATAATCGAATACGTTTGGATTCTTCAACGCGCTAAAACTGGTTTCCCTGTCGTGCCGCCGGATAATTAGAAAATAGTCCTTTTCGAAACTCTTGATAAACAACCGATAATAAAACTCTAAACTGGTTGACTGGAAAGAAGGTGAATATAATACTATTGGCCGGTCTGTTTTAATACCATATTTAGCTTTCAATTCATCTTTTTTCTTGCGTAAATCCTTTCCGGGATTACAAAACAGATCAGATGACGGCACTCCTGTTTTGATATTTTTATCATACGGAGCTGCTAACTGATGGCTATAATGTTCCAAGTTCCATGCTTGTTTAAGACCCGATACAAAATAATAATCCTCTGCAATAAAGTTCCTGGGAGGTTTGAACTTCGCAACAGGCTTATCGCTAATACCATGACCGTAAAAAACTCTTATCTTTTCTTTACACGGAGAAGTAATCATAAATACGGAAGACAATATAACAGCCGGAGTTTCTTTTTCGAAAGCTCCCGCAATCTCTGCCGTGTAAACCTTTGTTCCCCCTAACTGTTCGAAAGCCTCGGACATATCTGTCATCTGGCTCTTGTTATCGACAATATAGAAAAGATATTTCGAGTCTTTATTCGTTTCTTTGTATTCCATTTATTTCCCCCAGATGTATTCAGGATGTTTCACAGCCAATACTTGCGCGTACAAATAATCTTCAGAATACGTAATCTTGAAATTATACGAATCGCCTTCAATGAGTTCAACATCATAAACACTATCCTGTAATAAATAACCATAAGAAAAAGATGCATTGTAAGTATTCATAGCTCGCTTAATGGCAAATTGCAATACTCCTATATTCCATCCCTCGGGTGTTTGGCCCGTATACTGATTGGCTCTATCAGTAATAATAGTACGTAATCCATTATCAGAAGTTTCTATATTAACCATATATGTCGATTCCCTGGCTTGGAACCCGCTAATTACCGCAACGGAACCTTCTTCTATGGCATGAATAATTGCTTCAATATGTTTTCGGGATACAAACGGACGTACAGCTTCCATGAGCAATACCGAATCCACCCCTTCTTTTTCTAAAGGTTCAAGAGCTGTTAGAATAGATAAACCTTTGTCTTTATAAGCCTTCACACGAGTAGCCTTAGGAGTCCATATCATCTCTTGATGAGATACAACTACATATTTTGTATATTGTAATGCTTTAGCCAGCACGATATCTGTTAAACTTTTATCGCCTAATAGTAAATCCTGTTTTAACCGGTGCTTGAATCTGGCCCCTTCTCCCCCCGCTAGAATCAATGCTCCTAATTTCATGTTTTCCCCTTAATATTCAGGTAAATCAAAATCATCCTGTTTTAGCACACTGGCGTAGGTATCATGCTTAAGCCGCCATTCTTCCATAGCGTCCTTTGCGCTTAACGTCTTGGATATTTCTTCTTCAGGAATCTCGCCCCATTCATGCACCAGTTTCTGCATCGCGAACGCATCAAGCACATCGTCTTTTTGCCGACTGCTCGCAGAATAATAATACATTTCTGTAATCAAATCCTGTGTGTAGTTTTCAGCTACTTCTTCATCAACATCTTCTTTGTCTGTACGTAATTGAACTATCCCTTTGTCCAAATATCCCGCAGTACCCACTATCCGTTTGTGTTTCGCATCCGGGGCAGTCCCGGTTTTTAACGGAACAATAGGTAATACTTTCCTATTTTCACTTGCAACAATAAAATTAAACATATCCTGTATAGCATCCTGCCACGTGCCGGATTCTATTCCAATATAATCAGCATGATAAATCTCATCCAATTCATACAATTTATCCAATAACTCTACTACAGTTAATTTATACCGTCTGGCCAATTCAACCCAAACCGCATTGAACTTATCATACAGACAAACACAAATACCTGTATTGTCTGCCTGCGTTCTTTTCGAAAACCCCGGGTCTACGGTAATATAACGTTCGTATTCGAACAATTCCCCGGGAAACTTAACATAAGTAGAATACCTCATTCGAAAGATCTTATCTTCTTCTGTCCGGGTTACATTGTAATACTGATTATAGAATACCCGTCTGCTGGGTATTGATTTCTTTTTCGCTAATAGCAATTTGGCATCATAAAAACTATATAAAAACTTACCCTCTCCGGTCATTTCCAGACTATCTTCAACAGGTTTCTGGATTACCCTGAACGATATTAATTTTTGTTTTATTCTTTCTAATAATTTATGGTATATATCAAAATCATCATAAAATGTACCAAGAATCGTAAAAAGACACCGCGTTGATGCGATAGGCTGCAAATAATCCCACCAGGTATCTACCTTGCTGGATTGCACTTCCGTCGCAACGGTTTCTTCGTTAATAATATCATCCAAGACAATTTCATCCGGATGCGATCCTGTGATAGTCTTGCCAACACCCGCAATCCAGACAGTAGGGTCGGATGCTCTGACGCGAGTACGTTTAACCGTAATTTCTTCATTAGTCCATTTGGTTTTACCTGTTCTGGCCGCCGCATTAGGATCTACATATAACCGTTCCGGAAAAAGAAAAGTCAATACGGGGTTACCAAGATGCTGTCTTATATCTCCAAGTAATCCCTTGGCACGTCCAAGGGTACGGGAAGCGAGAAAAATAGAAATGTTTACAACACGCAAAACTCTTTGTACATTACGACAAACGCCTGCAGTCGTCGACTTGGTATGATCGCGAGGTAAAAGAAAAATTGTATTAAGTAACTGCTCTAACTCTTTGCAAAACCATTTATGAAACCTGGGATCTACTCTGGGGCAATCCGGGGGTTCGTTTTCTGCATACCCTAAAACTCTTGTCATTAAAAAATATAAATTATATTTACATAAATACCGTAACAATATTATAAAAAGACATTTTTCGATATCAAGTAACGCAAAAGGACTATCATTCTCTCTCTTCTTTCGGAGTGAGGTACGTTTTTTTTTACGTCAAAAGTTACCTGTCCGGTTTTGTCGAGTTTGGGTCGGAATATTTCATTGAATCTGTCAGGTTTTCCTTCCACAAACTCATCGAGCACGTCTCCGTAGCCGACAAGGAACTTTTCAAATGCGGCTTGAAAGTTATCTGTCTCATCAGGCTGGCCGAACCGAGTGAGCCTTTCCAATCCCATTGCGGCTTTAATTTTCTGGTCAGGAGTACTGCCGGAATCCGTAATAATCGCTGTAAGCGATTGTGCGATTCCAGCCCGATCCAGTTGTACAGTTTCCGCTTCTTCCAGAAGTTGCTGAACCAATGGATCTTCGAGCATGGCTTTTCCGGCCTTAGCAAGATAATATTCATCTGTAGTACTGCTAACGGATCTAAAAGCAGCCACAACATCTCGTTCTTTCCGATATTCTTCAACAAACTTTTCAGCCTTTGTTCTGACATCCATTCATTCCCCTTATATCGGTATTCCGCTCCATCTAAACGTCATAATCCCTATGACAACTTGTCCATTAATTGTATTCGTGTATGTACGTTCTATATGATACAAACCAAATGGTAAACGAAACCATGCTGGGTCGAATCGATATACAAGATATACCTCCTCCAGAGATACACCCGAAGGTAATCGATCATAATATTCCAATATTATCTTTTCAATTAATACAATATTCTCATTATTAATAACTCTGGCATAAACGGTAATTCCGACTTTCCCTTCATCGTCATACGTTAAGTTTTTGAGTTCAGTATATACAAAAATTATCTCTCCGGGATAGAATATATTATTCTCTTTTTCGACATAATCCCTGTACCCACTGATATCGGTAATAAATAACATCTGATCGATATAAAGGAACGATCCATGCCTCAACGGCAAAGTAGTACATCCTGCCGGTTCTGCCTGCTGCGCGCCTACAGCGAAACCCAGCAAAAAAGCACACACTATGAATAATCCTACTATCCATTTCATTGCAGTATTCATTTCGATATTTCCTCTTTGATTTTTTCCAATACAGCAATGCTTGCCTGGGACAAAAACTTTGGCAATCGAGCTATTTCTATCTGCCTGTCGATAACCTTCCCGGATTGGTCACGTACAATAGGCCTGTATTCTCTTTTCTTATCTTCTTTCATTTGCCTGCTCGGGTATTATAACTTTTCGTACTTTCTAGTCAACCCTGTACCGCGTAGTATATCCTGACGTCTTTGTTTTCTCCTGGCTTTCCCAAATCCTTTATTCATCTCTTTTTTCTGTAACGCATTCCATTCTATAATGGTAAGCCATTTTTCACCACTGTAAATATACTTGATACCGTTTTCTTCTTTATGATCACCTTTTACCGGCATGTTTACTCCTTATATATTTTCCCCGCTATCTATTATTTCGTATTCCTGTTCAAACTTCTCCGGGGTCCATACAGCCAAATATCCATTTTCATCTTTAACAATTATATCACCCGGACTCGCAAGCATCTTCCCCGCCACGGTTTTTACATACAAGTTGACTTCAGCCCTGAATGCCCGAGTTGCCATTATTCGTCGTTTAGCATAAATTATATCTTGTTTATCGAAAATTACTTTATTGTCATGAAAATCTAAAATCTCATTCATCACCACCCCCATTGACCGAGTAACCACGAAAATACCATAAGTCCAATTGCTACCAAACTTACACTAACCCACACTATGATTACCTTATGCATGTATTGCATATTTCCCCTTAAGAAACCTTTATTTTGTCTAAGATTTCAAGTATCTTGCTTGCGAGTGCTTTTTGAACTTTTAGATCTTTCATTGCGGAATGAGCATAACTCAATTTTTCGATTCTGCTAACTAATACATCATCAACAAACTCTTCCTGGCCGGTTTTCCGAATTGCTGTTTTCATTTGTATCCCCCTTTAATTAAAATAGGCCGGTTAACCTCAGCCTGCCACGCTTGTTGGATAAGCAGACCATCTTCCCCTTGCTCCGACCAAGGTCAGGCATCACGGTTTACCTCATACCTCCCCGTGTTAATACCGTAAGGTCTCCACGGATCATAAGTCTAGGAGGCTGCTGCCTCCGGGGGAATCTTAATAGCCGCTCTTGTATGCAGCGTTCAGATTCATTACCAGCAATCCCGCGCTCTAGAATACGTCATTCTGCAGAATGTATTCCGCCCTTGGCTTCCTCTGCTTCGGCTTTGACACCTTGGTTTTGCAAACCCAGGCTCTCGGAACAGATTGCTGGTTTGTTTTTCGCTTCTTCTCCTGTTACTAACATTGCAAGAAACTTAGCAAGCTCGGCACACATTGTCTGTACATCCGGCAATGTAATATCTCCAAAATAAGCATGCTGTATTCTAATGCCTAATTTACTATCAAGATTCGCCGGATCGTAATCCGGCGGTATAATTACATTGCATTGTACCCAGATAGTTTTCATTGCCCCCCCCTCCATCTTGAGCAGCATATCTGGTACTTTCTCAGGTATCGGTTTCGACTCATTCATCACATCTAATGCATCTGGCATAATTTTTCTCCCCTTGATTAGTATTCCGCCCAGAGCCTAACCCTGGGAACTATGAGAACCAAAGCTCATAGCGAAGATCTTCTCAAATAATCGCCGACCGAGAAATACTCAGTCCCAAACGATTACCAATATTGCGAAGCGGACATATAGTCCGCCCAATCGTCTCTTTCAAAGAATGACGAGGAGTCGTATTATAGTGGGTTGCCTGGCCCTATCACCAATGGAATTGGATCTTTATACGGTTTATCTGGTCCTGTATGCCAATATTCATGCTTGAGACTTTCTTTGTATTGTTCTTCAATAAGTTCACTTTGTACTATGCCAGATCTATTCGACCTGCTTGGTCCATCTTCACAATCCGTTGGTTTCATACTGTTCTCCTTTGATGGGCAGCAATGAATCTATTTACATATTCCTTTATATCAAACCCTGTTTGTCTCTTTACCCGAAACCTTTCAGCTGATTTACTTATGTATCTTTGACTGCCAGCAGTTGGATGCACTGTGCCCCCTCTCCTCTTTTGTTTACCGTATCTTATCATGCTAACTTTCCTTAAGTAAAACCAATTGTACCCGTGTCATCAACCCAAGTCAATTCCCAGGTACCGGATTCCCAATCTTTAAACCGGGGATAGGGACCAAGATAAGCCGGATACAGGCCCGGGTGAAGAATGTATTCTCTTCTCCTGCCTGTCAAATCGTTTAGAATATTTTTCAATTCTTCCAGTTCGCTTTTATCAAGCTCGATTTCAATATCTTTAATCTTAAGTTTTATTTTTACTTCCATTACCCCTCCTCTAATATTGCATCTGCCGCCTGACCAAATCGATCGAATGCGTACCATACGTCGGTAAAACCTTCTCTAACGCTTTCGTGTAATCCATCAAGTTCTGAATTGTATGGCAGATGGGGAATTGTAACGTTATTTTAGCTATAACCCGACCATATCCACCTTCCCAGTCCCGCCGATCCTCAAGAGCCCTGATATGAGCTTTCAGTTTCTTCTTTGTCATTGCCTTTTCCCTCACACGAAAACTCCGTTATGAATATTTGATGACTAATTTCGTCTAATTCCATTTGACGATTTTTCATTAGCTTATAACAACCAAGACAGAGTTCATACTCTTTATCGTAAAATCGTGCGTGACTAGCGGGTATCCACGAATCATCCCCGCACGCTATACCTTTCCCGCATGCATCACAGGTTACTTTCGTCATGATTTCCCCTTGGTTAATTCTTTATACAGAATAAACAGCACGTCTTGTTTCTGTTTTCTTAGCATCATGCACAATAAAATCAACTTCAGCACTGACTATACCGATTTTACCCTTGGGTCTTTTTTGACACTGATCCAGCATCTGTAAATCGGTCACCGCTTCCAGGAAAGTGTCTAATTTTTTCTGGCTGCAAAAATCCAAACACACACACTTGCCGTTTGTATCGGTAATATGCATATAGTGAATTATCCCTTCTCGTGCTTTATCCATTTGCTTTCCCCTTCATATATTGATGGAATGTTTTAAACACGTTCTTTGGATCTTCTATTCCGTTTATTCGATCCCCTATAAAAAAAGATAAACCCTGAGCTAGTTTACGTATCCTGTCCCCAAACTTCATCTGTTGATCAGCCCAATATTTATAAGGTGTTGGTTCGTAACCTTTGGGTACTTTCATACCCTTTTGTTTATCATCCCAGGTTATCATATACCGACCCTTGTAAAAACGTGCATCCCCCCATCTCCATAACCAATGAGATAAATCTAATAAAAAGGTTTTTACCGGCCCTATTGGTACTAAAATGTAATCTACCATACCTTTCCCCTTTTATTTTATTTCGTATGTTATTAATACTTTTGCATGACATACCTCAGTAAGTTTTAAATGCTCCCACGCAAAAATTGATATATCTTTAACCTCATAAAACTGCTCGTTTTTACTTATCCACTCATTAACTATATCTATTACTATATCATTAAAACCATCGATACCTTTTCCTCTCGAACTAACATCGAATACAATTATACGTTTCATCCTGCCTCCCCCATATAGATACTATAATAGTTTTTACAATATTGTCCTAATTTTTTTACGATTTTTTTTATATTTCGATAACTATCGATTCCCCTGTATGCCTGCAATTACGTAAGTGGAGGATACTTAAGATACACTGGTACGAGGGGGCCTGTCCCCCTTTTGTCTTTCCCCCTTGAACGGGGATTG
>SDBT01002868.1_pt1 | contig 30084 bp, 41 predicted proteins | sample 2277101 | NCBI WGS metagenome assembly SDBT01 (sample SAMN10404973, study PRJNA504765) | marine sediment metagenome | isolation source: marine sediment core GS10_PC15, 103 cmbsf | place: Arctic Ocean: Southern Knipovich Ridge | collected 2010
GGCGAGGTTAAGGCACCAGGAGCTTAACAGGGAGTACGACCTGCCGGTGAATCGAGCTTGACTTATTGTATTGGTTTGCATATTATTTATCCAGTGGCACATTCGCCACGGAGTACGATATCAGTGGAAAGGTTAAGTTCACCGTGTCTTTATCCTCAAAAAGTATTCGGTATATCGAAAACGCCGGGCGTTATAATCTCCGCCCGAACGTGCAAGCAGCGGAAAAGGGAGCTGCCCCTGAGCAGTACCCGGGCAACGGGAGCGGTGGTCGATCCGCTCTAAACCTGCTACGCCCCGGTCCAATATGTGACCGAAATCAAAATCCCTGTATAATGCGGGCCGAGTCACGACCGGCCCACGCTTGCACCTGAAGCGCTGTCCATTGACGTTAACGCCTGCCCAAGCACTCTGACTCCTAAGGTCACGAGGGAAGCAGCGTATGCGTTTCATGGTATCCACTCCTGTTGGGTGTTAAAGCGTAACCCGGCAAGCAAGACATAACCGGGCCACGCTCGGCGGACTACAAGCCCGCCGTGTTTTGTTCTAATGCCAACTGCATGGCCTCGACCTCGCGGCGTAACTCCCACGCCTTGCGGTGTAGCTCAGCCAGCATGATATCCTCGACCGGGTCGGCATGTTCAATCGCACTGTTCAAGTGCCGCGTGGTGAACTCCATCGAGTGGGCGGCTTGCGTGACTTTCTCGATTAGTGTTTTGCGGCGGTCGGATCGTTCGGTTGTGGCCTCAATGCACAAGGCGACCACGTTCTCGACGTCCTCGGTGATCTCGCCGTCGTGGCCCATGAATCCCGATACCTTTTCCGCGAACGCTTTCATTTTCGACATCGTTTCATCCTTGGTTATGGTTAGTTGGTTTGGCGGTATGTAATATGGTTACCGTTAGCTTTTTTCTTTCCGCCGCCGTCCAGGTGTATCCAGTTGCCGCGTTTGGTGCCAGTGAACTCACGTTCGACGGCTACCGGGTGGCGTCTCGACCCTTGCCACTCGATGTAGGTTCCTTTGACGCGGGTCTCTTCGACGGCGGGTTTCGAGGCAATAGCGAATCCTTCGAGCAACGCTTGCTGCTCTTCGGCGTCGAGGTCGATCCAGTATTCGAGCAAGTCTTGCGGATCGTAGAAGTCTGTTCGGTTGTATTCCTTCGACGTGTGGTGCCACTCGGAAGGCTGCCAGCAGTTTGTTTTGGCGAGCCACTTAGCGAACGCCAGCGTGTGCGGCCAGCCAACCAGGTCCGTGCCCTTGATTTTCGATAGCGGCTTGCGGCCATCGGAGTAAGCGGCAACCGCGTTATTCGACATACTGTGGTTTGAGTAGCCTGCCATCGTTTCGCTCCGTGTGTGGGTTACTGTGCTTGTCATGCCTTTACTATATCAGTATTCGGATATTAGTCAACGGATATTTGAGAACATTCCGGGCGGATTACCAAAGTCGTGTCGTAAGTCTATACGGGATAGGGACTTACGGCATCAAAGTATTTTCCAGATCCGGGCAAACTGGTCGGGATTCGGGCATGATTCCAGGGGCCATTTCGGGATTCCCACGGATTGGGCAACCGACAGCGACAGCGTTGGACACGGAGGTTGGTGCTGCCGCGTGCCGATTGCCTGTAGATTAAACAACCGCCTCATAGTGCTTGACGTACTCCGCCGCAATGTCCGCCGGGTTCCAGTATTGATCGAACCAATCGCGGGTGGCGCGGCCGACTTCTAGCAGCGGTTCCGGGCCACGCTTGGCGATCGACCAGAGTACATCCCCGAGTTTCTCGATCTTGACGTTCAGGAAAGGAGACGGGCCACCGCAGGCCGCCATAAGAACCTGAACTACTTCCGGTTTCATGTAGCAGATCGTCAAGGCTCCGATAGCCGCGCCTTCTAACGCCGATCGGTGGTAAGAACCAGTGACGCACTCGTCGATAATCACGTTGCAACGGGCCTTGCGTCGAAGGCATTCAGCCAGGGGCACGCCGGTTATCACGTCGACCTCGACTGGGTGATTCTTAGCGATATTATCCAGGATGGCCACGGTTTGTTCGTAGCCCTTATCGTAGAACTTGTTTCGCCGGTTGGTGATCGACGGGCTGTAGCCTATGCGGATTCGGTCCGTTGGCCCGGGTGATGCTTCGATGTCTAACGGGTTGCGAACTATGTGGCACCCTTGGTATTCCGGCAACGTCGCGTGGTACTGGGCAATGACCAATTGATAGTCAGGTCCAGCCAGGTCGACGCGGTTCGGTTCGCTATGATACTGGATCAACTGCGGGCCGTCGTATCCAACGCGCTTGACGTTGTGGAAGTGAACCAGGTCGCATTGTGGTATCGGGTTGGGCGCCATGACAACCTCCGCCGTGTGTTCCGTGTAAAGGTTTATCACTTCGGCGATGGCCTCGGGGGACCACGCCAGGCCGGTGTGTTTGTAGTGTACTATGTGCATGGTTATTCTCCTTTATCGAACCAGTCAACTTCCAGTAGAGGCCACGTTTGGCCCGCTAATTCGTGAGTGCAATCGGCGAGGAAACAAATCTCTCCATCGTTCACAAACGAGTGGCAGACCAACTCCTCGCTAACCCGTGACAGGATGCTTGGTTTCAGTGTCGGCTTTTCCGTATCGCCGTTCCATGTCCAGTTGCCCGTTCCTTTGCGGGTGCCCTTGATTTGCACCGGGATGATCCGCGTTGGTATCGGCCCCAGCACGTTCAGCATAACGTGCGTTGCCTCTTGTGGTTCGCACGGTTCGTAGCCGTCGTCGCCTATCCGCATTGGTTGAGCTTTCATTGTGCGTTCCTAAGTTTCTCCCTAATTGGTATCTCTCGCGGCATCACACGTTTGACGCCGTCGCCTGTTGCCTTCTCCAGTAAACGAATATCGCGGACCAGTTTTTTAATCCCGTGTGGTTCAAGGCTGGCCGCTTGATCGGTGCCCCACATTGTTCGGTCTAAAGTAATATGCCGCTCGATCACGGTCGCGCCCATTGCCACGGCGGCAAGCGAGAGGGCGATACCTTTTTCGTGGCCGCTGTAACCGACGGGGACTTGGAAAGCCTGCCGCAAGGTTTCCATCGCCGCAAGGTTCAATTCCTCCGGCTCGGACGGGTAGGTTGAAACGCAATGTAGAAGTGTCACATACATAGTGCCGATCATATAAACGGCCTTGCGTATTTCGTCCATTGTTGACATGCCAGTCGACAGCAAAACGGGGCGGCCAGTTGCGGTGCATATATAGGAAAGCAACGGGATGTCCGTCAAACACGCCGATGCTACCTTATAACACGGCGGGTCGAACTCTTCCATAAAGTCGACCGACGGAACATCCCAGCACGACGCAAACCAGGGGATTCCCCGTTTCTTGCAGTGCCGGTCGATGATTATGTATTCCCGCTGGCCGAACTCCAGTCCCCGTTTCAAGTCGCCGTTAGTTGTGCCGAATATGCTTGACCGTTCGCGGGCCAACTCTGCGGGCGTGAACACGACGTCGACGGTTCGCTTTTGGAACTTGACATAGTCGCAACCAGCTTCGACGGCCGAGTCGATTAGCCGCTTGGCAGTCTCGACGTCGCCATTGTGATTGATACCGATTTCCGCGATTACTGTTGTTCGCATCGCGTCACCTTTTCCTTGTGTAGAATGTCATAAAGCCACCGTAAAACGGCGGTGATATTACCGACGTGTCGAACATCTTTAGGAGATTGCCAGGGGTGAAGTGGCGAGTCTCAAAAAATGGATACTCGACCTTCTCAACATCGAAGCCGTGATCCCTCACAAAGCGGTACATGCTTTCCGTTGAGAATAGGCTGATATGCGTAGGGTCGTGAAGTAAGCGGAACTTCTCTCCGAAGCGGCGGGCAAGTCCGCTGTCGAAGTCTGGCGTGCCGATGATTAACCAGCCGCCGGGCTTCAGTATTCTACGCATCTCAATCAGTTCGGCAACGGGGTCTTCTAAATGTTCAATCACGTGATGAATGAACACCACGTCGAAGTGGTCGTCAGGGAACTCGGCAGCAGCAGTGGTCCCCAGGTGGATCGTACCGAACTGTTTGGCGTGATTCGTGGCGAACTCCGATATTTCGACGCCGTGCTTATCCCACTTGTCACTCAGGCCGGAAAGCATGAATCCAGGGCCACACCCAATATCAACAATGCGGCCTCCGGGCAGAGATTCAAGGAACTCGCGTTCCTGTTTCGCGTCGTCAAGATATTGGCCTCCCTCGGCGAGCCTATCACGAACCACGCCGTCCGGATCGGTTGGCGTCCCCCAGTATGCCTCTTCGTAGTCTGGAGGTTCTACAGGGTCACGTCTCGTGAAGTACGGTTTCATTGCATGTTCTCCAAAATCATATCGCACAGTTCCCGCACGGCACCACGGCCGCCCGGTTTGGTCAGGATAATCTTCGCGGCCCGTTTTACCTCGGGGTGCGCGTCGGCAGTGGCCACGGGGCAGCCGACTATTTCCATGGCCCCCAGGTCGTTTACGTCGTTTCCGAGGTAGACGGTAGCAGGCAGGTCTGTATCCTCATCTTTCAACGCCGCCGCTTTGTAGAGGCAGCCATTCATCCAGCCCACCCCCAGTTTTCGGCAGCGGGCTGCCACAACCTCATCCTCTTCCGTGGAAAGCACGAATATCTTCACACCCGCCTCTTGCACCATCTGTATGCCCAGGCTATCGCCACGGTCACATACCACGCTTTCCTTGCCGTATCGGTCGGTGATTACCATGCTGTCAGTCAGCACGCCGTCGAAGTCCAGAATAAGGTTCGATACGGTTTTAGGGAGCTTTGCCAAGTTGCTCTTCCCGTCGAATAGCGGGGCCAGTTGGCAGGCAATGAGCAAGTCGGCCGGCGTGTCAATTTCAATGGCACCCTCGGTAGGAATTATGTAATGACCAATGGCACCGAAGAACCGGTATTTGCTGGCAACGAAACCAGGGATACGGCACGCATAAACCGAACCGGACTCCAGTTGCTCGGGATGTCTGTCTTGCCTTCGTAGTCTATTGTTAGGAAGTCTATCGTTAGGAAAGTGATTCACTCCATCACCGTCAAGCCACACATGCCCATGGAAAGGCAACGCCGCAAACGCCGAATCTATCACGGAGTCTCTGCTGAGTACCCCTAGCGTCCCGTCAATATCCTCCCCGGTGACAAACGGCGAAGTGCATTGAACGAACGCCAGCACGTCGTAACCGGGCATTTGCTCCAAGGCCCACAGCAAGGCCGATTCACTGGAGCTTTCGTCGGTGCTTACTTCCGGCGGTTGGAGTATCGCGTATGCACCGGCCTTGTGTGCGACTTCGGCTATCTCTTTATCGTCGGTGGTCACCACTACGGTATCCACCCGCTCCGCGTCAAGACATGCGGTTACCGCCCGGACTACCAACGGCACGCCGCCAACCTTTTGCAGGTTCTTTCGCGGGATGCCCTTCGAGCCGCCTCGGGCTGGGATTATTGCGATGGTTTTCATTGTGTTACCTTTCCGTGTGCTACGGTTTTCATTGTGTACTTTCGTTAATAACAAACTTCAGTTTACCCGCCCTGGTCTTTTCCAGTGCGTCGACGAGCTTTACTTCTACAGACAGCCCCTTGCATATCTCTTGCACGGTGTTTATCAGCATGGCCCACTGTTCGTTGTTCCACGTCGGGCCAGCCACCACGCGAACTACCATGTTCCCGGCCGTCGTTTGCACATACTGAATGGCCTTGAAGTCCAACGGTTTACCTTGACACTTCACGTGGGATACGTGGTGCAACAGGTAGCTCGGCGAAAGGTCGCCACCGGGTAGCGTGATAATATCGTTCGCCCGGCCTTGAACGGTGATTATCGGATGCTTGCGGCCGCAGTCACAGCCTCCCTCCCGCTCGAATCGGTCCCCGTTGACGTACCGAATAAACGGCATGGCCTCGTTCCATAGGTCAGTAACCAGCATGGCACCGTCCGGATCATGCTCCAGGTAGGCCCGCTCCATTGTTTCGTGCATGCCCTCGCCTAGTTCGCAATCCCAAGCCGACGCCCCTCCGTCGCAACAGCAATATTCCTCGAATACTTCGCCGTTGAACGCCTCTTCTATTACGCCGCGTGTCTCACGTTCAAGCTGTTCGGCAATGAGATTGATCGACGGTATTGTGATTTTGTAATCGTTACTGATGATCCAGCACGCGAGAATATAAGCCGTCGAGACATAAGCCCGAAGCTGCTTAGGTTTGAACACCATTATCTGCTCAACCACGCCGCGAATATCCTTCTCGTCCATACTGCCAGGGATGTTCAGCACCAACGGCCCTCGACCAACGCCGCCGCGCTGCGAACACACAACTGCCCGCGCGTCGGTGCGTTGGTCGAACTGCGACCACAGCCAGCCGCGATTATGGATAGCCGCCCGCATGGCTTCGGTTTCACTGTCTTCGTGGTATACCAGCGGTTCGCCCGTACTCCCGCCGGTTCGCATGTTGGTGCAGACTCGAAGGGGATTGACCCACTTCGCCGTGTCTTGCATTATGGCACGGGTGACGATCGGCAACCGTTTCAGGTCCGACAGTTCGCGGATACCGGCAACGTCGACGCCCTTCCACAGTTCTCGGTAGCCACGGATGTTATCGTTGGCGTACTGAACTATGTGCCGCATGGCTTTGGTTTGGAAGTCGCGTAGTTGGGTGTACGACCACCATTGGGATTCGAGTAGGTTAATCATCTACCTGGCCCTTTTCGTGTTCTTCGCAGAATGTCTTGCATTCCGTCAGCGTGCCATTCTTCGTTGAAATAATGGCTCCACACCCACAGAACGCCCCCCAGTTATTTGAGTGTGCGTTGTACTCGACTGTATAGTTTGCACGTTCACGCGACACGGAGTAGCCATATACTTTGTTGCCGCAGGGTGCCAGTTCCCACTCCAACAGCTTACGGTTACGCCTCCTTGCTAACTCTAATTGTTCGCCTACGTCGAGTAGTGCCAGAACGCAAGGGTCGGTGGTCTTAATTGCCTCATCACACATATCGCGGGCCAGTTTCCTAAAGCCAGCGACACCGTGTTTGCCTTTCACGTGTTCCGGGGTATCGTCCGTGGGTGGCTCTTTCGGGAACTGCTCGTCGAACTTCTTGACGGCATTGTCCGCATCACGTTTTATACACTCGCGCGTAAGCCCCGGCTCTTTGTTGGCTGAACTCAGGTAAACGTCAACCCACAACTGTTGTCTTATTTCTTCTCTAGGTTTCATCGCTTGCCTCTGTTGTTTCCGTGTGCTTTAGGAACTTCGCTGTGAGTCGCTTCCACTCGTCGGGCGACATGCCCTTGCGTTCCTTTTGACGTGATTCGTGGCTGTCCACTACTGCTTCTATTTGTTCAGGGGTTAGCAGTAGGGTTATCCCGTCCGTGTTTATCATGCACTGATAAGTCAACGCGGTAAGGGTCTCTTGGATACAGTCCAGGCGTTCGATAATAGCCCTGGAAACTTTCGGTTCGAGTGTCACTTCGACAGTCGCTTCTCCTGCTTTGGCCATTTAATTAGCCCTCCGTTCTTTCGCATCGGCAACAGCCAGCTTCCACATTACCAGCGCGGCCCGGCCGTTGCTCCCTTGTGAAATGCCATCGCCAGTATAACGATAGCGGTAAAGCGGCTCGTCAAGGAAAGCCAGCGGGGCCACCTCTTCCATTTTCAGGGTGATGTCCCGGTCGGCCGCCCGTGTGAACTTCGCATCGAAGCCGGGGGTCTGTAGGTATTCTTCCTTTCGGAACACCTTGAAATGGCTCACGGCGTCTTTATCGTCAATGATCGAGCCGGTTGGTAAGTGGTTCGGTCCGAGTTTCATTGCCACAAGGTTTTCGTCGCAATGGTGATACTGGGAGTAGAGCAAACCTGCTTTTGGGTTATCGTCCGCGAAAGCCACCATCCGCTCCAAAGCGTTCGGCTCGAGCGCATCGTCCGAATCCAGCATCCCGATAAGGCCGCCCCTGGCTTGCGTGAAACCTCGGATATGACAGACAGACACGCCGCCGCGTTCATCGTGACCGAACCCCCGGATGTTCGGTGGCCAGCCCCGGCAGCCGTGCTTTTCCTCGCAGTAGTCGAACACTACCCGGTTGGCAATGGCCTGCGAATCATCCGTCGAGTAATCGTCGATAATCAGCAGTTCCCAGTCAGTGTAGGTCTGCGCGAACACCGAACGGATTGCCGTCTCGATATACTTGGCCTTGTTGTAGTTGGCCATGACTATTGTGAACATTAGTTACCCCACCATCCTGCGAAGACACCACACGCAACGACCGCCATAATGCCGCCGCATACATAGCCTGCTTTTAGCAACGCTGGCGATAAAAACACCAATGCCGCCGCCGATAACAAAAGAGCTAATACCGCTGACACGTTGATTATGATATTTGCATTCATGTTACGCAGTCCTTCCCGAAGAATGTCTTTAGTTTACCGCTCTCCGACCGAAACACGTCGGCCAGTGAAATGTCGTGTCTCGAATTGACCCCGTGCATTAGAGCAAGCGAACAGGGGCACTCAGGGGCTCGGCACGTTCCGACCGATTGCGGTTTGGCATCCGGGAACTTGCCGAGAACCTTGCCGCCCTTGCCGCCGCATGTTCGCACGTTGAACTCGCAATCGACCACAAGGAAGTCTAGGCCGGAAGTGCATTGGGCACCGTTTACTTGCCAGCGGGCCAATGACGCATTCCAGTGCGCGGGGTCGGTATGCTCGGAACCCCATAGACGCGGTCGCACTTCCTTAGCTGGTTGTACAAGTCCGTCGAAACCGCGTCCCTTGCTAAAGTCCCGGTAGTGCGTGATCTTGATAATGAAGTCGTGATTGTCAGCCACGGCCAGTATCTCGTCAAGCTGCTCCATATACGACGGGTAGGCCAGCATCATCGGCCACACGGTAATACCAGCCTCACGCAACTTGTGCAACCGGTCCAACGTATGCCCCAAGGCATCGTGCCGTTTCAGTTCGTCCCAATGGATCGACCACCATACACCGATGTTTTCCGTGTTGCATTGCAGCAGTTGGTCGACCCGCGCGTGGGCAAGGTTCGTATTGACCACTACCGCGTTATCTTGCGAAAGGTCCGCAATGATCGGCATGGCACCGGGATACATTAGCGGCTCGCCGATTGAGCAGAACCAGTAGAGAATATCCCGGTCCGGTAGCTTCTCTGCGAACTTATGGTAATCGTTGGCCGTCACGATCCGGGAGTTTTGCCGCCGTGGATCGTCCGGTTTGATGTAGCAGTATTCACACCGGAAGTTGCAGCCGGCGGGGAACTCTGTTAGCAGTAGCGTTTTCATATCGTGGCAATCTCCCTAACGGTTTTCTCGGCTTCCGGGTCTGATTCATTCATGTACTTGATTCCGTCGATTATCACGTCACGATGGGACGCACACTGAAAGAAGTTCTGTAGGCCAATGTGGTCGCCACGCTGGACGAGTTCACGAATCCACCGCTGGTACTTCTCGCGGTACTTTAGACGGGCAAAGGCTTGCCAGTGGCGTTCGTATTCGAGTTCGTTTAGCCGGTCGATGTCGGCTCTGAAATCATCAGCCACAAGCCCCGTGTCTGTTACGCGGTAAGTCGTGTAGTCGCTTTTGCGGGTTTCTGTATCGTAGGTGACGAAATACCCACGGTCGCTAAAGGGAGACTTGAAAAGGAAGTTTCCGAGTCCATAGTTAATCACCTTGCCAGCGTAGCAATCAGAGGCCATCGGTACGTGGGTGTGGTGACCGACAATCAGGTCGCCACCAGCGTCCAAGATCTGGCGATACTCCCGCTGCATTCTCGGACTCGGCAACGGGCAACCTTCGCTCCCGCCGTGGATAATGAAAATGAGTCGCTTGAATCTGGATCGCCACGTTCGGAAGTGATACAGCACTCGCTCCATGCCAGCGGTCGTAATTTGCCCTTCATTCTCCGCTAGGGCCACTAACAACACGTCGCCGGGTAGTTCCACGGTTGCCAGCAGGGGCGTGTGTCCCGCGTCGTAGATGGCCTGTTGCGTCGCGTTGAATCCCTCTAGCCCGTAATCCTCCGTGTGATTATTCGCCAGCCCACACACCACCTGCGGACCCTTGGGCAGCGTTGCCAGTTCGGCCGGATCGGTGTAAAGGTGCGGACCCTGCTTCGGCCGTTTCGTCCCCTTGGCAAGTGAACACTCGACGTTGGTTACGAACACGTCGCACGACTCGAACTCTGCGCGGAACGGGCCGTAACGGTCTTCGCCGAGATTCGGTAGCGTCGATGGGCACCAGTCGCCGGTGAATATGATCTTCATTGACATTCCCCTGACGGTAGTTGTTTAAGTGTCAAAGTTACTTTCGGTCGCACCGTCCCGATTGCTGTAACCTGCTTAAGGTCTACGACCGCCTCCACGTTGCCGTCGCGGTTCTCTACCTTCAGGCCCTCTATTGTCATATCCCGGCCATCCACTGTCACGACGCGGTCGAGAATGTCAAACACCGGCTTCAGGGCGTAGTTCACTGTCGTGTCTTTTGGATCGTCGCTCAGGTCTACGCCGCAACTCTTTTGTATTGCCCTTGCCATGCTGCGAACACTACGCTCGATAGATTCATTGACTGACATCGACTTCTTACACGGTGGCGGTGGTATGTCTGGCATGTTGAACACCTCGTCGGTAACCCAACACTCATCTACCCACACCCGAAGTGTACCGTACCCATACGACATTCTTTGTTGTATGTTTGCCCATTCTAACCACCTAGTTTTGCCTTCTATTGTCCAGGGGATAAACAGGAACCTGCGTACCATCCGACGTGTGTTTTCTGCAACGTTCTTGAATCTCATGCGTCAATCCTCCGCACCCAGCCCTCAGCGGCCCAGGTGTCTATCAGTTTGCCTTCGAGCTTGTAATCGTGGTCGCAATGAACATTCACCCCGGGCGATTCGTAATAGCCGCACTCGCCATTGTAGAACCCAGCGACGTCAATCATGGAATCCGGCCAGAATCGATGAGCCAGGGCAATGGCCCACAAGCCGGTCGACGGGGCGTTCCTTTCCACGGGAAGGCCGAAGTCCGCCAATTGGTGGGTAATATCCTCGCCAAGGTCGAACCGCGTGAATGTCAACACATCCATGTCGCCCAATAGCCGCTCAAATCGCTGCCAGTATGGCTGGTCGAGCGGTTCGCGGCCTGCTACCGTCGTTACCCATATCTGCTTGGCATCGCCCGCAAGCACCCCACACGACGATATGGCATCGACCGCACGATGGCAGAGCCCGATAATCCAGCGGGTGGTTTTCTCGCCAGTGTCGGGGGGGTGGGTGGAGAACGTGTTGATGCGGATCACTTCGTCGTGGCCGTCTATGATCGAACCCAGCCCGCGATTGCGGAGCGACGGGGAACGGCCGACCACTACGATCGTGGGAAAAGGCGAGACGGCCGCCGGTTCTTGTTCCGGGCATTCTGCTGTTGACACGCTACTCCCCTTTCGCTAAGTCAATTGGCTCTGCTAAGTGTGCCGACTGGTTTTGTTCCAGCAAGTCCACTCGCCATTGCAATTCACCGATTCGCTGACTATGAGCCAAGCTTGATGAGAACCAGCCAACCAACAACGCGAGTACGATTACCCAAAGCACTTTATTCCAACTCATAGCTTCTCCCTTCGGTTTAGAAAATGCGAAGCGACGGACGGCGCTGGGCTGTCCGTCGCTCGCAAACCCCAAGCGCAGAGTGCCATCTCAGAATCGCCCGGGGACAAGTCGTATTGGGTAATGATGGCACTCATAATGCACGATTATACGGAATCGCCGAAACGTGTCAAGGGCAGAATCGAAAAAGACGGATTTAGCGGGGTTTCACGTCGCTACCGCACCCAGGGCGTATGCCAGCCAGTTTTGGCACGCAACAGTAACAGGCTATTTCTCCCCGCATCGACATGGCACCAATACCGAACGATATGCCGCTTTTCGACATATCGGCCGCAAGCAGTTTCCCCATACCTTGCCGCGATACCATATAGGCATGGGTGCGCCACACAAGCCGGGCCTTCACTAGATGCTCAGAAAATCGTTGCGGCGGGTTTGGCAGTTGGTAGCCCAGAAACATAATGTCATAATCGCTCGGCAGTTCGGATAGGCATTGCTCGAATTGCGGCCCTATGTCCCCTTCAGTTTTTACGTCATCCTCGAATACCAGGATGCTTTCGCGTTCCCTATTCTCGGCGTAAACCTGTAGGTGAGATTCCATGCACCCTTGCCAGCCGCGCGGACCGTCGGCGGCTTGGAACACGTCAACTTGGGGCAACCACGACTGGGCACCCAACAGAGCCAAACTGGCGTCGCGTCTGTCCGTGCGTTCAGACAGCGTAATCAGAATCGCTTTATTCGGGGATTGCTCAGACACGTTTAATACTCCAACGGCCTTCGTTTGGTGTTCCGGTTCCTAGTATGTTTACGTTATCGCTCAGAGCGTTGCCGAGCTTGCCTACCATCTTAAAGCTCTGGTCAGCTTCTACCTCTACTAATACCGATGTGGATACGGTTTTGTATTCCGCTCCGCCACACACACTTACGAATACCTCCCGAATGCCAGTACCAGCAAGAGGCGCGGGTGAGTCGTTTATCTCCAGCCACAACTCCACGTCGACGAAGAAGTTGTTTTCCTCGGTATTCTGAATCTGGACGGTGTAATTCATCTCGTACACGCCATCCTGCGTAATCTTTATATCGAACCCCGCCGCCGGTGTGTCGGTGTCGAATAGTTCACTATCGCTGGTCGACCAAACGTCAAAGCCAGTAATGTCGGTATCCGAAGTGGAAGTAATAGCAACGGCACCCGTTAAGAACAGTTGTATGAATTCCGATGGTTGGCTTGATGCTTCGATAATCTCATACTTGCCGAGAATCTCATCCCAGTGGGCCACGCCCTTGGCGTCGCTTTTCATCCACGCGTATTCGCTCTGAGTGTCGTGAACTACTTCCTTGTCATCATCGAGAATGGGAATTGGGTTTTCGCCATTGTAATAATCCGTGAACGTGCATGATGCTTGGCCCGTCGTAGTTTCTCCCATATCCTCCGTCAGTGTAAAATGCACAACCTTCGCTATCGACTGTATGCTGATAATCTCCCAGTTGGTTCGGTCGTGTGCCTTGATGGCGCGCCCCCAAGCTCCGGCAAGCGACGATGTCCGAGCCCAGCCGCTATACTGGCCGCGTGTGTCGGCTACCTCAAATACTATGGACGTATCGGGCACGTAACTGGTGCCGTCCCATTTGAGAAGATACGCATCGGCGAGACCGCCATGACCTAATTCGGTTTTCAGTTCGAACCGTCGAAAGAGATACGGCACAAGCTGGTCCGGCTTGCGGTGGTTGCGAGTGCCAGCTTTCATTTGCCGCTCGACCCACTTCATGGCGCGATTGAGTCTGGTAACATGCGCCGCTTCTAATAGTAAGCCAGCCATTAGATTGCCGCCGGGGTAAGGGTAAGGTGTGTTCCAATGTCAAGCGTGACGTCACCGGGGGAACATCGTACCAGGTCTATGCCGTTTGTCCAGGTCACCGTCTTGGAAGTATCTCGAATCACCCCGCCCGCGTGAATGCTGGCATTGGTGATCGTCCGGGCTCGCATATCACGCCGGAAGTCGAGCGTGCCGTTGATTCCCACCCGGGCCGTGGTCATGGTTCCTGACGATTTGTAGAAGTACGTCCCACCGTCCAGATCTAGGGTCGTTACCGTGGCCGCGCCCTTTACCGTGGTATCGCCGCCGGTCTGGGTAATCAGCGTGGCATCGTTTTCGATAAACAACTGCCCGCCGCCTTTGTCTATGTTGGTCAACGTACAACCGTCGCCGCATTCTACAAACGCATCGGATTCGATGTTGTTCAGGAAACCGATCGTCAACGTGGCAATGGTGGCCAGTTCTCCCGCGAACGGTGCGACTGAAACGGTGCCCTTGGTGACTTGCATCACGTTCGACGCATGGGTGCCCTTCCAGATAACAGCGCCAAGAGCATCTTCCAGCTGGTCGCCCGTGTCATTGACGAATATCGTGGTTTGTACGGATCCGGTGTCGAGCTTGAACCGTCCGCTGCCGATTCCCGCACCGTCCCCGATAACCGCCGTGGTGACTCCCACCGCCAAGTAGGTGTCTCGATATTCGACGTAATTGGTTCCATCCGTGTTCGTTCGAGCCAAGCCAACTACCCCGGTGTAGCTCTGGTCCCTGTTCAGGCTGGTAAGCGTCACGGCCGATTGAGCCAGTCCGTAGAGGATCGAAACGGTACTGTCGGCCAGCACCACGTCGTCCGCGTTTACGGGCACCGCACCGGTAGACCAGTTGACAGCCGTCGACCAGTCGTTGGGGCCGCTGTTGCCTATCGTGTCGGCTTGTGTGAAGGTCTGGTCGTCTGCAGCACCTCCGCCCGCTTCCGTGGTCGTCAATACCACGGAGAAGTCTTTACCGGCCGTGTCCGCGGTCAACGTGAATGTGCCGTCACCAATACCCAGGGCCGTTATCTCGGCAAACTGCGGATGCGTGGTTGCGTCCAGTAGATTCCAGGCCGTGGCAATCGCGTCGGCCACAACTGACAGTGTGGTACTCGCGGCCACGTGCGTCAAGATAGCGTTGCCCATTGTGACAATGAACACGTCCCCGACTTCCACTGTTCCGCCAACTGTGACGGTGACTACCTTGGCAACCGCCGGTGCGCCGCCTTCCCATACTACTGTGGCCATTGGTCTATTCCTTATTCGAGATTGAGTCTTGCAAATGGTTTTCTATGGAGAACGTGGAAGTTAATAAACTCGCCGTCGCCAACCTTGACGCGGCGCCTCGGTAATCGCTGGCCGTTGCCGTCAAGGTGGACGGTGCTGATTACTTTGTCCTTGTCGCTGTCGCTTGGGTACACTCTAATCTCATTGCCGTCGTCGTCGTCGAACTTTTCGACATAATAATCACCTTGATCTAACACCTCGCCAGTGATGTCGTTCCAGTTTAGACCACCCTTCGGTAAACCGTGTATCTCATACGTCACGCGAAAGAACGTAAATGTCTCGTATTGCTGCTGGGCGCTGATTCTTTTCATTAAAGCATAACCCGGCGGGTAACCGAACACGCGGTCGCTGTTCACGGCTCCATTGTACGGCGGATAGAGTTTTCGATTGTAGTTTTTCTCATTTCGTGCGATGGTGATTATCTCATAGCCAAGTGTGATTGACGGACTGTCCTGGAATAACTGGCCAGCCGAGTTATTGAACACTTTTCCGCGAAGGTCTGTCCAGGGGAATGTTTCTATTTCGCCACCAGAAAATGAATGAATCGCCGGGCGGTCGAGCGGGTTCTCCACTGCTTGTTCCGGGTCATTCTTTTGCGGGTTGTTATTGCCACCGCCGCCCTTTTTGTTTTGTTTGTCGGGCGTGCCATATTCGATTGTCACTTCCCAAATAAACTGGTCAACCTTCTCCGGAGAAATCTTTATTACCGTGAGGTCACCGATTGAGTTCTCACCGACGGAATACGGTTGGTGCGGCCGGGGAAGCCCCGTGGCTCGCCGTACCACTATGCCGTCATCATTTCCCGACGATACTTGCACGACGAATACGCGAGTCGCCTGCTCGCTGCCGCTGAGTTCCGTCGAGGGGCCGCTTCGACGTAGAGTTAGTTCCGATACTGATACAACGCTCATGCTGGCACCTGCGCTATGTCTGGTTGGTCGAGGTTAGCAAGTTCATTCTTGATGTCTTTCAGAAGTCGATTCCGTGTCTCGGCCTTCTTTAACATTTCATTGGCACCGACAAACGATTGCCGGGCCGCCGCCGATCCTCGCAAGCTACCCGCCGCACCACCGATGGCACCGCCACCCGATCCGCCGCGCAAGTCGGCAAGGGCTTTCATTTGTCCGCGTTGCAGGGTTCGGTCGTCGATAGCACCCACGGAACGCAATCGCCGAAGGTCTTCGAGCTGGTCGCGGTATATTTCTTCGGCCGTGCGAAGTGAGTCAGTGATGGCCTTGCCTTGTTTCATGGCGTCGGCCTGTAATTTGTTCGCTTTCTTTTGTGCCTTCATGGCATCGTCTGCTGCCTTTTTCTTCCGGTCTGCGTTGGTCGCCAGCACTTTATCCAAAGCTATCTGTCGCCTGAGTGGTGCCAGTTGCGCATCATCCGCACCGGCTCGCTTCAGCCTCAGTAGTTCCTTCTCTGCCGATGACATACCCGCCGTGTCCCTGGCAAGCTTCATCTTCGCTACCGTATCGTCAATGGAGTCCTTTATTGCTTGGCGTTTATCAGCAATAACCTGGACGGCCCTCGCCTCCTTATCGGCTGCTAATGCCGCTTCTTCGTTTGCTGTTTTTATTGCCTGAGCCGCGTCACGCGCCTCGATATAACTCTCGGCAAACTTCTTTAGAATGACATCATTATCTGAACCATACACTGGAGGCAATAGACCATCCTCTGCTAACTTGTTCTGTTCAGCAATCCATGCCTTGAATATCTCAGTAGATTCTTCAATGTTCTTGCCGCCGAACTTCGCTTCGTTAAGGGCATCTATTCTATCCTTAGCAAACCCGGCCTCCTTACCAACTTGCGTGAAATTGTCTGCTATGAAGCTCAAGATGCCCCCAACGCTATTAGCCGCACCACTTCCTTCCCCTGAAGCGAATGATGCCTTAATCTTCTCCCAACCCTCCTGGAAGTCCGTCATCTGTTTACCAGATACGTCGTCCATTGCTTCGCCCACGCTTCGCATATCATCGTCATTCTGTTTCAGCTGGTCACTCATACCAAGCAGGGCGGCCGTAACTGTGATTGTCTTGGCTGTAAATCCCAACGAAAGTAAGAAGACTGCTTTTTCCTCCGCACCCATGCCAGCCATAGCCTGGGTTAAGTCTTTAGCAATGGCAGACATTTTTCGGAACTCGCCGGCTGTTCCAAACACTGCCACCCCTGCCGCCTTAAAAGCCTCCTTGTTTTCAGTTGCTTTGAGTGCGAGATTCCGCAACAAAATATCCAACCGCGTTCCAGCCTCCGCCCCCTTGATGCCCTGAGAGGCAAACAGGGCAAGTATGGCCGTCGCCTCTTCTAGGTCTAAACCGAACAGTCGGGCCGCGTTCGCTCCTTTATTTGTCAGGGCTTCCGAGAACTGTTGAACGGTTGCGTTGGCTACCCTATTGGCTCCGACCAGTACATTACCAACGTGCGTTAGTCCCCGCATATTTTCGGCAGCGTTTTTGGACGATAGCCCCATTGCCATCTGTGCGTCGGTCAAGAGGTCAGTGGCAGTGGATAGATCGAACATGCCGGCCTGAGCAAACTTGGCCACAACTGGCAATGCTGCTAACGACTGCTGAGCATCCAGACCAGCCGACGCCAGGAAGAAATATGCCTTCGCGGCTGCTTCGGTGGAGAACACCGTATTGAAAGCCACTTCATTGGCGGTCTTTTGCATCGTCGCCACCATCTTATCGCCGACGTCACCCATGATTGCCAACGACGAACGCATGGCACGGTCGATATTTTCCTCCATTCTAAAGAACGCCATCGCACCACCGATAGCAGCCAGCGGTCCTATCATCGTCAGCATGGAACTTGCGAGAGTCCGCATTCCCGCCGCCGCTGCTTTAGACATAACTGACGTTTTAACCAGCGATGCGTTGAGTTGTTTGATTTTTCTTGTGTATGCTGTCGTACTGATTAGCCCGAGCTTCTGCAATCGATTGAGTCTGGCAATCTCAAGGTTCACTCCCTCCATTGGTGTTTGCGTTTCCGTGAATACCTTCTTCGCCTGCCGTTGCCAACTACGCATATCGGTAACCGAGGAATTCATGCCCGCTTTGAATCCCTTCGTATTGGCGACTACGTTCGCCGTCACTGTACCGATTGCGTTGCTCATTGGTTGCCTTTCATTTTGGCTCGCATGGCTTCCGTGGCCTTTTTGAACGCATGGAAATTAGCCTTCATTTCAGCGTCACTTTGCACGGGTGCCTGTTGCTTTGGCTTTCCACCGAAGCTCGGCATGTAGTGGCTGGGTGGTTTCGGTTTACCCTTGCCGGGAGTAAATGCGTCTATCACGTGGCATATCATGCCACTTCGCAAGTCCGCACGCTCCGGCCCCCAGGGGTCCAGGTCATACGCAATCTGCCATTTAACAAAGTCCATGTCCGACATACGGTCGAGCATGCCTTCCACGTCCGTTGTGTGTTCAACAGTCCTGGCTAGGAGGAAGGCGAAGAGCCAGCCGGGACTGTCTCGGAGTTTTTTGCCAGTTGCTCTTGAACCTCAGCAGTCATGCCCGCGCCGTCCTGGAAGGCTTTCGTCAACCGCTGGATGACAGCCGAGTCCAGCCCGGCGATAACATCGGCATCGTCAGCCGTGAATATCGCAGTGCCGTCTTTATCGCACACACCGATGGTCAACATGCCGACGGTGTGGTCCACTAGCGTGGCATCATCGTCGAAGTCGTCAATCGTGTTCAGACGCTCCCGTGCCGTCAGTCTCTTGACAAACACGTCCCCGTCCGTCCCCTCCCATTCCGGTGTCGGAACTGGTGTCGGTGCCGGTAGTTTCTGCGCCAAGATTGTTTCCCGAAGATTCATCGCACTCTCCCGTAAAAGGTTTCGCTTCCGTAAATGCACCCCACGACATTTGTGGTTGGTGCGTATTCGTTATGTCACTCACGCCGGCAGCTTGCGACACAAGCCACTCGACCGGAGCGTATACGTTTTGATGCTTGTGGAATCGTCCTAATTGGTGGTCGACCGGCAAGTTGACGTGGCCCTCGGTAATCACCTTCAACACGTCAGCCATGGCAGGCCCTCGAATAGCATGGGCATGGGTCCGGTTGACGTTGTAACACTTCACGATTCCGCGGCCAATGTCCTCGGGCGGTTGTCGAACTTGCTGGAGGTGTTGGCCACCCAAGTACACCTGGTCCCAATCGTTCGGCACCATATCGGCGAACCGTCGCAACCGTCCCGCGAAGTCTTCGCAGAATACGGCATCATCCTCCAGGATCAACAGGGAGCCCACACCGTCCCGTATGGCCGCGCGGAACGCTTCCACGTGAGAACACAAGCAACCCCAGGTGCCGAGGCTGCAATGATACCAGCCTGGGCGACGGCGGGACGCTTCACCATCAACGGCCGACACCCTTTCAGGTGCCGGGCATATATCGGCGATAGCATCCCAGTCAACCGCTTTGGACCGCAGGCGGAAGTCCGCCAAACGATCCTCGCGGCTATCGATGTTCAACACGATAGTTCTATCAAACACGGTTCACCTCCGTATTACAGTGACGATCCGACGGCGCTGCTCGGTCGGAACGTGAGGTTAGTCGAAAGCTTGTCGTCCAAGCTACCACTACGGCCATTGTCAACCAGTATGACGCTGGAAATGTCTTCCGTCCCGCCGTCGAACCAAAGAATTGCCAGGGCACCGGCGGCACCGCCAACCAATGCACTGACACCGACCACTTCGCAGGTCACCGTGATGTCGGGAATCCCCGCAATATACGAATGCAATAGATCCGTGTTGCCGGTCACGTCAATCGCGGCCCGCGTCTCTTGAAAGTCGATACTTAAGAGCGGTCCCACGATGGCACCCGCAAATGAAAGCGTCGATCCGTTAAATCCTTCGTTGGCCATTGTCTTTCTCCGCCACACTCCCGCGTGTGCTTTCCCGCAAAATTAAACGCAGGCAGGCGGTTTCGGGAGACCGCTTTTCGGATGATCTATCCTAGCCCACGTCGTTTCTGTTAAGCTGGTTTCACGTTGTACCAAAGTGAATAATCTTGTCGCACTCGATGGGCCGCAAGCTTATCTTCGCCGGGCAGTACCGGCTCAGGCGCGTCCGATCCGTCTTCGTAGTGGCAGCTGCTTATCTGGGGGTCGCCGGTTGCATCGGTCCAATTCTTCAGGGCCTCTTTAACGGCCTTGGCAAGCGTCCTGGCTACGTCGTATGAAGCCGCCCAGCAGTCTACCTGTATTCGTGTGGTGTTTGTCTCAGTGGCCCCGGTCGAGTGGTTTACCGACACGTCACTGATTACCTGATACGTGATGTAAGGTAGTGCCGTTTCCTGCATGGCTTTGATCGGGAATGCCTTAGTCCCGACGATGTCCGTCACGGCCGTTGTCGCTATCAGTTTTGCGTATAGTCTGGTCTGTGGCATTATCCCGTGCCCCCCAGCTTCGCCGCTTCTTTTTCAATTCCCTTGGCGATACCGTGCGTCAGTGTGGTCAGGGCGATGCTCTTGCGTGCGTCGTAAGCTTTGCGGACTATACCCAGTGGTTCAACTTTGCCTACCACTCGGCCCTTACCAGTGCGGCCTTTTAGTTTGCTCTTCTGTGCGTGGGTTGATTTCTTAGACCCGCCACTTAATCTTTCCGTTGTGCCACCCACCACGATCCGGTGACCGAACTCCAACAGGTAATCGATGTTCGATGGGTATGTCTTGTTACCCCGGCCAGTAAGGTCGAACACCTTGAATCCAGCAACACCCACGATAGTCTCGCCACGATAGGTGCGTATCCTCTTATTGGCCGACGCCTGAAACTCTCCCGTGTCCTTAGCCGCCGATGCGTTGGCATGGATTGCCTTTCTAAATATGTCAGTGGCCTTCACAACCGAACGCCTTACCACACGCCTGGCAACACGTTCGGGCAGCAACCGTAGCCGTCTTTCAAGTTCCTTTACGCCTGTTATTTTGACACCCATTAGGATTGCTCCACGCAACGCATTACCAGTTCTTTTTGTCTGTCGTCTCCAATCGGCGGACCAGCCAAGTTTAGTATCCGCGTGCCGTACTTGATTCGCATGGCCGAAGTAATCGTAATGTCCGTTCGCCAGCGAATCGTAATCACTGTGGTTATCTCTGGGTTGACTTGCTGCGCCCGCCACACCTCACGTGTTCCGAGTTCCGAAACCTCTGCCCACGCATCACCCAGCTTCGTGAACGTCTTCAGTCGTTCACCGGTGTCAGCACTCGGCTCACTTAAGGTGGGCTGCTGAATGATTACTTTGCGTCTGTATTTTCCTGCTCTTGGCATGGGGGTAATCCTTGAGTGGCTCGAATAACGTCTTCCACTGTTCCTTTAACGAAACACGCCTCATCGCCCTGCAACCGCAAGACCACTACCGGGCCGTCGCATCCCAGCAACTCTCCCGGTTCCGCCCGGTCGATTATCTCAGGATTGAATCCCATGGATACCACTTCACCGGACCAATCGGCCGCTATGCGCGGCAATACGTCAAAGGCTATCAGCATTAGCTCGGCCTCCGATATATATAAGGCCCGAGTAGATGCTTGAACGCCGGCGGCATCATCTCTTCACCTTCACGGAACTCGTAAAAATGCCCAGCGTGAATCTCGATGGCCTGCTTGATCGGTTGCGGTACGTCGTCTGGTCCACCGTAGCCACACGTAAACCGCACGATGACTGAATCCGGGTGAAGTCGAATCGTCGGCCACACTTGATTGAACTTGAGTCGCACAACTCCCACGCCGTCAACTTCCCCTTGTTCCCACACGTCAGTCGAAAGTGTTTGCTCCACGCCGTCCGTGTCGATGTAATGGACATAGGCAACAGTGCCAACCGGCGGAAAGCTTAGCTCTAACTGGTCAATACAGGAGTCAAAGTATTGGTCCCACGTCTGAGTACAAAACTTCGACCACGTGTATTCTTCGGCTGCTGCTTGTGCTGCTGTAACCAAAGCTGCAAGTTGGTCGTCCTCTTCATGTGAGTCGATCCGTGAATGGTCGCGCACGTCCTTGGCAGTTACGGGGAACTCAGTGGGGCCGGTTTGTAAAACGAGTTTAGCCATGGTCGTTATCCCGTTGTAAGTGCCACTTTGTCATCATATCGGAAGTTATTCCACCAACACTCTGCGCTCGGCTTTCCCGGTCCCATGATGCTCGACACGCCAGCCGCTTGTCCGATTAGCCATTGCGTCGGTGCGTACACGTTCCACTTCCCGGAAAGGTGCATTTGCCCGTAGCGATGATCCACATGGAACGCTTGCTGGACCTGGGGCTCATGCGGCGGCCGGCACAATTCGTGATAGGCCGCCTTCATAAACTCGCGTCGTACCGCGTATCCATGCGTTCGATTGACGTTGTGGCACCGTAGCACGTTCTCTGTGATTCGTTCCGGCGGGGACTGTCGAAGACACAAGTGCTGCCCGCCGAGGTACAGTTGATCCCAGTCGGTCGGTGCCTCTTCGATAAACGCTCCCGCCTTGCTGGCGAAGTCGTCAACGAATATCGCATCATCCTCCAGCACTAATAGTGTTTCGATGTCATCGCACAAAGCATCTTCCAGAATCCGAAGGTGCGATTGCCAGCAGCCGAACGGACCACTCCCGCCCGGAAACCAGTCAGGGCAGCCCGTGTGTCTACCGTCTACCGCTCGGAACCGCTTTGGCCTTACGAACGGCCATGGATCGGGAAGGTCGCGGACAAACCGCTCCCACCGGTCCGCATGACGATTCATGTTTAGACAGACTACCCGATCGAACACCGTCTTACCTCTTGCCTTTCCGGCGTCGCCGCTTTGGCGATGCTTTCGATGGTCCAGCCATCGGCTCAGGTCGCACGACAGCCATGGCATCCACGGCGTCTCCACGTTGAACCAAATCCGCACCCACGGGAAACGGTACACTAACGGTTTTGCCTTTGTCTGGGCCGTAGCCCATTATGACCTCGACAGTCATGGTATCCTCCAGTGTTAGCGTGTAACCGGGGCCGGTGGGGCTCCCAAAAGGCACGGGAACCCCACCGGTCGGAAACACTGGTCTTAGTCAATGATGGCCGACGGCGGGGCGGCTTGGCCGTATCGCGTGTCGGTCAGGAGGTACAGGACGCAGCCGGGCTGCTCCCAGCTTCCGGTGTCAGCGACACTTGCCATGACACAATCGAAATCGTTGTCACGGTCAAGGTCTTCACCGTCGAACTCCACGATCCAGAGGGCCGCCTTCTCGGACGACGTCAGGGACGTGTACGTGTTGCCAGCCGACTGGGTGACTTTCGTGAAGCTACCAGTCGCGGTCAACACCGTGGCCTCCTTGGTGTAGATCGTCGTGAAGTTGAGTGCCTTAGCACCAGCGCCGCCGACGGTCGTGGCTTGCACGATTGTCAGCGTCGGGTCTTGTCCGCTTGACCCGGCCGCACCTTTGAAGAACACTACCGCCAAGTGGTGGTACGCCTTCATCGAAATGTAATCGCCGGTATTCGCGGCGGTGGACAAGTTGACGGGCAAGAACCCGGAAACTATTTGTCCTTCTTCTACCATGAGTGGCATGATTCAATTCCTTTGCATAAGTGTGTGTAAAACCGGTGGCCGGCCGGAATGACCGGCCACCGAGTTAAGCAGGCTTATCGACCTGCGAGGTAAACGAACGGGGATTGCGTGGTCGTGCCGTAAGCAGGCGTCAGCGGTGCCTGCCACCACGGTTGGCCGTCAATCCGGTACGTGATACGGAACGCCATTTCATCCTGTACGAATCGCACGTGGATGGATTGGGCTGTCTTCATCTGCCCCTTGGCGATCGTGATGTACTGGCTGAAGTCGGCAAGCATGATGTCACCGGCGGTGCCGATGGTTTGTGCATGCTCGTTAATCAGGACCGGTCGGCCCATTAGCATCGCGGCAACGGGATTGCCACGGAGATCCTGGGTGGCGGGCGTGTAGATCGGAATACCGATGCTATCGCTTGCGCCGGTGCCGTAGGTGCCCTCGGCCGTGAGCTTGTACAAGAACGGCTCAACGTCCTGGTTTATGAGCCATACCGCGTTCATGCGCGACGGACCATACATGCGATGCCACATCGAGAGGATGTTGTCACCCCAGAGGGTATCCGCCGTTTGACTGCCGACAGCATCAGCCGCGATCTTACACGGACACACCATCGTGCCAAGCGGTTTGCCAGAACCGGTCCCCCAGATAATCGCGTCTTCGATCTGCCACGTGAGTTCCTCGGAAAACGCCCCCATCAGGATGGATTCCATGGCGGTGCTGTCTTGCATCATTTCGTCCGTGGCGTAACCAAGACACGCCAGCTTATTCAGCTTCAGCGTGACTTTACCGAAGGTCGGCTTGCTTGCCGTAATATCGGCGGCTTCCGCTACCCAGTAACCCTGAACGCCACCGTGGCGCGAGCCGGTTGCTCGGCTGGTTTCGTCGACGTATGGGATTTCCATCGAGTTGGAATTGGGGCCAAGCGGGATGTTCCGAGTCCGGCTGAGGATCGAGCCGGTCTCATAGACACGCCGGAGAAGTTCACTCGACTGGTCAGTCTGGACCAGGAACCCACCGTCGCTGGGCGTGGCGATGTTCAATCCACTGGCAGCACCTTGCGGGCCGCCGTCGCCGAGCAGTCGCTTGTCCGTGACAGAACCACTGGTTGTGTAGTGCTGTCGGACGGCACCCAGGAATCCACCGAAGGACTGGAACTCGTTCGGGTTCTTGTCGTCAGTGATCCGCGTAACGTGGGTTTGCGGAGCCGGATTTGTCCCGGCGTCCACTGCGGCCGCCGGTTGGGTTTCCGTCTCGATCGGGGCGGGGGCGGTCAGTCTTTCGACCAACTGGTCACCCTTCGCGTTCGCGGCGGCCAAGCGTGCCGTGCGGGCTTCGCTCTTTTGAATTTTGTCGATGTCGGCGTCAACCTTATCGACTTCGGCCAACAGCTCATCGACCTTCGAGTCTTCCTCTTCGGTTAGACTGCGGTCGGTTGCAGCGGCACCGGCGTTAATCGCCTCCGCTTGTGCCAACAGCTTTTCGCGCTGCTCGGCGAGTTCTTTTAGCGTTTTCACTTTGTTTCTCCTGTTTTCCCCGCCGGGAAATACAGGAGCGCACGAAAAACGAACGCTCAGCACCCGACGGATTCGTTTAATGAATCTCGTCTTGATGCTGGGCGTTCGCTCTCTGGCTTACGCTTGACACCGTCGCGTATGACCGGTCTCGAAGAAACTCTGCCTTCGAGAAATCACACGCCGTTGGTTTCAGTTATGCCCGCATTCTACCGAAGCAGCCCACGGGGTCAATAGCAGTTTCGGATTATCTTGGCCGGCGGGCACTGGCAACCGCTACCCGCTGGGCCTGTAGCCGTGTTCTGGTCGGTCTTTTCTGCCCCCGGGTAAGCTCGGCAATCACGCTTTCGAGGGTGCCCACCTTGTCAGCCATGCCTATCTTTACAGCCTGGGGAGCATTGAAAACCCGACCCTGGCCGAAGTCTGAATTGACTTTTGCCGTGGTAATCCCCCGTCCCTTGGCCACCGCACCGGTGAACATGCTGTAGTATTGATCGACGCTCTGCTGCCATTCTTCGCGGGCTGTGTCGCTCAAAGGCTCGAACGGATTGCCGTCGACCTTGTTCTCGCCGGCGAAGATGAAAGTTGCTTCGACACCCTCTTGCTCCAGCATCTTCGATTCGTCGAAGTGCAACCGATAGACGCCGATGCTTCCGGTCATGGAAGTTGGCGACACGACGATCTGACCGGCCGCCGATGCGATGTAGTACGCGGCCGAGGCACAAAGGGAGTTTGCAACCGCAATGATCGTCTTCTGTTCACGGGCCGCGAATATCTTGGATGCCAGCTCATCGCACCCGAACACCGATCCGCCCGGGCTGTCGATGTCCAACACCACAGCACCGATTGCCTCGTCAGCAATCATAGCGTCGAACGCTTTGCCGAATTGGTCGGTCGAGAATGTATCCCACCAACCACCGCCGCGCTGGGTCATTACGCCGATCACCGGCATGACAGCAACGGCACCCTTGACGGATGGCAGCAGCCTGCCCTTTGCGGATTGCGGCGGCTCGTCGTTCTCGAAAGCTTCGATCATACCAGCGATGTACTTGGGGTCCATAGCCCACGTGTCGCCGTACTCGGCCGCCAGAGCGTTTGTTGCGTGTCTCATGTTATTCTCCTTTGGATAGATAGCAGCCCTTCACAATGGCGTCTATCTTGACTTGATGGGATTGTTTCAGTTCATCGGGTAGGCTGGCCGGGTCGGTTTCCAGACAGTCGCGGATAGCCGCATGGGCGGTAAATGAATAACGGTTAGCAACACCCCAGGCGTCCACAGAGCCCCCTTTGCCACCATTCATCTTGCAGTACGCAATGACCAGCGGGGATAGAACTTCCCTCGCATACGCATCCTGTTTGATGTAAAACTCTTTGCACCACGACAAGAAGTCCGCGGTCGATTGTGACCCTGCATGTTTCTTCCAGGCGTTGCTCACTGCCCGTGTCTCTTTCACAACCAGTCGGCCGGCGGCTTCGATAAACAAAGGCTCGAAGGCAGCGGACGCATCCACGGCGGGCGGGTCTGTCTTGACCGACGAGTCATCGTCCGGCGTGTTCGCTGGGGGTGCCACGGGCTGTACCGGTTCCGGCGGGTTGTTCGCCAGGTCGACCGGCTGAATGTCCATTGACACGTAAGACACGTCGCCCTCTGGACCGATGCCGTCAAGCTCGTTTCTGTTTCGTATCTCGTTCACCGTTAGGCCAGTGCGAATCCCCGCCTGGTCTGACTTGGCTCTGGATTCTAAGTCACCGCGAACCAACCCGTCAAGGTTGTGCCGCATGTAGACGGGAGTGCCCGGGAAGAACTTCGCCTTCACTGCCGTTTCAACACGAACAGCATGGGGTAGGATCGAGTCACTTCGCCAGTCGTGGTTCTTTACTTCGATGTTATTGAACGTCGATCGATCATCCTTGTGTATCTTGGAAGGTGGCACGTCGAAGATACCGCAAATATCCGTGCGGTTGAACTCGCGCGACGCCAGGAACTCTGCATCCTTGTGCGGCATGCCGATCGTCCGCACGGTCATGCCCTCTTCCAACAGTGCCGTGCTGAATCTGTTTTGCCCACCGTGGTCTTGCTTCCAGTCTGTTAGGATTCGACCCCGTGCCTCCTTTGAAAGCGCCGGGGCGTCCATAGGCCGCTCCAGGACAGACAACGGCACCGCACCGTTTGCAAGGAATTGTGCCTCATGGTTAGCAGCTGCCAAGCCAACGCCAACCGTCAGCCTGTTGTATCCGATAACCGACAGCCCAGTGATACCGTTCAGGGACAAGCCCGGAATATGCAACACCCGAGACGATGGAAGTGTTACCATCGGACCGTCGAACGGGCGATGCTCAAAGCCTATCGACTTATCTTCTAATCGCACCGGGGTTACTTCGCGAGACAATAGCGGATAGAGTACCGCCGAATTGCCGTTTCGAGTCGGGACGATCTCACAGTATGCGTTACCCCACAGCAGTAGGTTAGCCATCATGGCCTCGCGTGCTGGCGTGGCAAGGCTATCGGGGTTGAACATCTCCCGCCACAAGATTGCCAGCCAGTGGTCCGGCAGGTTCTTTGTCGAGTGCGGACCAGTCCGCTCGAATACGTGGACAGGCAACGTGGCGATTGTCTTCGAGAGTTTATTGACGCACGCATACACCGTGGCGTAAGTCAGCGCAATGTCTTCGTTCACTGCCACGCCGGAACCGGACTCACGACCAACCGGACTATACCAAAAGTCATCCAGCGGACCGGGGGTGCTTGCTTGACCAAGTCCGAATATAGTGTCGAGCATTATTTGGTTTCTCCTTTAGGTCGAGTCAACACCATCCCAGCAACTGTGCCGGCAAATACAACAGTCCCGACCACTATCAGGGATAACGCCGGTGTTATCCACCAACAGCCAACACCGATAACCGCCAAACCGATAACCGCCGCCGCATTGCGAACGTGACGCCCGCCACCGATAACCGGATGCGCCCACCTCACCCGCTTGTATCCGTCGTCTAGAATCCGCAAGCCACGGTCCATCCTATCCGATCTCTCGTTTTGATTATCCTTGGCTCTTTCCAGTGTGTCCAGCCGCGTCTCGATTGCGTGCAATGACAGCACCTCGGGGTCCAAGCCTTTCGTGGCGTCTTCGATTTCGTCGTCAGTTTTGTCTTCGGTTACAATGCTCATGCGCGTGCTATCCCTCTTGTTTCGTAGACTGATTGACGTGGTGGTGTATGCGACTGGGCGCGACCCAGGGCCATGATAGTTGCGATGATACCGTCGATCTTATCACCGCTTTGCTTCTTGCTAAGTTTAATATTGTCCGCATCATCCGTCACTGCCGAGGCGTTGTTTGCCATCCAACTCAACACTGGATTACCACCATGTCGAATCTTGCGGTCGAGTAACGCTCGCTCTAACTCCTTGGTTGGCGCACTCATCGATAACATCCCTTGCCGAAATTCAATCATCATAAAGCCATCCTCCTCTTGTAGTTCAGTACGGAGGTGGCTGGCGTTGTATGGATCGAAGGCAATTTCTTTTATGGTAAACTTTTTGGTTAGGTCGTTTAATGTTTTGCGTATCTGCCGGTAATCTATCGAGTCGCCCTCGGTTAGTATTATATGCCCCTCCTTGGCCCACGACAGGTAGTTGCCTTGGCGACTCTGCTCCCTCTTAGTTGCTTTGTCTTTTGGGCACCAACAATAAGCCAGCACGTCGTAAGTGCCATCTTCCGCAGGGAACACCAAAGCCAAGGCGCACAAGTCATTCACTGTTGCAAGGTCCAGTCCCGCGTAACATATCCGACCGTGTAAAGCCTCTTCGTCAACCGGCGTCGAACATGACTGCCACAAACCAGCCGGGAGCCATGCCGTAATGGATTCCGTCCACTCGTTAAGATGCTTGCGTCTGAAGTTATTCTGTGCTGGCGGGGTCTCCATCGCCTTCTTGCACTTTCGCTGAAGGTCGTCAAGCTTGACGCTCACGTTAAGGTTGGGGTTCGCCTTTGGCCAACAGCTTTCGTCCGTCCAGCTATCCTCCGCATCAATGGCTGCAATAAAAGCAAAGTAGGTGTCATCCTCCAATGGATTGCCAGGGTCGAGTATCTTATGGCAATATCCGTGTTGCTCCCAACAGATTCCAGCCTTGTCATTGCCAGCCCCAGCCGTGGTCACCGCTATCTGCAACGGCTGCCGACGCGAACCAGTGGCCGTCTCCAGGACGTCCCACAAGTCCCGCGTCTTATGAGCGTGCAACTCGTCAATCAAAGCGGCGTGTACGTTCAATCCATCTAGGGTATTCGAGTCGGCCCCCAGCGGTTCGTACTTGGAGTTGGTCGCTGACACCGACAGGTTGTTCCTGAATACTTGCACCGTCTCACGAAACGCCTTCGACCTCTTCACCATCCGCGTGGCCTCGCCGTGAATGAGTATCGCCTGGTCCTTCTTAGTGGCCGCCGTGTATATCTCTGCGCCCTCTTCATTGTCCGCCACAAGCAACAGCAGACCGATGGCCGCCATAAACGTCGTCTTGCCATTCTTCCTCGCAACCTCAATCATCGCCGTTCGGAACCGACGCAAGCCGTCCTCACGCTTCCAGCCGAAGATACTCCACACGATGAACGCCTGCCACGGCTCCAAGCGGAACGGTTGCCCGGCCCACTCCCCCTTGCTATGGCACAACAGCCCGAAGAACTCGCAAGCAAACGTGGCATCATCCTCTTCAAACCATATATCATCGCGTTCAAGGTCGGCCTTATGACGCGCCGCTGCCCACCGAACCAACTGCCCAGCGGGAACGGTCCCGTTGATTACGCCGTCGACGTAATCGGAAACCACCTCTTTCCACGTTGTTTCAGTTGCTATTGCCACGGGATGCTAGTAATGCTTTCAGGGGGTTCTCTTGTTTTGGTTTAGTATCGGCCTTAACTCGCGTCCGACTGACTGGGGTTAGCCCAAACTCCGATGCCAAGGACTGTATCTGCTTCCGTGCCTTCTCAATTGTTATCATGCACGGGTGCCTTTTGTCGTCTAGCATGATACCATCGTCCGCGATAACCCGCCGTGCCGCCAATAAATCCGACACCGCGTCGCATAATAGCATCAAAACCAGGGCGTCAGCCTCAGTTATCACGCCACGCTCAGCAAGCAAGGAACCCACGCTGTTCCAAACCTCCCGGCCATCGTCGTTTAGGATTACCGGGCAAGCCGGCAAGCCAGCAGGGTACTGCGGTTCCTTTTCGTTTAAGGGTCGCTTGCCGGGATTCCCGGTGAGTTTCTTCGTCGCGGTCGCTGTTGGTTTTCGCCCTCGCATGTCTCACCTCCTGTCATTTTCCGAAAAAACTAAAT
>SDBT01002869.1_pt1 | contig 30082 bp, 36 predicted proteins | sample 2277101 | NCBI WGS metagenome assembly SDBT01 (sample SAMN10404973, study PRJNA504765) | marine sediment metagenome | isolation source: marine sediment core GS10_PC15, 103 cmbsf | place: Arctic Ocean: Southern Knipovich Ridge | collected 2010
CTTGAATCTCTTCCCCCGTCGCCATCCCAGCCGACAAGATTACTGGTTTCTCTGTCACTCCAATCTTCTGCAGGAGTTCAAGGTCCGTAATCTCAAAGGACGCTACCTTGTAGGCCGGGATATTACACTCCTCTAGGAAGTCTACTCCCGCCGCATCAAACACGGACGCGAAGAGAATTATCTCCACCTTCTCCGCGACCTTCTGCAGCTTCGGATACCACTCCCACGGCATCGCAGCTTCCTTGTAGAGGTCAAAGAGCGTTCGCCCCTCCCACGGAGAGCCCGGTCCAATCACGAAGTCCTCGCGGTCGCAGTCTATCGTTATTGAGTCCGGCGAAAAGATTTGGACCTTGACGGCGTCCGCACCGACGACCTTGGCGAGGCGAACTAGCTTCTCCGCGCGGGTGTAGCTCCCGCCATGGTTCGCGGATATCTCCGCGACGACAAAGACGGGATTACCCGGACCGACCTCGCGCCCGGCGATGTTCATCCTTCGCTCCTAGTCTTGTCACGAGTAAACCTTAAACAAGGATGCCCGCTAACTTCCGCATCTTTACCGCCGACGAATCCAGCCTTTATGAAGCATCGGATCGACGCCGCGTTGTTCTTCTTGATGAACGCGTCAACTGACTCGATTCCGTGTTTCTTGAAGACGTTTTGACATGAGAGGCGCAGCGCCGAAACTCCGTATCCGTTCCCACGTCTTTCCGGAGCGATGGTTAACGAGACGCGGGCCTTCGTACCGTCTAAACTCATACGGACTACACCAACGAAGCGAAGCTGTTCGTCTTGGATCAATGACATTACGCAGCTATCGCTTCTTAGCATCGTCTCGTACCAAGAGCAGTGATCCTTCCACGGGATCGGCTCCGACGAGAAGGACGCCTTTCGGACCTCCGGATCGTTCGCCCAGTCGTATACTAACTGGCAGTTGCTTTTAGTCGCCGGGAGTAGTGTAACCTGTTGATTCACGTCATTACCTCGTTATCATAGTTCACCTTTACCAACTCGCCGCGCTGGTCCCGCACGAACTCCTCGCCCTCCATCTGGAACACGTCCCGGTTCGTGAACGCGTCGCAGATGTCCTCAAAATCCTCCATGCTCATATCTAGGTCGCTGAGCACTACCTCTATCGGTACGCCGAGATACGTAAACGGGAACTTTCCCTCCCGCTCCCGTACGAGTTGCATTGCGTGCTCCCGAGAGTACAACCCCCGGCGGACGTGAAGCGACGCTATCGCCGATGCACGCCCCGCCCCGAACTTGAGGAACATCAGGTAGTCGTGGATTCCAGTATAGGCGTTGTCGAGGTTCTCGTAGTTAACGACCGACCCCTCTACCGCTGTAGGATACGTTGTAAGCCCGTGCGTCTGCGCGATGAGCGCGTTGTCCCGCCCGTTCCACGGTAGATAGTGCCCGAGGAATATCCCGGTCACGCCGACGTCAAGCATCGCTGCGTCAGGCGGATACGTATACTGGATGAGGTCGCGGAGTCGGATTCCCTGTACCCCGAGGAGACTCTCCGGGTCGAACCCGTGAGTCGCCTCCTGGAAATACTCATACGTCATGCTCCCGCCGTAGAGCGACTCGTCCCCACCGACTTCATCCTGTGAGTTCTCGCCCCAGACGATAAGCGGTATCTTCATTGCGACGGCCATCCGTACGGGGACTGTGAAGATCGTCGCGTGCTCCGCTTCTATATTATCACCATACTCTACAAGAGTCATTCGATTGATAATCCGACGGACCTTCGGGTTAACAGAAACCTCAATAACGTCTACACCGAGTCCCTTTAGGTTCTCGATATTCCGACGCCCAATATCCGTGAGCATATCCGTTGATGCTATCACGCAGATCGGCGTCATATTATACTCAAGGACTTTAAGGACTTGATACGTGCTATCCTTCCCGCCGCTTACAGGAACGATGCAGTCGTACTTGTCTTGTGTCGCGCTACGGTAGTCATCGAAGATTTCCACGAGCTGTTCCCGCCGAGCGTTCCAGTCTATCCCTGCCCGCTTCTCGTAGCTCCGACACGCACCACAGACCCCCTCGTCATCAAAGACTATCCCCGGCATCGTGTCCGGCATTACGCAGCGTCGGCAGTACGTTAGCATTTAGCAGTCCCCCAGGAGTTTCTGTACGACCCTGTCCGCCCCGAGACCGTCTACGAGATTCAGTCCGGTATACCGCAAACGAGTCCGTAGTTTTATATCTGTTAGGAAATTCTCTAGTGTTCTTGCTATTGCGTATACGGTCCAGTCGTCAGGACTTCCCATCGCTACAACCGCACCGATCTCACGGAGATGCACAATCTTAGGCATCTGGTTTTCCGCGAGGGTAAAGCAGGCAGACGGGAGACCCATAAACATTGATTCTAAGCACGTACCCCCGCCAGCGGTAATCGCTACATCGGCCCACGCCATATGTAACGCCATCCGATCTGTACTTCCGGTCATACGGATTTTCCCAGACGTTTCGGCTTCATGTGCAATAAGAGCGTCGTAGTTCGGATTATCTTTTCCTACGAAACCATAAACTTCTAATCCCTCGATATTAACTAGCCTCAACGCGTCAGCTACTAATAGAGAATACCCGCTCGGGTCAGCACCGCCCATAGTAACGAGCACGTTCCGTGCGATATCTGGAACTGGTCGGGCGATACGCTCAGACCTAAACTCGCTCCGGATCAACGCGTAGTCCGTTCCGAGCAGGAGGCGCGTATTCGGAGAGCGGTCAGGATACATAGACTCCTTCGCGTAGGGGTTTTGGTTGAGGACGAAGTCGGCGCAGTAGCTCTTCGCGCGGGCGTTATCGTCGACGAAGACTGTATGAATCCCAGCGCGTCGTAGAGTCTGCTGATACTCCGCGTCAAACTCGTAGCCGTCAACGACGACCCAATCAAATCCGTGCGCCTTCGCAAGCGATTCCGCGTTCACCCTGCCAGTATCCGTCCGAAGACCGAACCCTTCTTGGAGTATTCGCTTTCCAACTACATCGTCTATCCTCCCAAAGAACATCGCGTCCCCGCCCCGAGCCTTCCACGCCTGCGCGAGCGCGAGGCATCGCATTACGTGCCCGTAGCCGACCTTGGCGTTCGCGTCGGCGCGGATTAGGAGTAGCTTCTGCCTTAGCATCTACGCCTCCGCTAACGTCTTCTGATTGACGTGTGCGTTGATCTTCTCCAGGCTCGGGTCAGCCTTTACGATCTTCAAGACGTCTAGCCAAGAGAAGTCGTCGCGGTTTCCGAGTTTCGCGTAGACGGCGCGGGAGAACTCTAAGTCCTCTGGGGTGTCTACCGTCCAGCGCTTATCCAGATTCCATTCCGAGTCGGTTACTTGCATAACGGAAAAACGTTCCCTATGCTCATAGATATACGGAGTTACATGCTCTCGTTCGTGTTGCTCCTTCGCACCCTGCCAAGCAAGAAATAGAGCGCTCAACTTTATGAACTCAACGTCAAGCCCTCTCGGGTATGATCTCTTGATCGTATTAGATACGTAACTAGTATACCGCCGAAGGAACGCTTTTCCGATAACATCTATTACGTCCGGGTCTACAAACGGACAATCTGCAGTAACCCGCACGATAGTTTCGGCGTTGTACCTTACAGCTGCTTTGAGATACCGATCTAGTACGTCGTCTTCGCTCCCGCGATACCACGTAACCCCTATCCGCCCACACTCTTCAACTATCGGAATGTCCTGCTCGCTCGTCGGCATCGCGACTACGACCTTATCAACTAGCTTTGCCCGTCGCACGCGATTCACTACCCGCGCAAGCATCGTCTCCCCGCCGATGTCCTTTAAGACCTTCCCCGGGAGGCGGGTGCTTTTCATTCGCGCCTGGATGATTGCAACTACGCTCATCGTTCGTTCCCTCTGCGGTATCGGCTCGTGATAGGTTTCGCACCTGTCATCGTTCGTTCCCTCTGCGGTATCGGCTTATTTTTGGTTTTTTTATTGCTCACTTCCGCGCCTCCCTACACGCATCTGCTAGAACCCGGCAGACTCGCCCGATGTCGGAATCCGTCATGCTCGGATGAATCGGAAGGGAGAGGATTTCGTCGTACGCCTTCTCCGTAACGGGACAGAGTCCGGGGCTGGTCTTATACTTACTCTGATAGTACGGATGTAGGTGAACCGGGATGTAGTGGACGTTTACTCCGATCCCCGCCGCGCGCATCTTGGAGAAGACCTCGTTCCGTCCCTTCTCTATCCGGATTACGTATAGATGCCGCGCGTGTGTCCGGTCAGGCAGTACCGCGAGCGGTTTCGCGTTCGAGATTCCGGCAAGGGCCGCATCGTAACGACTCGCGATAGTTTGCCTGCGTCGGATGAACCCGTCGAGCTTCTTGAGCTGACTTAGCCCGAGCGCACACTGGATATCCGTGATGCGATAGTTGAATCCAAGGTCCGTCATCTCGTAGAAGAACGTACCGCGTTTGCTACGGGCACGATGATCCACCCCGATCCCGTGGTTACGGAAGGCACGCATCTTCCGCGCGAGGGTCTTATCCTGCGACGCTATCATTCCACCCTCGCCGGTCGTCATGTTCTTGACTGCGTGGAATGAAAACGTAGAAAGATCAGCTAGCATTCCTACGTTTCTTTCAAAGTATACGGCTCCAAGAGAATGACAAGAGTCGGAGATAAGAGCAATATCTTCCTGATCAACGATGTTTTCTATAATGTCATAATTACAAGGTTGCCCTGCGTAATCTACAGAAACGACTGCTTTAGTTCTTGGTGTTAGTTTCCTTACCATATCCGCAGGGTCGATAAGGAGTGTCTCCGGGTCGACATCACAGAAGACCGGAGTCCCGCCTTGATATACTACTGCGTTCGCCGTTGCCGCGAACGTCATCGCGGGTACGATTACCTCGTCACCAGGCCCGATCCCTAGCGCGTACACCGCTGCGTGTAGCGCCGCCGTCCCGCTCGAAACTGCGACGGCATTTTCCGCCCCGACCTTCTCCGCGAAGGCCCTCTCGAACTCCTTAACCTTCGGACCGGTCGTGAGGTAGTCTGACCTTAGCGCCTCCACGACGGCATCAACGTCGTCGTCGCTAATCTTCTGCCGCCCGTATGGTATGTAGTCGCTCACACTCTGTCCCTCGGTCTGAACTCGTTTATAAGACTCCGCAAATCGCTTACCGTCATCCGGTCTTCGTTCGTATCGCTTTGGTACGAGAACCCTTCCGCGCACGACTTCCCGCCGCAGCGCGTGAGTTCCTTCTCGTGATCCCACCACGGATGCGCCGGTTGGATTACGTAGCGGTCGGGGAACTCTAGCGTCGTCCTAGCTTCGTCCGCAGGGATCATAACCTCGTGTAGTTTCTCTCCGGGACGGATACCGACGATCTCCGTATCGGCCTCCGGGTCTACGGCCTTTGCGAGGTCAGCGATACGATAACTCGGAATCTTCGGGACGAAGACCTCGCCGCCCCGCATCCGCGCTAGGCAACAGAGAACGAAGTCTACTCCCTCCTGGAGCGTAATCGAGAATCGTGTCATATCCGGATGCGTAATCGTGATAGACTGTCGCTTACTCCACCTGGAGAGGAAGAACGGAATCACGGACCCTCGGCTCCCAGCTACGTTTCCGTATCGGACCGTCGAGAACTTTGTCCCTACGCTTCCGCTCATGGAGTTCCCCGCGACGAAGAGCTTGTCAGCGCAGAGCTTCGTAGCCCCATAGAGATTGATCGGGTTCGCGGCCTTGTCCGTACTGAGCGCAACGACCCGCCGAACCCCGGATCGAATCGCCGCGCGGATTACATTCTCCGCTCCGAGGACGTTTGTCTTGATCGCCTCAAAGGGATTGTACTCCGCCGTCGGAACTTGCTTGAGCGCGGCGGCGTGAACTACGTAGTCAACCCCACGGAAGGCGTCGAGGAGACGATCTGAGTCACGGACGTCTCCGATGAAGAACCGGAGGCTCTGCTGTTCACCGGGCGAAAAGAGCTGTCGCATCTCATACTGCTTGAGTTCATCCCGCGAGAAGACGATGACCTTCTTCGGCCCGAAGCTACCCCGGAGTAGAGTCGTCACGAGTCGCTTCCCGAAGGAACCGGTACCGCCGGTCACGAGGATCGTTGCATCGGAGAGCACGCTTCCGCTCATTTAGTCTACCTTCTCTAGGAGGAACATGCAGTCTTCGTTGTCTCCCTCGACGTACGAAACGAGACGCTTTGCGACCAGACGGAGGTCGTCGAACTCGTCGAGGTAAAGCTGCGCAAAGTCTCGCTTCCAGAGCAGATCGTTCTTTCCTCGATAGGGTACGGCGACCGGGACTGGCGAGTGATACTCGAAGCCCCAGATATATCGCGTCGCGCAGCGGTGGACCTCGGCTATCGCGTTGCGCAGCACGTCCGGAGGAACGTGAATCAAGACGCCAGACGTAAAGACGAGGTCAAAGTAGTCGTCTCGAAACGGGAGATCGTGTATTGACCCCTGTAGGAAGTTGATATGCCTAGTCCTCGCCCGCGCTATCCGTACGGCATCACTCTGTAATTCGATTCCCCAGAGATTCCCGAACCGAAGTTGCTGAAGTAGTTGAAGCTGAACACCGACGTTGCATCCAACTTCCAAGATGCGAAGGTTCATATCGAGCAATTTGAGAAACTCTTTGTTAAGGAGAGTGCGCGAGACTCCGTACTTGTTTTCGTAGAGCACATCCATCTCGGATGCGGACCACGGGCTCCGGTCGGTATAGTCCCGTCCGAAATCTCCGGTCCAGACGGCGTCCTGCGCGGTCGGCATCTACTTAAACCTCCAGTGAATAACCGATGTCGGGTTGAGCGGGTTAACCCCGAAGACGTTAGGCTTCCGCGAGACAACCTTGATCCGATCCCCCCAAGCCCCGACGAGGTCGAATCCGAGGTTCTGGTTATACCCGTTCATCTTTGAATACCGCTTCCGCAGCAACCCGAGCAGGGATAGATCGTCGTAGAGATACGGGACCGGCTCGAAGTGGAATACGTCGCTGATCATATCCAACCTCGCGCAGAGAGCGTCAAGCAGGACGGAGTTGGTCGGGATTTGCTCGACGGCGTGGCAGGTAAAGACAACGATTGGAGCGTCAAAGTCATCGAGGAACGAGTATGCCTCTGGATCAAGAAAGTTAAACTCTACTACTCTAGGAGTAAAAGATTTTGAGAGCTTGACTGCGTTCGGGGAGAGTTCTCCACCTGCATACCACGGACGCTGTTCATTCTCCCAGAGATTACGCAGGTTGTACCCATACCCACACCCTAGCTCTACAACCGTCTTCGCCTTCGTGATAGCCGAGCACATCTCTGAGTAGAGTAGCGCGTCCATTCTCCGCTGTGCCTTCGCGACGGTCGTGATAGAGAGGTCGTCGCCGACGCTCACGCAGATTTCCTTATCGGGTTCACCGCCGAGTTCGTGTATACGAACGTCACGAATACTGATCTCCGTACCGTGGTTGTAGTACGCTAGGTAATCAGCATACTTATCCCCGTCGTACTCCTCTAGTACCCTCTCCGGCGTCCGTTTCTGTTCGTCCCAGGGCTCTAGTCCTAGTAGCCGTGCAGGCCACGGAGACCACTTCGGGAGTTCGTCTAGTCTCACGATCCTCATTTCACAACCTCGCCCCTTCTCCAGTCCGCGTAATCTCCTACTGACTCCTCTAGGATATCCGTACAGCGCATATCGAGTTCGTCCCAGAGCCGTACCGCGTTTGCATATACATGCAGCATCTCCCCGGGCCTCGTGGGTTCTCGCTTACGTACGTTTTCTCCGCAACCCCCTACTGCATCCCACGCCGCGCTGAAGACCTCGTTTATCGTTCTGGCCGTCCCGCTCCCGACGTTGATTACCATCCCGCCGAACGCCTTCTTTCTCACCGCCGCCGCCACGAACACATCCGAGACCTGCTTAACGTCTGTGAAGTCCCGTGTCTGCTCCCCGTCGCCGAACGTCGTCGGCATCTTTCCGTCCAGTAAAGCGTCCACGAATGCCGGGACTACCGCAGCATATCCGCCGGATGATCTCTGCCTCGGTCCTACTACGTTAAAGAGCCTGAGCGCCACGGAGTCTCGATTACGCCGCTCCCCGAACTCCCGTACCGCGAGTTCCCCAGAGAACTTAGCCTCCGCATACGGGCTCATAGGAGCAATTTTACTTTCTTCTGAGAGAGCCCCTCCTATGCAAAACAACCCTTCCATATTCTCCGCGTATACTGCGCACGTAGATGCGTAGACTACCCGCTTAACCCCGAACCGATCCGCAGAGTCCAGGACGCGCAGAGTAGACAGGAGGTTATCCCGCCGGAGCCCGCCACTCTCCGCTACCGACCGCGCTACGCTCGGGATCGCCGCGAGGTGAATCACGATATCCACTCCAGCGCACGCTCGGTCCGCCCCGGCCCGCGTCGCGACATCTTGCTGTACGAGCGTATACCGCCCATGTAGCCCGTCGAGGTTCTCTATGCAACCCGTCGAGAGGTTATCTATCACACGCACGTGATGCCCGTTAGCAAGTAGACGCTCTACTAAGTGAGAGCCGATAAAGCCAGCGCCGCCGGTTACAGCAATCTTCACGCGAGCACTTCCTTAGATATCCGCTCTACCGCACGCCGCACGATCTCCGGTACTTCCCACGTTACGCGGTCCACGATCCCATCCCCGCAGTCCCCGGGCTTACCGTCCCAGTCGTGCCACGCGGCCATTCGCTTCTGCCGTCCGGGGTCATCTCCGTCGCGGGCGATATAGAAGTCGTGCTTTGCTTGCATAACCGCCGCGCCGAGGGCGTGCCCAAGATGGTATATCGCACAGGCGGGTACTTGATTTGGCCGCTCCAGGCTACGATCCGTTAGTGCCGACCCCGCGCGGTCCGCCGGGGTATGGTGTCGCTTCCAGTAGTACGACCGACGCCAGAAGCTCCAGCGGTAGTGCGGACACGAACTCCCGTAGGTATCAAGAGGTCCGCCCCAGCGAGGACTCGTCCCGAGATTAGCGTCGTGAATCCAGTAGTCTGCGCCGTGCCAAAGATTGACCCAACGCGGCGACCCGAAGAAGACATCTGCCTTTATCCACTCCCCCAACCCTACCCAGATTTCGTCACCGTCTAGCATTAGCATCCGGTTCCCGGTCGAGCGGTCCGAGCACCAGCTTCGCATCTCCCGCTTATTCGCCCAGCGGTCACGGACCTCTAGCTCAATCTTCCCGTCCGGGTCGGGGAGCGCACGGAGCCGCTCTAGCGTTCCGTCGTCAATCTCCGGTGCGTGCTCTACCCGCCCGTAGGCGATCTTGATTTCATCGACCATATCGTAGATTGACTCTACGGACTCCGGCGAGAATCCCCAGTAGGCGACAAGCTGCGCGGTTACTCGTGGACGACGCACAGCGTGATAGGGGATATGCTCTATCGTCTGTGCCATCGCCTCAAGTCCGAGGCGCTCTACGACTGGGGCCGGGTCTACAGTAACCTTCGGTTTCGCGGCGAGGGCGTTTACCTTCTTAGCATACGCAGCCTTATCCCCGTGCTTGACGAGATGGATACCATCTAACCCCTTATACTCTTTCTTGATCACCGGTAGGTCGAATGCTATAACGGGAGTCCCGCAGGCGGTCGCCTCCGCCGGGATCATCCCGAACCCCTCAAAGAGACTCGGCGCTAGGACCATCTGCGCGTTCTTCATCGCGTAGAACTTTACCTGATCCGGTAGGCCGTTACACTTGTAAACCCTATGTAGGTCCGTATCCTGCGGGAGCCCTCGCTGATACGACCCGAATAGCACGAGGTCAAGCGGAGAGTCGGCCTTAAAGACGGCGTCAAAGGCGACCTCACATCCCTTGTACTTCTCGGCTCTTGCGCACCAGACCGCGTAGGGACGGTCTCCGATACGCGCCATCTCCTTCGGCGTCGTTCCCTTGCTCGCAGCTTCAATAGCATAGACGTTAACAGCCGGGCGGATTACGGCAGTTATCTTATCCTTAGTATCCATCCACTCCGAGAGGTACCGCATCGACTCGCTAGAGTTCGCGAGCAGGAGGTCCGCCTTCTCAAAGACCTTCCGATCTCCGCCAAGCCTATGAGCCTTCTCCTTTGCGAATTCCTCTACCCAGTTTGGAGTTTCAAAGTTCATACAGACGAGCGGGCACCACGGGTGCCGATTCTTCCACTCTAGCGCCTTTCGCCCGAGCGATTCTTTGCTATCCGTAACGATGACGTCTATATCCGAAGGAGGCAGGTCTTCGCCGATTACAAGGTGAATCCTATTGAGCGCCGGGTAATCCCGTATCCACTTCGGGACGGTATTCGTAACTAGGTAAACCTCCGCCCCGGCTTCGGCCAAGCACCACGCATACTGAAACATGTGAATACGCCCGCCGGAATAGTGGCTACTCGTACGGAGCCAGATTCCGACCCGCATCGACCGCGACCATTTAGGGGAGCACGACTCGGCGCTCTTCCGCTGTTGGGAGTGTAGTTCTCTTGGCAAGATCATCCCCGTACGGAGTAGCTCCTCCGCAACGGTTCTGAGTTGGATATCTACGAGCGTACCAGTTTCCGCTTTGAGGTCTTGGCCGAGAGGGCCTTGGTAAGAGAAGGGCTTTACTACTCGATACATCATTCATCCCCTCCTTGCCCCAGGGGTGCGCCCCGGGGGGTTCGGGCCGGGCGAGTGAACCCGAACACCCCCGAAGCACGTACGGTAATTACTCAGCTATCGGCGTCGCTCAGTATCGAGAACGCTCTGGGCTGCATCGGCCTGCCCCCGACGACGGCGTACATCCGGAACGCCACGAGGTCGTTGCGGAACTTATAGTGCTCGGAACGCGCGATGCCGAACTCCTCTTCCATCACGAGTGTATACCACGCAGGGTTCCCGTAGATCACGTCCCCTGTGGTCCCGATGTCGGGACAGTTATAGGAGGCCTCGTACGGAATACCGTTTACGCGGTCGTTCGGACCCGCCGACGCGCTGGCCTTAAAGAGCGGCTGGCCGTCTCCGTCGAGAGTTCCTTCATTCGACGCTTCGACATCGTCGTGCATAACGATGCGCGCGCCGGACCTGTGGTACGACCGAACGGCGTGCTTGAGGTTGACGTAGTCCTGGTGGGAGACTCCACCAGCCGCCGCTCTCGCAACGGCGCGCACGCCAGCTGCCGGTATAATGCCGGTAGGCTGGCCGACGCCAGTACCGTTTATGATCACGCGGTCCATCTCGTACTCGAAGGTCGCCGCGAAGATCGCACGGAGAAACGACTCAAGCGCGATCTCACTGCGGTTGAGGGCTCGCTGCGAAACCTCCGTGTAGCCCGCGACCTCAAACGCCGTGATCGTGATCTGCTCGAAGACCGGCTCCGTCTCGGGCTTCTCAGCCGCTTCGTTGATCCATGAGTAGCTAACTCCACCGAACTCACCTGCCCCCGTCGCGCTATCCGACTGTTCGAGCGCGGGGAAGATCGTCGACGTCCCGGAAGACGTCGATATGATCGTCACGCGCGGGAGCCAGACCGGCTCGGCGAACGGGAGTTGCTGGAGCTGCGCGATGTACTCTGGGTTAAGCAGGAAGTCGGTCCGTGACGGGTTCGTCACGGCGTTGAGAGTCGCGAGCAAAGCCTTCCCACCGACGGGAATGCCCAGGGCCGTAGCGATCCGAGGACCAACCATCGCGCCGACGAGACTACGAGGAACTGCCACGACGGAGTCACCCTGGTCGTCTGCACCAGCGCAGTCCTTAAGCGTCTTCGACTTGATTGCGAGGAGTTCCCGCTTCTGGCCGGAGCAACGACCGGTCCGCATGAACGTACTGAACGCCTCCCGCTTGACCTTCTCCTCCGCGTCGTGGTCAATAGGCTTCCCAGGCACTGCGGGAATTTCCAAGTCCTTGCCGGCAGGATCGGGCTTCGGGGCTACGGGCTTCGCCATCTCACGGACCTCAGAGATAACGCCCTGACGCCGCTGGTAGTCGCGGGCCTGGTCGACCTTCGCCTCAAGTTCCACGAACTCCCCATTGAGGGTATCGAGCGCGGCGTTGAGGTCTGCTATCGCCTGCTCGTCCTTGGACTCCTTTGCGTCGGCGAGCTTCTTCGCGCACGTCTGAACCTCGGCGTCCTTTGCGACGAGGTCTTTCGTCAGCTGCTTGACGTCTATGATCACCGTCTTCATCTTTCTCCTCTTCCTTCGTTAAGGGTCACGCCAGACATCTCTTCGAGCTTCAGTCTGATTGAAGCCGAGCGAGCCTTGGCGTTTATGACCTTAGCGTCGGCAGAGTGCGCGTCGGCCTCCGTAACAGTGGCCCGGGCGGCGGGGGTATCTTCCTTCTTCCCCTTTGCTTTCGCCGTCGAGTCGGCTGTCCCTTCGGTGACGTGCGGCTCGTCCTGAGCTCGGTCGTCATCGACGCCGGAACTCCCGGCGGCGTTATCGTCCTTCTTGTCCTTGTCCTTCTTGTCCTTCGCGTCGAGGACTACCGCGCCCTCGTTCGCAGGATTGAGCGTAATCGTGATTTCCTTAAGAGCGATCTCTGTAAGTTCAAGGAGCGTCATCGCGTCGTTCTCTTCGGACTTGATATATCCCCACTTCATCGGGATATACCCGATAGACGTAAAGACCTTGACGCCGCTTTTACGGAGCGCGAGAACCTTCTGGCGTATACGCTGCGAAGCTTCGTCAGCATGCCAGTTCGCCTTGAACTTGAGCCCGTATTCGTCCTCACGTAATTCAACGACCGTCGCTACGGCGTGCTCAAGGTCGCCGCCCCGCGCGAAGTGCTTTGCAGAGAGCACGATCTTCCCGTCCTGCTCTGCGATAGTCTTCGTAAACGCGCCTGGCCGAACGATCTCGCGCTGGTGATCTACCACATTGAACTGCGACGCGTATCCCTCGATAGTACCGTGCTTGGCTCCCGGAGCGTCCTCCTTTATATCAAGGAAGTTCTTCCCGAGTCTGTGGTGGCGAACGGCGTGCTTGGAAATCTCTGCCTTGCTCGGGTCCGTGAAGATCACGAGGTCCGCCGCCAACTCCGGCGTCAGTACCGCGTCACTCATTCTTGTTTTCCTTAACTAGGCCGAGGGGCCTTCCTTCGGTAGTCGTACTGTTGCGCCTAAATCCCATATAGGGATATACCTTTCGGGGATAAGGGTTTTCTCCCCTTAGTCGTTATATTTATCGGAAACGGACCCCCTCGTTTAAGGGCTTTCCTCCTAGAAAATAGGTTGCACCTTCCGCGTATCCTTCGCCACCGTATGTTGGATTACGCGAAGGCTCGGGAACGCAACCTGAGCCAACATAAGAGCGGCTTCCTGGATCGTTCCTTCGCTCGGGCTAAACCCGCCGAACGGGATCGTAGAGTTAAGCATCTGGCGGAGTAACCTAGAGTCGCTTACCCATTGCCCCGTTCCAAGATCAAAGGTCGCTTTCATTCCAGGCATAGCTACTTCAATCAAGGAGCAAACCTCCCCCTAAGTATTCCGACGATTAAGTCAAAATGCTCTGGGTCTGCTCTTGCAAACCCGGTAGGGTCTTCGTAGAGATGTTGGAGACCCATACTAATAACCTCGGAAGCGTCACCATCTTTTCCGGTATACGCGTTGAGGAATGCATCCTTCTTAGTAACTTCACCCTTTCCGTACCCTCGTCCAGGAAATAGCTTCTGGAGTTTCTGCGCTGTTTCGCCTTGAGTACGCTTCTCTAAGAACTTAACCGCAGCGTCTCGGGCTTTCGGTAGAGTATTCTCAACATGGTGACCAAACTCATGAAAGATTGCTCGTTCTTTTGAACCTGTACTTAATCCGATCCGCTTAGACGCATTTGAGTAGTCAGCGCGACGCTTCTTCCAATCATGCAAAACATCAACACCCTGAGAGCCACTAGGTTGATTACTCTTATCAAATAACCTACTAATATCATCAAACGCCTTATTTGTTGATTTCGTAACGCGTTTCTCTACCGAACTTTTGAGGTCTTTCGGAATCCTCTTGAACTTATTTACCGCGCGATATTCAGACCTACGGTCCCTAGGAACCTCTAGGAATTTCCGTAGCCTCCTACTACGTTGCTGGTTAAGTTTTGTCTTCTGGTGGGTATTCTTGAATAACTCTGTATTCAACTTATCAACGACAGGGTCTTTCTTGTATACGTACTTAGTACCGTCCGGTTTCTTTCCGTCAAAACCCCATTGAGCCCTTCGGTCAAGTTCCTCTTGTATTTCATTATTCCGTTTAATTAGGGTTTTGATATCTTCATCTGCTACATCCTTTGACTGTAGTAGTTTCTTACGAAGGTTCCCAATATCTCTATTAGTTAGAGGTAAAAATTTTGGCTCTCGTATTTCCTGCGGTAACTCTTCAGCCCCTGCTCGTGATTCAATAGGTTCTTCTCCGATTTCCGATAACACCGGTACGACCGTACACCGACAGTTCGGGTGGAGCGGCGGGTGCTGTACCTCGAAAGGCGTTAAGAGCGACGTCGGCTTCATTCCTTCTGAGACAGTCCCAGGGACGGACCCGTCAGCCTCTACGAACGGATCATCTAACCGGACTATTGATTCGTTCATAGTATTACAGAATGGACAGTTATGAACAAGAATACCATTAGCGTAGAAGGTATGATCTCCCTCGATTTCGAGATTAAAGACTTCCCCTCGGCATCGGAATAGGATATAATACGTTCGGGCTAGGAGAACTAGATGCTTAAAAGATGTCAACGTTGCGGCAAGGAATTTCGTGGACCTACGCGGTCTAAGTATTGCAGTAATAAATGCTACCATAAAGGAGTAGACCTTCTTTGCGAGGTATGTGGTAAAACCTTCAGTTCTGGTCGTGGAATCCCAACGAACGCGAAATTCTGCTCTAGAATCTGTTACTTGAGTCGTGTCAAAAAGATTACAAAGAGCTGCCCCGTCTGTAGTAAGTCGTACTCTGTTACCCCAAGGCAAGAACCTAGAATGACCGTCTGTAGCTGGGCCTGCCGAAATAGGTTTACTCGTGATCGTCCGTGCGCTAGATGCGGTAAGATATTCAAAGCACGAGGACTTAACAGAAAATACTGCTCGGAGGAATGCTACCGCCCTCCGGAGTATACTAAGTGTAGAACGTGCAGAAAGTCTTTCCGCCTGATTCCTTCCTCGCAAAAGGTCTTCTGCTCCGTCGCTTGTTACCGGAAGTCGACGGGGGAGACAAGTATCGAAACCTCCGTCCGAGAATCCTTGAGTCGTCTTGGTATCTCGTTTATTCAAGAAATGAAGATCGGTCGCTATGCTATCGACTTTACCCTTACCGGTGCAAAGATCGCGATTGAAGTTGACGGAGATTATTGGCACCGCGATTTGACTAAGGACCGACGCAAAACGAGATACCTTCAGCGCAATGGATGGGTTGTCCTTCGTCTTCGGGAAGGGAAGATCAAGAACGCGAAGAACCTTGACCGGTTCGTCCTTGACGCCTTGGAGAAGATACCCAGGTTCAATATCTCCCGCCGCAACCCAGCCAACTGACTGAACCCAAATCGGATGGTCAGTCGTACAAATTAAAAGCTGCCGTTCATACATCACTCCTACTAGATTACGTTCACAGGGATTTCTAAACGTTTGCGTTACTGAGTGAAATCCTGTTCTAGTTCTAACTACATCACCGACGTTAATATCCTTTATCTTCTTTACATTATCCTTACCCTCAACGAGTGTATTCCCTATAAAGCATAGCGCGTCGTCGTCTGTCGTCACCCATTGCATAGCCTGAACGCCTGCCGACCGGTACCGTTGTTGCGCCCCCTCGTTGAACGCCCAGATAGTCCCCGTCCGCGCGAGCATCCTCGCCCGTACCATATCGTCGGCGAGACCTCTTCTACGTATAACCTTTGCGAGTTCAGCGACAGTCCTGCCACGAGTATACTCACGACCAGCGGCGCTAATTACCTTTACAGTTTTTGTCGATGCAATCTCTAGTGACCTCTGTAGTTTCTTTGCTTTAGTCGTTGACTCCTTGAGAGACGTAGTATCCACCCACTTATCAATATCCTTGAACCGCGCTCGGATCAGGAACTCGTCTCCCTCTCCAATCGCAGCCGTAAGTGGTATATCAGGGCCGGGGGAGCCGATCTGCTTGCCCTCAGTCGACTCCCCGAACTCCTGGTCGGCCCATTTGTACCCGGCGGCGACCATCGAGTAGATGAATCGCTTCTTGAGCGTCTCCATCTCCCGCGTCCACTTGACCCCGAAGACGCGCTTGAAATCAAACCTCCGATTGTCGGATTCGACAAAGGCTTTCACAGCGGTTCCGGTCTCGTGGCGCAGGAGTTGTCTCAGGGCGCGTTGATACCCAGGACGCCAACGATCCGCCGCGCGGGATCGGGATAGCTGGATCGCGTTAGCCTTGCGGCGTGATACCGTGGCGGGCATTAGGCTAGGCGACTCCTCCGTGCGGTGCGCACCGCTCGCAGAGCCAGGCGATTACGGCCTTGCCGTCCTTGCTATTGACGGCGTGCAGGTTTTTCTTCTTTCGGCGACACTGGCATTTGGTACAGGTCGCGTACTGCTTGTCGAGGTTTCCGTCAATGGGTCTGTTGATTAGTCCGCTGCTCACGATTCAGTTCCCTTCTCTGAGCGCACTCTCTCGTTCACTTCAAGCGCGCCCTCTAGCGCCCCGCCGCCCCACTTCTCAATATGTGCTGTTATGTCTAGAGCCATCGCAGCTACGTCCTTCGGGAAGCACTTTCCGCCGAAGCCCGCCTTTCCGTCCAGACCCGGTACGCGCATATGAGTCCCGCCGCATCGCGGGTCAAGGGTAAATCCCTCAGACACCTTATCCCAGTGTCCGTCCCCGACCTGATCCCAATACAACTTGAACTCGTTCGCGAGGGCTACGCGGCTTGCGAGGCAGCAGTTGACCCAATACTTGATTAGCATCGCACCGGCTGGAGTCGTATAGAAGTAACGCCTCTTCTTAGCTGGGGCTACGTAGTGAAAAAACTTTCCCCCGTTTTCCGGCCAGAGTTTCTTAAGGAAGTTAAGCAGGTCAGACTGATCCGCCTCCGCCGCACCGACTACGTAGTAGTCAGCCTCGTACGCATCCTGCACTGCGTTAGCCTCTGTGAGAAACTCCGGTAGAGCCGCTATCCGTAGCTGGTAGATACGTTGGAGCATCCGTACATTAGACGGCGTGATCGTTGACCTCAATACCACGAGCCCGTTAAACCCGCATCGGAGCATCGTTCGCATCGAGTCAAATACCGCAGATAGGTCTTGTCGTCCGTCAGGTTCCGTTGGGGTAGGGACACATACAAACGCCAAAGAGGCTCGCGCAATCTCTTCCGGTATCGGTTTCAAGTCCTTAGCCGGGTCTATCAATGTAAACGGCCCCTGCGGTATAGGGATATTAGCCTCTGCTGCCCGCTTCGCCGTCGCTATTACAAACGCCTTGCCGATTACTCCGTACCCGAATACGGCGATCATTCCCCGCCCCCTTCGTCCTCATCTCCGGTAGCGGCCTCTCCGCCACCGGTTTCGTCATCATCAACGACCTCTTCCTCTTCGATCTCTTCCTCGTCTTCCTCGTCTTCCTCCGTCGTCTCGAATCCCTCCTCCTCCTCTTCCTCCGTCCCGGCCTCCGTCGTCGGGAACTGAATCTCCTCATTAGGATAGAAGGGTACAACTCCAACCGGCAGAAGTCGCATCTCCCCGTCCCGTCCCTCTACCGGCTCCTGGCCGATCAATGAAAGGTACTCATCTAGGGTAAGCCCGCCCGCGTGGAAGTCCTTTCTCGCGCGGTCGTGCTTCTTGTCGATATCTTCCTGCAGCTCTGGGATATCATCTGTTACTGCCTTGAACCAGAAGTCTACGTCCCCCTCGGAGTGGAGCAGCCCAAGACTAAGCCCATCCGCAACCTTCCCCGTAAGAGCAATCATCTTACCATTATAGAACGCGCGCTTCGCCTCGCCGTAGTTTGAATACGTAGACCTATCAAGCCCGGAGCGGAGGTGGATAAGGATCGGCGGGACTTCCAGCGTCGCGCAGATACGGGTCTCCGTTAGCGCGGCTGTCCCGGGCCAGTCCATATCCGCGAGCGGGTCGACCATCTCGACCTTAGAATCCTCACCACCGACGAAGAGCGGGGATGCCCGCTTACCCTTCCCGATCTTGTCGCGGACCATACGCCTCATCACGTTCATCTGGTCTTCGGTCCAACTCTCCTTCGACGAGAAGACTGGGCCGGGCAGGTGCATATTCTCTAGCATCTCGATCATGTAGTCCGCGCGCTCTTCGTCAATCTGCGCATCCTTGAAGCACGCCTGAACTGGACCAGATGGCTGAAGCGGGTTCCCGGGGTTCGGGTAGCGGAAGATTATCATATCTTCGGTCTTGATATTCAGCTCAAACTTATCTCGCTCGACTCGATAGTTGAGTAGGTTCCCGATCTTGTCCGTCTTCTCCGAGACCCAGCTAGTCGGGAACGGCCAGAGGCCGTCTACGAACCCGCCTTGGTTTCGGCTCTTCCAGACGTAGCTTACTCCGGTTAGCTCCAGGTGCATGACGAGGTTGAACATGAAGTCCGCGTAGGACATCTTGTCGTTAGGGTGTTCTAGTAAGTCGATCTGCGGGTGGTCGGGGAACTCCTCCTCTTTATCGTCTGTTTCAAAGGCAACTACCGTATAGGTAAATACTCCGGCGGTATCTGCGATCTTCTTAGTGCAAGCGTAGATGATCGACAGGCTCACATAGAGCTTCTCGGCTGCGGAGTCAGAGTATATTTGCCAGGGGGCCTCGGATGTATTAGCTGAGAACCCCCTACCAAAGATTTCCCAACCACCCTCGCTCTGTAGCTGCTCCGTCGCTTTACCGGTCAGGGCGGAGATTACAAGGTTAGATGCGGACAAGAGCTTCGCCTGCATCTTCCGCTCTCTACGAGCGCGCAACCAATTACGAAAACCCATCTCATCCCCTCCCTTAGAAAGTAAACTGGCGCGTTGACTTCTTCGCCAGCACGTGATAAAGCGCGGTAATCAAACTATCAACTCGGTCATCGTGAGCGCCCTCTGGGAATCGATTGAACTCATCGATCCACTGCGCGTTCCACGGAGCGCGTTTGATGTAAACCTTTCCGGCCTCGAAGATCGGCTCCATGTAGGACGCCCGCGCGACCTTGTCGGTAACCGGCACGAACTTGCGTACGATGTAGTTACTACCGAGCGCCGTCTTGATCTGATCGTAGGCGTCAGTATACCCGGCGACGACCTCGACGAAGACCTTCACCCCAACCCCGTCAGCCTCTGCCGAGTTCTCGATGATTTTGTTTCGAGTCGTCCCGCGCCAGTGTCCGTGGATTTCATCATCTACTAGGATACAGTTATCGACAACGGCTGCCTTCGTCCCGCAGCTAGCGTCAGGGTCCGCTACCGCGATCTCCTTCTTCGTGCTCGCCAAGTCCCAGCCTCGGTTCCAGACGGCAGCTCGCACCATTTTCATCCGCGCCCACTCTGGCGGGTCAACAATTGTGACCTGGTCTGCGCGGAGGAGCTTACCCCTGCGCGGCTTCGGGTCTTGCTGCCCCATCGCGCCCCATGCGTAGCTACCCATCTGCGCCTGGTTTGATAGATACCACGCCTCCGGAAACCGCTCTGGGAATAACCAGGAGCCGTCTTCGTTCTGTGACGCGAACTTGACAATCTCGAACTTAGGAAAGTTCGGTAGATACCTCGGGTGCGACGGGTCGTTGCAGTCGATGATCCGTCCTACGACATCGTCTTCGTGCCAGCGGTTCGCCGTGATCACTACGGCGTGAACCGGAGCGCGTCGTGTAAGAAAGTCATTCGTAAACGACTCCCACGTCTTCTCCCGGATGCGCTTGGACTCCGCCGACTCTCTGTCCTTGCAATAGTCGTCAATGCCAAGGATCGTCGCGCCGAGCCCGGCTACTGTCCCGCCAAAGGACGTCGCGTGATACGATCCCATGTGCCCTGCGATCCCCCACGTACCGACCTTATCGACGGTCGGGTCAATCTGCAGCCCCCAGAGCTTTCCGGTTACGCGGAAGCGGTTCCGCACTATCCGCGAGAACCCAACGGCAAGGTCATCATTGTAAGAGACCTGCATAAACTCGTGGTCCGGATTATTCCCAAGATACCACGCTGGCCAACGACGGCTCGCGATATCGCTCTTCCCGTGCCTGAATGGAACGCAGAGGCAAACGTACCGGCACTTTCCGGCGGCGACATCTTTGCTAATACTATCAAGGACGCGGATAATCTCTAGAGTATGCTTACCGTATATATAATTGATACCCGGTGGATGGAACCGGAAGTACGTCTCGAAGCTCTCTCGCATAGAGCTGGCCGCCATACGTATAGCTACCCGCCGGACCGTAACCGGGTCGGCGTTCGGGTCGATAGAAACCCTACGAGTCTTAGCCTGCGGCACGGGCCGTCTCCTCTATCTCCAGTACGCGGTCTCTTACTGCCCAGAATGCCTGCTGGACCGCTTGTCGGGATTTCCCGATGCGTAGGGCAATCTCCGTGTAGGTATTACCGGCCTCGGCTAGGTCAAGCATCTTCTGCCACTCGTTATTCGCAACGGACCGCGCGAGGGCTGCACGCTCCTTCACTATAATCGGACGTAATGGGTCCGATTTACGGGATAGCTCGGGTGGGTCTTCACTGAAGACGACGTTGACCTTATCTGCGTCCTTCCGCCAGAACTTGGTCCGGTTCGCGTAGTAGCGTAGCGTCCACTTCCACGTATAGCGAATGAGACGGGCACGGAACGGGCAGCGGCGCTCGTCGTGCCCTTGCGCCATGATAAGTGCCTGGACTACGGAGAAGTTCAACGCGTCCTCTCGATGATCTACCGGGAGGTTCCTCAGATATGAGTACCGTAGCGACAGCTGCCGCTGTAGCGCGTAATGCTTTAGAGTATACTCGTACGCCATCTTGTACCGTTCCCTTAGTAGTAGATGCGGGTCTTCTCGTAGAGGTCTTTGACATAGTCGGCGGACTTAGGCTCGGAGTAGTAACGGACGTCTTTGATCAATCCGTTAAAGTATCTTCCTTTATCATTTCGTACTCTACACCCGATGGTAACATTATCGCGATCATCCGTATCCGCTAACCAATCTCCGTTGTTCGCACCGCTTGATATAGATAGTGTCTCAACTTGTCCGTTCAAGTAGAAGATATACGTGCTACCGTCGGAGATAAAGACGACGTGATACCACCTATTAGCAATCAAAATCGTATCCCCGAGGATACTATCAAGGACTCCGGTGTTATTCTGTAGAATGTTCATCTTGCCGTTACTATCGATCTGACACTGTAGGAACTTAGTAACTACTGCCTCATCTGCAGTATTGAAGATCGTCCTATGCGCTCCAATAGCATCGAGTTTCACCCACGCGCATATCGTCCCGGCCTCATCCCCGCTCCGCCAATCGCTTACCGCCCGGCGCAGGTAGTTCGTCGCCCCGTCAAACTCCATTCCGTGTCCGAGGACTACCCCGTTTATGTTATCAAAGTCACCTACGTACCTACTTAGGTCGTTCTGGTGCTTATGAAGATGCAGCCTAAGCGAGTCGTCCGGGACACCGGCATTATAGTCGCGCGCGATTTCGTCTACGCTAGATAGCGCGCTCCTCGCGCGGAGGTCGCGCACGGATATCTCACCATAGTTTGACGTATCGTATCCAAGGGTAAACGTGTTGGCGTCGTCGACCTCAAACTGACAAACTAGGTGCTGCCACTGGTTACCGGCCAGTGTAGTAGACGCGACCCCGTTTACGTATGTCGCTACTTCGACCAAGCCCCCGGCGTACGTTACTGTTCCTGCTATGACATCTACGCGGGCGGCTCCGTCTACTAGGAAAATCTGCTGTACGCCTACCATCGGGTTGATCCACATAGAGACCTCTACGATATTCCCGATGTCCCCAAAGTCTACTCGGTCCCCTACCCCGTCTAGGGATAGACCGCCCGCGCGCTCAAAGACCGGCCTCCCCACAAGCGTGCCGGCGTTCCCATTGGGAGAGGCGTCGCGAACCCCGCCGATAGAGAATGGGTTAAGGGCCGCAAGGACGAGGGCAGGGTCAGTTAGGTTCGGTCGGGTATCCAGCGGCTGGGCGGCTAACATTTCGTACGGCTCCCTTCTTAGTACGTCGGTACGGGCATGTGCATCAGGGTGAGGATTTCGTCTAAAGTGATTGCACAGGAAAAGACGCGGACGTCCGCGACTCGACCAACAAATCTAAAGCCTGTAGAAAAGTAAGTACTAATATACGTCCCAAGTCCTGCAAAAATCAACGTTTCGGTGTAAGCAACGTCTATGACCAAAACACCGTTTAAGTATAACTTACCTCGTACGCCATCGTATACTGCTGCAAGATGGTTCCAATTTTGGATATCTGAAAACGCAATGCTCTGGTTGAAATCGCCTAGGTTCAACCGGAAGTGGAGTGAATTGCCAAAAAGTAGTATATCAAGCTCACCAGGGGCTCCACCAAGTGGACTTATCGAAAATAACCCATCATTACTGTTCGTAACGTCAGTTTTGAACCAACAACTTAAGCTAATTGTAGTTCGTGTACCGAGAGCGTTACCGAGTCCGGGACCACAATCAATAAACGGCCCCCCATCGAAACTCCCGGCCTGCCTGGAGTTCTTCAGGAACGCCGCGTATGCTTCGGTCCCGACCCAAGTCCCGTGGTTACCGTATCGGGATACGTCCTGGGCGTGCCCATTTAGGGGATACGCAGCGCGGAGGTATCTTGGGTCTTTGAGCCTGCGGCTCATCGTAGCATTCCCTTTCTCTGTCGGGCATAGAGGTCAGTAGCCTGTAGATTTGTCAGCGCGGCGGAGTAGAGTCGTACGCTATCGATTACAAGCGCCCCGAAGTTAGCCCCGTCCGTAGCAAGTTCAAAGGCATCCGCAGCTTCGTCGGCGTCGAAGATACAAACCAAGTGGTGCCAGAAATCTGCACTCACAATAACCCCCGCGACGCCGTCTACGTAGGTAGCCTCGGCGGATAATCCCGCGTAGGTAATCGTCCCGGCGTTTGCCATTACGTCACGCCCAGCGGCGGTCTTGAATATCTCCTCGGTTGTGGTATCTAGGTATACCCAGAGAGCAACCGCGCGGATTGTCCCGACGTCTCCCATACTGGTCTTCTCGTCGGTCCCGTTGTATCTCGTCGCCCTGCCCCCGGCGACGCCCTCTACTATGTCCGTAGCCGCAACGAGCCCAACCCCCGTACCGTCGTAACTACCTGCCGTAAACGGGGCGAGGTTTGGTGGGTCGACGGTACTCATATCGTATACTGCCGCGAGATTGCGTGCATAGTCTGCCATCTCTAGAAAGCCCTCCCCGGCTGCCCGAGCGCCATAGCCTCCGCCTCCGTCAGCGCCCTGTTTATCACGACTACCTCACGCAGGTCGCCGTCCATATCAAAGTTCCCGAGCGCGTCGCACCCGATGGCAAAGTCCAGGTCGCTACTGATATCGTCGCCGTCCTCTAGATTTGCAACCGGCGTCTCTTGTATACCGTCAACATACGGGTAGGAGTTCCCGTCTCGGTCAACCGTAAACACTACGTGGTGCCAGAGGTCGTCGTTGATCTCCGTGTCAGATACGACCTCCGTAAAGTCCCCGCCGTCCGCGACCTTCAGGATGATATCGCCTGGCGCTCCGATGCGAACCGCGAATCCCTTTTGGTCCCCGTCGATCCGCTTGTTTCCCATCACGGCGTGCGAGTCATCCGTGGTCTTGATCCAGAACGCAACGCTGAAGTCGCCGTTTGCTCCGTGCGGGAAGCGGTTAACACTATCCGTAGCAAGGATATTGTTACCGGTACTAAATCGCATCGCCAATCCCCGTGGGGAGTCTACAGCAGATAAACTCCCCGCCAAGGTATACCTAGCCCTGGCATCCGAAAGGCTACTGAGGTCGTCGGCGAAGGCAAACCCGGCGTTCAGGAATCTGCGCATGAGCATCGGCTACAGTCCCTTCGATTCCGCAAGCTCCTCGATCTTGGCAGTCAGCTCTGTGAAGGTCGCCGTACCAGTTTCGGCTTTGAGGCCGTTATACCAAAGCGTGGCGTCCAGGAGCGGGGCGGCTGCGGATACGGCGGCCTTGTAGTCCGTTACGGTATCGTAGTCGGCGGGACTCACCGCGCGGGCGGATCGGACTTGATCGTCTACTTGCTCCCAGAGCTGATTGAAAAGCAAGACCGCATCGCTACCGGCAAGGCAAACCCCAGCAGCCTCCGCTCGAGAGAGTCCGTCTTCCTTCGCCTGGATAACTCGCAGCGCGCACGCTAGTACAGAGTCAATCCCAACTCCGTCCGTCTTCTGCTCCGGTGCTCTCGGGTATACTCTCGGCATTGTCTTCCGTCCTTTCCCTAGTACTCGTGGTAGAAGAGGCTGATCGTTGCGACGGAGTTACCCGCCGCCGACGCCAGCTTCGCTTGTATCTGCGTGTCCGCCGGGATGATATCATCCTGGAACGGCTGCGAAAAGATCGAGTCCAGGTTTGCATTCTTAGTAAAGCGAATATGACCAATGAATACTTCAACAGCGTAGAGCCAAAGCTCGTACGTTGTATTATCGTCAAGAGCCTCGATGTTGACGTGATGAATATCAAAGGGAGCCCCGATAGCAAGAGCTGGCACTACTTCGATAAACGCTGCACTAAGCGCCCAAGCACCGGCACCTCCCGCGACAGCAACTCCTGCTGCTAGCGTCGGGTAGACCCGGCACGCCTTATGTATATGTTCGTCAATCCTATGGGACTCGGATTTAAGCGACGTTCCGGCGTACGTGTCGTTCTTGTTGCCGACTACCTCTCGGAACGATTGGTTTCTCGCAGAGTCTGCTACGGGAACTACTTGATCGGCGTACCTCATCTTGCGTCTCCCTTCTAGGGATATACCCTATTAGTTACCGGCTTCGATCTTGAACGTGACTGTAGCGGCTACTCCGCCAGCTTCCCCTTCAAACTCACCGTAGATTTGATCAAACTTACCCTCGATGATTACGGCGTCCGTCTGCAGTTCCGTGTTATCAATCGTATCTTCCCAAATCGGGAAGAACGATATCCCTCTGTCGATGCTTCCCCATAAGATAAGGTCCACGCTCGTATCGATGTTCGCGATGATATATTCAGCCGTGATCTTATTGTAGTCTAGGACGGTTGCTACGGGCGTCACTTGCGCCGGAGCCGTAAGCGCCACCCAATCCGACCACCGCGCGACAGCCATCTGCGCCGGGGCGATATCGGATACGCTAGCCGCGTTCTGGGCGAGGTCCGTGAAGAGCTGGATCAATCTACCGAACGTATCGACGTAGAGGGCAACAGACTCTCCGTCCGCGACCTCCGCCGGTACAGTAGACTCTGCCTTACCGCCTATTACGGATACACCGGTCCCGTGCGCGACGCCGATAGCGCCGATCATGTTGTCGATGAGTTCAGCAGAGGTCAGGATAGCGGCGTTGGATGTCACGAGGGTCGCGTTAGATACCTGGATTGCTTCAACGGCGGTTCGGATGAACGCGTTGATGGTTTCGAGGGCGTCAGTGTTTCCCTCGATCAGTTGAAGCTGATTGAGCTGCGCGATAGCAATGAGGCGGATTGCGTCTAGGTCGCCGCCAGCTCCCGTATCCCCGCCGAGTACAGCGACCAGAGACTCTAGGGCGGCGGTTACATCAAGGACACTTCCGTCTGCACGTAGGAGCTTTCCGCTCCCTGCCAACATACTATCTCGTACTTGCCCGAGCGCTGCGTCCGTCATCCTCCTGTCCTACTCTACTCGCCCGAGTAGATTATACGCGGTCCTAGTAAGGCTACTACTATAGTATCACGTCCCCCTATACGGCTGGAAGCCGTCGCCCTTGAAGATGGGCGGAACTCCCTTGCCGATAAGTCGCCTAGCGGTTCTATTGCATACGGCGCAGTGGCGTGTACGAGGAGCACTAGACATCGTCTTTGAAAAGTGCTCGCGGATATGTCCGCGCGGACACTCGTAGTCATAGGTTGGCATTATACAGCCACCTCGTCTCCCACGAATAATCTTCCGTCTCGATAAGTAATCGTAGCCCAAGGGTATGACTCATTAGGTCCAAAGAATCGAAATAGAACTCCGTTAACGATTACGTGGTGGTCGTTATACCGTATTACATTCTCATACCCCATCCTCCGTGCGATCTCTACAAAAAACGGATAGGCGTAATGAGTTGCCGTAGATGCTCGATCAAAAATTAGATTTACTGGTCCGTCTGTAAGGTCTGCGATCTGAGCAGCACCTCGTAGCATCGTGATTGTATGACCGATTCCGCGACCGCACTGCTCTACGATCTTACGACTCTGCTCTTTACCGAGTATGCGACGCATACCCTTCGCGAGTCTCTTCGGAACCCAAATCTGCTCATTCATCATCTCGCCCCTTTCTCTCATCCAACACACACACACACACCATTTTCGCCCCGCCCTCCTGCGTAGACTCGTGGACGTGCCCAGACTTGCACTCAAAGTCATAGGTTGGCATTATCCTGTCACCGCCCTAGTCTGGTCAACGGGGATCATGATGGTACCCCATCTCTCTTACGATCTGCATGCATCTTTACATGTTGTCCAACTCCGTTGATAATCTCAAGATTCTCAATTCGGTTATCAGTACATATTCCGTTCTTGTGGTGAACAATCTCACTACGTCGTAGATTACGACTGAGTTTCTTCTCCATCATATAACGATGTTCACTTGTTCTGCGATATGGATGCCTCCAAACAAGTATGTAGTACCCCGTAGAGTGATCAAGGGTTCTAGCACTTCCGTCTGGACCTTGTTCACCCCGAAAGTAATCAGATGAGCATTTCTTATTACAGAAACGCCTCTTAGACCATGATCTAGGAACAGAGAACGCAACTCCACACTGTTCGCAAATAAGAGTAACGCTCTGGTATCTCCTTCGGCACTTCATGCTACAGAAGCACCGTCCGTCTACTTCAGACGGCGGAAAGTACGCAGTCTTCCCACATTGCTTACAAATAATTGGAAGCGGCATTAACAACTTCCCTTCTTACTCAGATCACAAATTATCTCAGCCCCGTCCTCCGCGAGGACCGCTACTACCTCACTCGACAACTCTGCGTCCAGTATCTCCGTCTTGTCTGGTACGGTATACTCCCCGCGTTGCCTATCGGCTAGTTCTGCAATCTTTGATTTACTCCAGTTGTGCGTGAACGAATAATACCCCACGACCCGAGCCACGTGAGTCAGTACCCGAGCCGTCCTCCGCCCGAGTAGTAAGTCCTCAATCTCCGCCCACGGATGCGCAGCTATTGAAGTAAACGGTAACTCCCACTTGATCCCAGTATCCCGTCGTCGGAAGTAGGCTCTGTCCGGCTCCCCGGGTCGACCCTCAATCGGCTTACGCGCGGGCGCTGCCCCGAGATACTCTAGGAGCGCGTGGTTAGTAATACGGTTGTAGAATTCGCGGCCGTTCACTCTCCGCCCCCGACTAGACACGCTACCAATGTCGGTACATCCGTCGTGCTCATAAACCCTCGCCCCTCTCGTCCAGATACTCCGTTAGCATATCCCTGCCCTCTTCCGTTAGCATCTCGTCTAGCGCGGTGCAAACAGCCTCACAATCCATCCGTGCAACTACGTCGGCTAGTTGGTCTGCTATCGCGTGTAGCTTTATGAAGTCTGACGTTAGCTTCCGCGCAGCTCGGGCATCCGTTACCTTCCGCCAATACCATCCTACTACGAACCCGACGACTAAGGATATCCCGGAAACTATAATAAGGGAAATCATTTTCCCTCCGCTACTTCGACTTTCAGCCTCTTCGTAATCTTGTGATACGTCTTCGCGATCAGGAGAGACATTTCATCTCCCGCGCGTTCGTACGCCCATGCCCGTCCCCGAGCGACCTCTATCCGCCGGGCGAGACTAGGCGGGGTATCGGATGTCAACTCAGCCTTGGTTAGCTTCGGCCCGAGCTGCCTGGCAGTCCCGCGCGAGGTATCCCCGCCGAGCCAGAGGTCTATGGTGCTAATCCCCATTAGGAGAGGTCTCCTCTGGTGAATCTTTCGGTGGTTTAGTATAATGCGACGCGTCAAAGCACTGCTTACAAGTCCTGTTAAGTGGATATGTTCGAGGGAAGAAGACGCAACCGTCGCACGTTTGAACGAGAGTTCTTATCATTTCTCTTACAGTATCCTCCCGCGCTGGGGCACCGCAAGCCTCCATGCATCGGACCGCCGTCGCAGCGATCTCGCGGACCTTTCCAAGTGCCTCCTCGTTGTCGCGCAAGTATAGATCGGTAGCAGCTTCGTTTAGCAGAATCCGCATTGACATTATCGCCTGCGCGGTACCTCCGCCGTCTATCGGCGGAGTCTGGTCCTGGTAATCCCGCTCTCCGTCTATGAGCGTGTATACCTCTTGCCTAATCATCGCCCGCCTCCTATCTCCAGAACCTACGCCACGCCGTGCTCGCTAACGCCATTACCGGTGTGAGGAACCGCTGTATCGTGTCCGGCCAGCGCCGGGTGAACCCAACCCAGAGGTGACCGGTTTCATCCGTGGTAACCCGCTGTCTTCCGTAGAGGACTCGTAGCCAGATAGGCAACGGGACCGTTGGTAGACTAGCCATCTTATCTCCCTGAGTATTCACTAAGGTTAGCGCACTTATCGCAAGCACCTCCGAAACAGTTAAAGCAATCTATCATAGAAGGTCGCTTCGGTTTCTTAATCGGCTCGCCCGGCCCTACCCACGGTCGTAACTCAATCCGGGTAGCCGGAGGCGGAGGCGGCATCTGTTGCTTCGGCGGGAGCGTATCAGACGGAGGAGTCGTCGGTAGATAGTTCTCCGTGAGTCGTGGTAGTGGATTCGGTCGTGGTCTAGGTGGACCAGTCTGTATTTCCTCTCGCCAGTCGCAGTCGGACTCCTCGCAGTCGACGCATCCATCGGCGCAGTCACACGTAAGCAGTATACGGCTTGACTCCCGGATTACGTGGACATGTGTCTGCGCTGTTCCTAAAAGCACCCCGCCAAATATCGCGACGATTATTAGCACAGACGGTTCTGCTACTACGAGTACCGTCACGACCCCGATTATCCCGAGCGCCCAAAGTATATGAGCCGCAATTAGCTTCTTCGTCCCTCGCATCATCTTACCGCCCTCTCTTGACCCGCCACTTCAACCACTCCATTTGTTTCCGCGTCTTCCAAAGCTCTCGCTCCATCCTCCGTACGTGATTATCGATCTCCCGGAATCCCAGGAAGACCCCGACCAGAAGCAGCCCGCTCCCGACGAGGGATAGGCAGACCAGGACGAGGGTCGCGTATAGTATACCCACCTAGTTCCACTCCGGCGTTGGCTCTCGCGCCTCCGCCAGCTTCCGTCGCGCGTGCCGCTCGGCGTCCTTGGCCTCGGCCTCCAGTAGCGCGGTCATCTCTTCTGCTCCCGGCGTGGCGACTACCGCTATGACTTTCCCGCCGGGCTCGGGCCTGACTAACCATACCGACCGCAGGCAAACTGAACATGTTGCGGGTATACTAGCACCGACGAAATCTCCCGTCGCGATTACCTTGCTGCTGCAGACGACGCATTCGTACAAGACCGGAATCGCCACCTGAAAGACCTCCCCGAAATTTACCTTTTCCGCCCCTTAGCATAGTAGAGAGGGAGTTACCTTTTTCTCATCTAGATAAGTAAATTAGTAACTTCTTCTCCCCTTATTAAGGGGTCCGAAAAGGTAAATTCTTCCCATTTCGGTATTTCTATCCCATCCGGGGATATTCGACCCGTACGTAGGGATGCAGACGCTTTCACGAGTACCGCAACCCCGCTAGGGGATAGGGTGTTCGGAGTCGCTTCGGACGCTATCATCGCTCAACTCCACCCTCGGATTTACCCTTTTCCCATCCAGACGGGAAAAAGGTAACTCGGTCGGGATTTCGGGTCGATTTCGACACCTACTCCGCCGTCCCTTCGGTCGGGCTCGGGGCCGGTTTCATATCCCTAAGACGGATAATATCCGTCTTTGGGGTATCCTTATCCGGGATATCAGGGGCGCTAACGTCCCCGATTACACTATCCTTTCCGAGGGTTCGTATCCGGCCCCTCTCGAC
>SDBT01002870.1_pt1 | contig 30078 bp, 17 predicted proteins | sample 2277101 | NCBI WGS metagenome assembly SDBT01 (sample SAMN10404973, study PRJNA504765) | marine sediment metagenome | isolation source: marine sediment core GS10_PC15, 103 cmbsf | place: Arctic Ocean: Southern Knipovich Ridge | collected 2010
GGCAAAGGCTTTGGATTTGTCGAAATGTCCAACTCAGAGGAAGCCGAAAAAGCGAAAGAGGGATTGAACGGTACCGATTTCGAAGGACGGTCTCTGAGAGTTGACGAGGCTCGTCCGCCCAAAAATAGAGAAAGAAGGGATTCTCGAAGGTACTAAAATAATCGAGAGATAAGCTACAGAGAAGCGGGGCAGGATCTGTGATCCTGCCATTTGCTCAACTTCCGTGCGTGGCGTACGTACCCGTGCGCCGCGTCTCATGTCAAAAGGCGTAGCTCAAGTTTGACGAAAGCAGATAGATCTGTGAATTCTCTTCTTTGCGCTCGTGCCACTCCCACTCGGCAGAGAACAAGACGCTCAAGCTCAACACGGACCAAATCCTGACGTCCGCAATGATATTAAGCCGTTCGAAGCTGAAATCGGACTGCAGCTCGTTTTCATACTTCAGGTTGCGATAACCCAAGATCGATTCGATGGAGCAGAATAGTCCGTCCATTTTCATGTAGTCAAGGTCAACCTTGGCGCCGCTTTGGCCGTTGCCAGAAGCAGCCGGGTCAATTGCCGATCCAGCATCTGCTGGGTCCGCTCATAAAAGACCCACCAGGTTAAATTTACCAGGCCAATGAGTATCACGGCGAAACAGGTAACGGCCAACAGCTTCCTGGAACTGCCAAACATAATCATATTATCGTCATAAGGGGGATGGTAGTCAATCTTAACAAGTTCAAGCCGTTAACATAGGCTGTGTTGATCTTATTTATAGTCATTGGGGTAGATTCTTATGGGAAAAAACTGTGCCAAACATGAAAAAAGAGCTTGACAACCAAGCCCGACAGTGGTATTATTTATCATAGTAGATGACTGGATGTGAGGTACTTGCAGGCATACAGTCAGGTTCTTGTATATGACGCAAAATTTCGTTGTCTGTTCAAATAAGAAGTCACAGTCGAGAGTGATCTTTTCGGCTAAGATCAGGAGAATGCATATGATGCTTAAATGCTGATGCACAGCAAATGGAAAGTTTTCGTAAAAAAATGAGTAACGGACAATATTAGCGTGATTCAGAGAAAGAGAGACTATTGACAGGGATAAACCACATATTATTCCCAACTCGCGGCAGTATCGGGTGCCGTTTCTTCTTTCTTTCTCTAGTCCGCGGAACTAATTGAATCCGTTTCAATCACTAAAGTACAAACAGAAGGTGAAAAAATGAAAAAGGTTATTTTAATTGCCGGTGTTTTGATTGCATTTACAATGTGCCTCTCCCCGGTAAAGGCTGCTGATAGTGCTGCGATTGAACAGGCCATTGATGATGGTTTGGCATGGCTGGCAGCACAGCAAGACCCGGTGGACGGCAACTTTGGGACCGACGCTGCCCTTGGCAAGACAGGGTTGGCGGTCATGAAGTTCGAACATGAAGCCATACAGAAAGGGTTCTCTTCGCCCTTCGATCCCGCCTACCCGTATCACGATGTCGTCGAGAAGGGACTGAACTACCTCTTCTTGCACGCAAGCATCGTTTCTCCCCTGCCGGTACAGCCCGCGGGAGACCCCGATACGGACAATAATGGTATGGGAGTTACCGTCAACAATGAGACCTATGAGACCGGCATCGCGCTGATGGCCATTGCTACGTCCAACAGTCCTGATCGCGTAGTGAATGTTCCCGGCAGCGCGGTAAACGGTTGGACTTACGATAGTGTCGCCGTAAACATGATGGACTGGTTGGCTTTCGGTCAAGCAGACGCAGGTTCCGGCCGCGGAGGTTGGGGATACGGAGCTAACGGGGGCGGGGATCAATCCAACGCCGGATATGCAACCCTCGGTCTTGGTGTTGCTCAAGCGGCCCCCCCCCACGGATTCGGCATTACCATCCCGCAGTTCGTGATAGATGAGATGAACCTGTGGATAGGCTATATCCAGAACCCCGTGGATGGAGACCCATTGGACGGTGGGTCCTTTACCTACGGTCCTTCGGATGCGGGCTGTCTTGCGACCGGCAACTTGTTGTATCAAATGAGATTGCATGGGGATAATGTGTCAGTCCAGAGGGTACAGGATGCTATTGCCTACCTGGTCCGCGCCTGGAATCTACCCGGCGTTCCCCTTGGCGGATGGTGGTCAGATTATCAGGGATGGCTTGGAAACTACCAGGCGATGTTTACAATGATGAAGGGCCTGGAAGCTTTCCACATAACAACGTTAGACACTGTCCCCGCGCTGCCCGTTCCGATTGATTGGTTTGACGAGGTCTCGGATTACATAGTGACTACCCAGAATCCTAATGGCTCCTGGCCAACTGATTATTGGGACACCTGGGTAGGTGGTGACCAAATACTGTCTACCACCTGGGCGTTGCTTACGCTGCAAAAGGCCGTACCACCGGTTGGTGCCATCCCTACCCTCACCGAATGGGGCATGATCATCTTCTGTGTGCTGCTGTTCGGCTGGATGGCCTGGGTCATCGTGCGCCGGAGAAAGAGGGCGACAATTAGCGCCTAGCGCTCATTGAGCAACTCAGGAAGAAAAGCAGGTCAAGCCCTTCGCGGGGTTTGACCTGCTTTTCAGAATGAACTGTGTGAAATATGAAAATAGGCTTTGACAAGCGAACGGGCTGACGGTATATTAAGGACTGAAGAATCCATAGGGCCCGCAGGGTTGCCTAACACTGGCAAATGCGGGGCGAGTAGAGTGGTAGGTGTTTGGAGGCCGACCAGGTCTTACATGTCGGCTGATGCTTTGATGAATGCAGGAGTGACACTATCAATGTGTTTTCAAGTCTGCTTTTCACGGCGGCCAACTGTAGAAGATGACAGTTCTCTTTTCATCAGACATCGCAGTGGAGCGTCAGTATGGGTTCGTCCACGACCTTGCATGTCTTACCAACAGCTGATCAAGATACATGCGCGGGTGAAAACCGTTTGCGCAAGGGAATGGGGGAGGTGATAAAAGTATTATAATGTTGTTATAAGGTACCAATCATTGCACTTCTTAACTAAGCATTCTGAATCAGGACACCTGATTTAGTGCTTGGTAGGGTACTGACAAATCGTTAACGCAATCATTGGGGAAAGAGGAAATGAAAAAGTTAATTCTAATGACAGCCATTATGGCTTTGGCTGCTGGGGCACTGTGGGCACAGACAACCCTCACTTTATCAGACGATTCATTAACTACTGCAACAGGTGCCTACCAAAGCGCCGTGCAAGCTTATCCTTACAAATGGGATATTACCAAGGGGGATGTCATTCTTCAGGGAATCATCGACCTTGGAGGAATTCAAGCACATGTAAACACTTGGGATCCGGACTTGGGCGATCCGGATGACTTCTTCGGGTTATGGGGACAAATTGGTTTAAGCAAGGACCCTGTATTTAACTCCTCTGATGGGGTATGGTTTGTCACGGTTGAATGGCTGGGTGGCGGGGATGACTCACTTACCCAGATTCGCGAAATACTACATATGCAAGAGGAGCCGGGAACGCAACCTATGCCCAAGCTGTACACCGAGCCGAGGACAATTGCTGGTGGTGATGGAGACGACACATTAACCATCGAACTGCAGATTCATAGTACCGGAGCAACAACGGGATGGGCCAAACTCTGGATACACGGTGTACTGATTGAAGGTGATATGTGGAGTGTCTTTGATCCTGATTCGTTGGACTTTACCGGTGAGGATCTATCGAACGCCTATGTGCTGGTTGGGGTGATGAGTGGGAACAACCCCAACAATCCTGCACATACCTTTTCTTGGTCAAACCTGACTGTAACCGGATATCCCGCATCTTACAGCGAAGTGTGGGTTGACAGTGCCTGGGTTGGAACCGCCCCCGGTACTGTGGTGGAGCCGGGTAAGTATTTTGGCTTCAACGCCTTCGCCGAGATTCAAGATGGAATCGACGCTGTGGCTGTTGGCGGCACCGTGTACGTGGCGGCGGGGACGTATACCGAGGAGGTTGAATTCGACAATACTAGGGACGGGATAACGCTGAGCGGTGCTAATGCTGGAATCCCTGGTTATGGTACGCGCGGAGCGGAGTCCATCATTGAAGGACCCAACGTCCTTCACGGGAATGCCATCTATATCTTCGACGGTGCCGACGGCGTCATAATTGATGGCTTCACGCTTAAGGCCGGTGACGATATTGTCGAGAATAGAGCCGACGAAGTAGTCATCAAGAATAACATCATAACGCCCGTCTCCGGAACTCCTGCCGACCCGAATGCACCTGGCATCTTCGCCTGCGAGTGTATAAATGTAACGATTTCCTATAACTACATCCTGTATACTGGTGGTATAGGAATGTTCCTTGGCCTAGCCTCCTATTCTGCCGACTTCACTGGTCTAATTACGCATAACCTGATAGACAACTCAGGTGGCGCGGGGATCCTTGCCAATTACACCACAGGGGGTCTCACCATAGAGTACAACACAATCATGGATGTTGGCCACGATGGCATCAGAGCCGGAGCTTCTGCACACGGCATGACCATACAGTATAACGAAATATATGGCAGCGCCCGGGATGGTGTCCGGATTGTTAATGATGCAACTAGCCACCACATCAATTACAACAGCATTTATAACAGTGTCGCCTACGGAGTAAACAACCTAGATGCTGCAGCAACCGTCGATGCTTCTGGCAACTGGTGGGGGACCAACACACCAGGAGGGGTGGCTGGAGAAATCAGTGACAGTGTTGACTACACTCCGTGGCTGGACAGCGGAACTGACACAGATCCTGGACCCGGTTTCCAGGGCGACTTCACGGTGCTGGACGTGGATGATGACAGCCCGCAGTCCGGCGCGACTGGCCGCATTCAGGAAGGAGTCAACCTGGTCACCGGCAGCACCGTCAACGTGATGGCTGGGACGTATGTTGAGCAGATTACCGTAGGCAAATCCCTGACCCTGCTTGGCGCTGGTGAATCGGTCACGACCATACAGGCCCCTGCGGCGGACCGTCCCGGATCGGTGATCGTAGATGGCAACACCCACGATTACATCCTGGCAGCCTATCCATCTTCCGGCATCATCGAGGTGAGAATTGAAGGCTTCACCATTGATGCAAATGGTGAGAATATGAGTTCGGGAACTGCCAGGTTCGTTGGTGTCTTTTTCCGCGATGTGAATGGCTCCAATGCTGGCTTGTTCTCATGCACAATTAAAGAATTCGCTACTACCGAGTACGAGAGTTGGGGTGTCTTGGTATATGGCGATGCTGACTTAACCATCGATGACAATGACGTGAGCGGCTTTACGAGAGACGGTATTGATGCTATAGGTGATGATGGAGCGGGGGTTGATCCGAATGTCGTTATCAGTAACAACACTGTGACTGGTTCTAGTGTACCCCTCAATGGTATTTACGTAGGCCGTGGAGCTACTGGGACTATCAGTGGCAATACGGTAAAAGATCTTACAAGATCGAGTCCATGGGCAGCAGTCGGTATCCTGCTCTACCAGTCGGATGGAATAACAGTCAACGGCGGAAACATCGTTGAGAACTGTTGGGATGGGATAGTACTTCTGCGCTCGGACGGTTCAACTGTATCCGGGAACACGTTGACGGACAATATTGCTTTCCATATAGGCCTGGATGAATCCGACAACAATCAGGTATTCGACAACACGATAACGGGCACGACCACAGGAACAGAAGACAAGGCAATCTCTCTCAGTAATGGCGCCACTGGCAATACTATCGGCGGTGCTACTGTCACAGACGGGAATGACATTACTCTAGCCACGTCTGGAACTGGTCTTCTGTATGGAATATACATTCAGAGCACGGTTGGCACCGGCAGCAATACAATACAGTACAACACTTTCAACGGAGGAACAAGATTCGTCCAGGTGGATGGCGGTAACTCCGGCACGACAACGGTCGCTGACAACACCGTTACGGGGTGCTCATTTGCTGGTTTGTACCTTAACGCTGGGAGTGTAGTTATCTCTGGAAACACGTTGACAAACACAGTTCGCCCGGTCGAATTCTGGGGGGCAGCGGATGTGACGATTTCCGAGAACCTCATGGATGGCTCCACCTATGACGGGATCAACTGTGGTTCTTTTACCGGGTCGGTTACAATCTCGGGCAATGCTATCATCAATATACCTGGTTTGGCAGTTCACAACCGGACCACCACACTGATTAATGCCTCCGGCAACTGGCTGGGTGATAACACACCTGCTGGGGTGGCTGCTGAGGTCAGTGACTACGTAGACTACACTCCTTGGCTGGATGTGGGCACCGACACGGAACCCGGCACACCTGGTTTCCAGGGTGACTTCTCGGTGCTGGACGTGGATGATGACAGCCCGCAAACCGGCACGACTGGTCGCATTCAGGAAGGTATCGATTTGGTCACCGGCAGCACAGTCAATGTGATGGCGGGGACGTACGAGGCACAGGTCGTGATCGGCAAGGAGTTGACTCTCGTTGGCGCCGGTAAGGATGTTACCGTAATTCAGTCGCCGACCACTCTGACAGAATACTTTACTACCAGCGCTGATAACTATCCGATCGTGTATATCCATGATGAGGACGTGACAATTGAGAATTTCACGATTGATGGCCTCGGTCGCGGTAACGCCAACTACCGTTTTGTCGGCATCGGTTTCTGGAATGCCGGTGGGTCTATCACCAACGTCGATTTGACGGGGGTCCGCGATACGCCGTTCAGCGGCGCTCAGCATGGTGTTGGGGTCTATGCCTACAACAACACCGGCGGTCCGTATACGATTGACCTTTCAGGTGTCACTATCGACGATTTTCAGAAAAACGCCACCGCTCTTTCGGGCGATGGCTTAACAGCCAATCTCTCCAATTGTACAGTAATCGGACACGGATTGACCAACGTGACGGCCCAGAACGGTATTCAAATAGGCTTTGGCGCTGGCGGCACGGTGACTGATTGCTCAGTATCCGATATTGCCTACGATGATACAACGTGGGGCGCTAGTGGCATGCTCTTTTACTGGGCAACCCTCGTGGATGTAAGTGGTTCGTGCTCGGTGAGCAACTCGCAGTCCAGTATCGTCTTCCATGAGTCGAACGGTTCAGTTGATGGAGCTATTGTTTTGGCTTCGGACGCGAATAACAAGGAGGAGGGTATCAGCGTCCGTGATTACGGCGAAATCAAGGCCTCTGGAAGTGGGCTGTCTTTTGCCGCTACTTCCCCACTGGTGGAGGAATGGCAAAACGAACGAGGACAAGCAGGCGCGCCCATTACTGTTACTCTGAGCAACCTGGCCCTGACCGGCGTTCTTCAGGACCATAGCTACGGAATAGGTGTATGGGCAATCGGCGATGATGTCAACGTCACCATCACCAAGTCCACCATTCAAGATTGGGAGATTGGGGTAGTTGCCAAAGACTCTGTTGGCTCGGTTACTGTCGTTGCAGATAGTAATACAATTAGCGGTAATGATTTTGGTGTCTGGACTAACGCCGCTTCGGTTCAGAATTTTGAGAACAACAACTGGGGCGCCTCCGATGGGCCGGAAGATTCTACCGGTACTGCTGAAGCTTACATAGGTCAATGTTACTCAGTGGATAGTATGAAGAACACCGTGGCGGAATTCTTCCCTATTGAAGGACTTGGAAATAGTGTCAGTGATAATGTCGATTACTGTCCCTGGATTCCCTGGAACTGCTGCGTCGTGCGCGGTGACGTTAACCATAGCGGTACCATTAACGTCGTTGACCTGTCCTACCTAGTCGACTACCTATTCTTTGAAGGCCCAGCGCCACCGTGCTTCGAGGAGGGTGATGTGGACGGTAGTATAGCAATCAACGTGGTCGATCTGACCTACCTGGTCGACTACCTGTTCTTCTTCGGTCCACCGCCTCCGTCGTGCTAATGGCACAGTACACCTTAGGTATAGCTGACATTAAGTAGAGAAATAGGTCAAGCCCCTTGTGGGGCTTGACCTTTCAATTTTTAGTGAATGTGTCGAAACCAGCCCTCGGCACGACCCTTGTCACTGTGTAAATAGCAGCTCACACAGACTTCCCTTTACCCAACGTGAGTCTCAATGGAAGTGCCCGGCACCTGCCCGATACCGAAGAACGTCTGCCTGAATCAAAAACCCAAACCCACTCTCAAACCAACACTAACCTGCCGGCTGTTGATTTCGTGGGGAATGCCTGATACGATAATTCCAGTATCGTCGTCATCTGGCGTGGCGGGGTCATCCCCGTACCAGCTCTGCGTCTGACTGCCCGAGGCGTGGAGGTAGACAAACTCGCCCGCCAGTTCAAAGAACGGCTGCCTTGTCCCGGCGCCGCCCATCCGGCACTGCAACTTTACGCCTGAAAGGAAACCATGGCCGGTTATGCTTGCAGTGGCGTCCTTATTACGTGACAGATGGTTATCATAATCAGAGACGAACACTGGCGTGTAAGCTGCCTTCAATTCAAGCGATATCCGCCTGTCGTACTCGACATCCGAGAGAAAGCCGATATAAGGTAGTTTATAGGTGATTCTGTAAAGCATCCCCTGCTCAGTGCCTGATCGCTTGTGCAAAACTAAGTTTGAATCAATGAACCAACCATCCCAACCTATGATGTCCTGCTCAATACGGTGATATCGGAATCCGGCCCACACGGCGAGATTGATATTTTCCCGGTGGAGGATTCGCCTGGTGGCTTCGACCGTGAGTAGTATCGAACTCATTTCGACCCTGGATTCCGTATAGGAATCATCGACAACCAGATTCGTTCTCTTCTTTGCCCAGTCAGTGTCTTTCATGACCTTGTCAGGGTTGTCAATGTTTGTCACCACTCCGCCTTCAACCCACCAGGCATCTATGCCATCACTTTTTGGCTGCACCCGGAATTTGACGCCTACCGAAACCGCATCGAGCGGAAACTCCAGCTTACTTCCCAGGACCGCCAGCCCGGTGTCGGTGTCGACAGCAATGTCCATGATGTATTCTGTCTGTCCGAAGTTTTGAGATACTTGTGGAGTTAAGGTAAACTTCACCTTGCTTTGAGCAGACAAAGTCTGGCCGAGGCTCAATACAAAGGCAAATGTGATCACAAGATTCCTTTTCATGTCGTCATCCTTTGTCTTCAGGTCGTAGGCGCAAAATAATACAAGGATTTCTCCCAACTACAAGGTTAAAGATTGATGATTGAAAAGGGAAAGCGCTTAGGGGAAAAGTTGAACCAACCTGGTGTTGAACTCTATCTCCTTGTCGGTCGTCTCAGTATGCGGATCAACGTAGACGTTTCCGAGGTAGCCGAAATCGGGATTATACTCAACCTGCAACACGGTGGGTTGGCGGATTTACTACAGGAGCGGGTGGGGCCGGCGTTAATCTACCCGTCGCTTCGCCGGTGGAGGTGAGGGATCGAACCCCGTTTTCGCGTTGTCAGGTAAGGACTTACCCCGTGATGTAACGAAATTGTGGCCATTTCTTGACATACATTTGACCTGTAACTAGACCTGACTGTCGGGGACAGAATCCAAACGTACCGAAACCTTACCCGGTTCATGGTGTGATCAGACTACCCCTTTCACATCTATGTCCAGTTTTCCTCTGACTGCACAACCAGTGTCCTGAGAGTGAGCGGCTTTCGGATAGAGGTGCCTGGACCCCCTTTTGCGCTCACATATACCGAGCCTTAAGGTCTCGCTCTCGGGAAACGGCATCTGGGGTTCCGACTCGATCGTGAAGTGTATATTCCGCAAAACAGTGACCTCTTCAAAATCTTCATGGTGGTCATCGACTCCATTGCTTGTTCTAAATCGCACTTGGCCTGACGACACTTCCTCAAATCCGGCTGTATTTGTTGACATTGCTGTTCTATCCAGTATAATGCCAACATGAATTTCTCAACGCTGAAAAGGCCTCACCTTTTTCACATACCGGTCATGGGCACCGGATTCAGTATTGACACCCCCTTGAGAGTGGCAAGATATGGTATCTCCTCGGCGATCTCGCTCGTCGACGATGTCCTCATAGAGCAAATGCGGAGATTTCATTGCAGAAAGCTTGGCCTTCGGTACGTAGAAATACCTGACAGCGACGAAGATCCCCGAGCCAACCGGATTACCGCTTATCTGGAACTCTTGGACGAACTGGTCCGTGGTCAGATTAAAGCGCTGCAATCTTCCCCATTTGAGCCCGGAAGCGAGATTACACGCTACTTTGAAATGCTTCCCGACTCTCCGCTCAAACAATCCTATCTCGAAATGTTGTCGGCATCTGAGTCGGCTGAAAAGACCAGGATGCAGGATGCTCTTCGGCGCCGTGCCGTACCGGGCAGCATCGATGTCAACATCATGACCAAATTGGACCGCGACCATTACCGCCACGGCAACAAACTCCCACAGGAGTTTGCTGACGCCATGGCGGCTCTGCGAGGTTACGCCAGGAGCACGTTGCGATCATCCATAATCTTTTCCGCGGGCATGAACCGACGCCTTTTTGGTTATCTCACCAAATTCGACGATTTCTATCCGGATGACAAAGGCGTCCTCCGCAAGAAGATCACTCTGAAGGTGAGTGATTTCCGCTCGGCCACGATCCAAGGTAAATATCTGGCGAAGAGAGGACTGTGGGTTTCAGAATACAGGATTGAATCAGGGCTCAACTGTGGCGGCCACGCTTTCGCCACTGAAGGACAGTTGATGGGCCCTATCCTGGAAGCTTTCAAGCGCAAAAAGACAGAGTTTACCAATAATCTTCACGAAGTGTACAACCTAGCGCTTACCACCATGAACCGCGCTCCGGCTCAGTCACCGCATGAAGTACGCATCACCGTACAGGGCGGTATAGGCACGGTCGATGAAAATAGGTTCCTCCTACAACACTACGGTGTCGATGGCACCGGCTGGGCAACGCCCTTCTTGCTGGTTCCCGAGGTAACAAATGTGGACGACTATCATATGGAGAAGCTCTCAGCAGCCACCGAGCGTGACGTATACTTGAGCGATCGCTCGCCCCTCGGTATCCCTTTCTGGATCTTACGTAACTGCGGTAGTGAAGATACCCACCGCCAACGGGTTAGTGCCGACAAGCCCGGTAGTCCATGTCCGAAAGGCTATCTTGCATCCAATACCGAATTCACACAGATTCCAATCTGCCGCGCCTCGCGAATCTATCAGAAGCAAAAGCTGAAACAGCTTTCGGAGTGCGACCTCTCTTTAGAGCAGCTCTCCGCAATGAGGGAAAACGTGGTCATCAAATCCTGCGTTTGCCATGACGTTGGCGGCGGGGCAACATTGAAGCTGGGCATAAATCCAGATGCGCACCCGGCCGTTTGCTGTGGCCCAAACATTGCAAACTTCTCCAAAGTTGCCTCCCTGGAGGAAATGGTCGGCCATATCTACGGGCGTTTATCTCTATTGACCAACCCAGACCGCCAGCATATGTTCATAAGCGAACTCAGGATTTACGTTGACTACCTCCGCCGGGAACTTCAGAAGGCATCGGAAGGGCTGTTGGACAGGACAACTAAGTGCTTTTTGGACTTCAAGCAGAACCTCATCACCGGTGTCGAATACTACCGTTGTCTTGCCGAGCAATTCAGTTTGGAGCAGAGGGAACGTTTTCTGCGGGAGCTCGACGCCTTGTTCAAGGAAATAGATAACATTCTCCCCGAAATAGCCGCTGCAACATCTATCGAAGGCGTCACATAGAGCACGCACGCGTTGGTCTGTGGCAATCCGGGCTAGCCCGTGAAACCCTCGGCGACCATGTCTTCGACAAGCTGATCGAAAACAAGAAAATCGAGTGGGACCGCTACCGTCTGCACGTCAGCCAGTTCGAGCAGGAAAAGTACCTGCCGATGTTGTGAGGCGATGGCATGTCATGGGCAGCTTCTGTCACCCGCCGCCTGCTTTAGATCCTTGCCGTAAAGATACTGCCTCATTGATCTGGCACAAGGTATGTTTCTCAAACGGGCGATCTTGTTACCATCGCTAATCCTCCGGCAGGAAGTCCCTGGTCAGACAGAGAGTATTCCTGGATAACCGTATGCCTTCGAAAACTATTTTTTCTCCGTCAGGCGACCAATCAGCCCGCAATGCTGCATCCAAATCGTAGCCGATCATCTGAAGTTTGCGTGGTTTCCGTGTGTCCAGTGACAAAATCCAGATGTCTGCACTTAACTTTCCGTATTCGAAACCGTAAGAAGTATACGCAAGTTTCTTTCCATCGGGTGACCATCTCACATACAATGACGCACGGCCGGGCTCTAATTCCACTAAGAGCTCCGGGGCACCACCATTGAAAGGCATGACGCTTATACCCTTCAGGGAATCATTATGGTATGACGGATACGCTACGAGTTTCCCGTCCGGCGACCAGTCCGCCTGACCGCCGCTAAAGCCACAGGAATCGGTTGCAGCTACAAGCTCTATGACCTCTCCGCCTCCGGCAGGAACCACACAGAGATGCGATTCTGAGTCGTCATCTGAATCGTCACGCGAGAAGGCTATCCAGTTACCATCAGGCGACCAGCGAGGGAACCAATCTTCAGATGAGTCAAACGTAACTTGTTTGGGTTCGCCGCCATTGGCTGGTACGGAAAAGATGTGAAGAATGGAATCCCCCTCTTTGATCCCTGAAAGAGCCAGCCTGGTTCCGTCGGGTGAAAGGTCGCACCCGCCCTCATAACCCATGTCCTCCATACCCGTAATAGGGACAATAGATTCCTGCCCGCCGCCTGCAGGCACGGAGTAAACGGCGTTGCCGGTCAAGTAGTATATCCTCTCTCCGTCAGGTGACCAACTGGGACAGCGCGAAATCGAAGGTCGGATCATGGCTGCAATACCGCTGGAAGCTGAAATTGTGTAGATGGCTATATGGGTTTCCGTCTCAAGAACAAGTCCTATCTCGTCATTTGTGCTCCATCCTCCGATGAAATCATCGGACGGTAGCGGAAGCTCGATAACTGTGGGAGGTCCCAGCGGTTGATAAGTCTCAGACAGGGCTATGACATACAGTTCATTGATCACGTAGCCAGGCTCTGCATCAATCCATTTGCTGTAGGCGATCTTTCGGCTGTCCGGCGACCAAACCGGGCCGAATTCCACGCCTAGTAAGTCGGTAACCTGTACAGACGAACCACCTTTGGCAGGCACTACCCAGATGTTACAGCCTTCAGCACCGATCGTTAATCCGCAATACTGATCACCCTTGACATAGGCGAGCATCTTACCATCAGGAGAAAAGGCCGGCTGCCAGCAGAGGGTGTCCGTCAGCCGCTTAATCTCTCCTCCGCCAATCGGCATGGTGTAAATACAATCCTCCTTGGGGTCTCCCGGAATAGGCGACGTATGTGAGAAAAAGGCAATGTTTTTTCCATCCGGTGCAAGACTGATCCTGAAATCCCAAAAACGGAGTGAACGGAGACAGTCATGCTTCACAGGCACCTCGATAAGTTCACCACCAGATGATGCAATAACATACATAGAAGTCCAATAGCTTGAAGCGCTGTCGAAGTCCTGGGCATTGAAGGCTATCCACTTCCCATCGGCTGACCATACCGGCAAACAATAAAGGGAGTGTATCCCCAACGGATCGGTCAGCCTGATCGGTTCGCCCGCTACGGTGGAATCAGCCTTTCCACGTGTGGGGGCAACCCAGAGGCAACTATCATTAGCCACGAAGGCAACTTTCTCACCATCGGGCGACAACGCACAATAGTCGAGTAACCCAGGGACACTGATCTGAGTGAACGTTGGTCCTGCGCTCGACTCAAGTTGAGTTGACTCATCGACCCTTATACGGTAGGCCTGTTCGATCTTGTAGTATGACCACAAAACAGTACCGCTCACAATAACCACCGCTGCCGAAATTCCCAGTACCATTTTGTAGTTTCTTCTTACGTACTTGATTCCCTTCGAGAAAGCACTTTGTCGCCTGGCCAGAATTGGGCGACCATCAATGATCCGCTGCAAGTCCTCCGCAAACTCCGACGCCGTCTGATAACGCCGGTCTGGATCATGATGAGATGCCTTCATCAATACCGTCTCAAGGTCCACCGGGATTCGACGGTTCGTCTGGCGAGCCTCAATGTAATGCCCCGCCAGAATCTCGCCGATCAGCTTCTCCTCGCTGTCCGCCTTGAAAGGCAACGTCAGAGTCAAAGCCTCATACAAGGTCACTCCGAGCGAGTAGATATCAGTACGTTTGTCAATCCCCGCCCGATGCGCCGCCAGCAACTCAGGTGACATATATTTGACCGTGCCGATGAAATCTCCCGCACGGGTCATGCGGGTCATGTCATCAGCGTGAGCGATGCCGAAGTCAGTGAACTTGAACGTCTTCTCCACACCCGATAGAAGGATGTTATGAGGTTTGATATCGCGATGAATAAAACCTTTGGAATGTATGTGCTCCAGAGCACCGGTCAGCTCGATAAACTTGCCAAGAATATCATTGATATAGTCTCTGTCGATGGTACCGGTAACATCGGAACCGGAAGGAATTGATTCTCGAGTTCTCTTTATGAAGTCATAAAGTGAGCCGCCCTCAGCCAGCTCCATGGCCAGGTAGCTTACATTGTTCTCCTCGCCCCGGGAGTAAACTTTGACGATGTTGGGATGATCTAACTGACCGGCAATCCAGGCCTCACGCACGAACCGGGACTGGGCCCGCTGTGAGATTTCCAGCGACGAATGGAGCACCTTAAGGGCGACCGGGCGCTTCATCGACTCATCGTAAGCACGGTAGATGGTCCCCATCCCCCCGGAGCCGAGGGTCGCATCTATCCTGAAATGGCCGAGCCTCTTGATACGCGGCCGATCAGGACCATCGCCAAGATCACCTACTGATTCAGTCCGGTCATTGTCATCCGCCGCCATGGGCAGATTACCTCATTCCTTGTCACAGTCACACTATCTCATTAACAGGTCATAAGATAGAAATTCCATACTTTAAGAACAAGCTCAAACTGGGTGATGATAGTAGTCACCAGTAGGGCGGAACTCACAGCGGTTATACCAACCAAGACAATGGCTCCAAGGCCAAGGCGGAGGGGGATGTCCGCCGCGCACGGAATGGACAAACCTGTTTGCCCAATTCTTTAGTATTGGATATATTGTAGACGTGAGCGTTTATAAGATATGAGAATGGCGACAAAAGTGCATACAAACGATGTTCGGCCCCGGACCCCTTTCAAGCTGCGTTCCGATCTGATTCCCAAAGGAGACCAGCCGCAGGCCATAAAAGAGCTACTGGAAGGGCTTGAAGCGGGGCGGAAACATCAGACCCTGCTGGGGGTCACCGGCTCGGGGAAGACGTTTACCATTGCCAACGTCGTTGCCCAGTATGGCCGCCCGGTGCTGGTCATCTCGCACAACAAGACCCTGGCCGCCCAGCTTTATGGCGAGCTGAAGGCCTTTTTCCCGGAAAACGCGGTGGAATTCTTTATCAGCTACTACGACTACTATCAGCCGGAGGCGTACCTCCCAACTACTGATACCTACATAGAAAAGGATACCTCTATCAACGAGGATATCGACCGCCTCCGCCTGCGGGCGACGGCGTCGCTTTTGGAACGTGAGGACGTCATAATTGTGGCCTCGGTTTCCTGCATCTATGGCTTGGGTTCACCCGAGGAGTACAAAAAACAATTTCTGCTTCTTAAGACCGGGGCGCAGCTTGACCGGGATGTCGCTATCAGAAGGCTGATCGATATCCACTACAATCGCAACGACATCGATTTTTCACGGGGGAATTTCCGGGTGAGGGGAGATACGATTGAGTTGATCCCGTCTTACTACGACAGCGCCTTTCGGATTGAGTTTTTCGGCGATGAGATCGAGCGGATCAGAGAAATCCATCCCCTGACCGGCGAGATTTTGAAAGAACAAGAACGGCTGGCCATCTATCCGGCCAAGCATTTTATTACCTCCCGACCTCAGCTTGAAAAGGCTATCGTCGCTATCGAGCAGGAGCTTGCCGAAACGCTTGAGAGTTTCCGCTCCCAAAATAAACTCCTCGAAGCGCAGCGTCTTGAGAGTCGCACCAGGTATGATCTTGAGATGCTGAAGGAGCTCGGCTACTGTACCGGTATCGAAAACTACTCCCGTCACCTCACCGGACGCAAGCCGGGAGAAAGACCATTTGCCCTGATTGATTTCTTCCCGCCGGATTTCATTACGATCATCGATGAATCCCACCAGTCTATCCCCCAGGTACGCGGTATGTTTGCCGGCGATCGCAGCCGCAAGGAGACCCTGGTGGCGCACGGTTTCCGCCTTCCCTCGGCGCTTGACAACCGGCCGCTTTTCTTTGAAGAGTTCGAAAGTCTGATGAACCGGACGATCTACGTCTCAGCGACGCCGGCCGAGTATGAGCTTACAAAGTCGGAAGGCGTTGTGGTTGACCAGGTTATACGCCCTACCGGCCTTCTCGACCCGGTGACGACAGTGAAGCCTCTGGCGACTCAAGTGGACGACCTTCTGCTGCAGGTCAGGAAGCGGCAGGCCAAAGGTGAGCGGGTGCTGGTCACCACCCTGACCAAACGGATGGCGGAAGATTTGACCGATTACATGGCCAAGTTGGCGGTGCGGGTGCGCTACCTTCATAGTGAAATCAACACCATCGACCGTACCGGTATCATTCGTGACCTGCGGCTGGGGGAGTTTGACGTGCTGGTGGGCGTAAACCTTCTGCGCGAGGGGTTGGACTTGCCGGAGGTGTCGCTGGTGGCGATTCTGGATGCTGACAAGGAGGGTTTTTTGCGTTCGGAAAGATCGCTTATTCAGACCGCCGGGCGGGCGGCCAGAAACAAAAACGGCGAAGTCATCCTGTACGCCGACAAAATTACCAACTCGATGCGAAAAGCTATCGATGAGACCGACCGCCGCCGTGCAAAGCAGTTCGCTTACAACAAGAAGCACAATATCAATCCGGAGACGATATACAAGACGCGTGAGGAGATTCTCCGCGCCACCCAGTTTGCCGACAGCAAGACGGTCGAGGAAAAGACGTTTGAGAAACCGAGCAGTTTCGTCCGCATGAGCCGCGAAGACCAGTTGGCTTTTATGATGAAAGCAATGAAAAAAGCGGCTGAAAATCTTGACTTTGAAACGGCGGTGATTATCAGGGACGAAATCACGCAAATGAAACAGGAAATCAAAAAGGGCAAACGCAAGCGAAGATAGTGTTAGCTGGTAAGAAGCACCGATATAATGATAGAAAAAAGCTGTAACCTTTGCCTGTCGATGATCCTGGCGGTGACGCTTGGAGTCCTCTGCGGTTGCGAGGAACGTGAGATTCCGGTGATAACCGATGAGGGGCAAATCATCCAATACCTGACTCTCACTGGAGAAGGGCGGGAGCTTTTTCGCACACATGACCTGATCCCCGACGACCCGTATCTGCTGCCCTACGACGGTTCCGTCTACCAGGACCTCGTTGATTCGATCTGGAAGGATATTGACGTTTTCATAGACACCTCACGCACCTACGATTTCGGACCTCTGGGGCGCCATTATATTGCTGTGGCCACGGTGACCGATCGCTTCTTTGTCACCACGGTGAGTGTTTTAGGCGACAATACCACCCGTATTTTCGGTGAGCGGCTAGTCAAACGCTATGGTTATTTTGTCAAGCTGGGGGATGACAGCAAACCGTACCTGGGCTGGAAACTGCGTGGGTTTAACAGCCTTGGATCGTCGGTGGCGCCGGTGAATCTCTCAGTCAAAACGGCTGACGGCGCCCAGACTCTGGCCGCAACACTGGCTCAATACACTTACGATGCGCCGGGGTCTTATCTGCCGTTTATTCATATTAACGATATTAACAACCTTAACACCGGTGATGCATTGATCTTCAATGTCTCCCCACGAACGGGCCATACTGTAGCCTATTACCACCTCACTACGGGCGCAACCGATGCCGGCTTTGTGACGCAGGCGATGGATCGGATTGACGAGCAACACTGGGTAGACACTATTGTAACGCCGTCACCGAATCCTAAGTTGTACAATGTCGTTTTTGTGCAGTCCTTCTTGACACCGCCCTCGTTTCAATACATGAGGGGCTGGTGTATTCCGTATCGCATTCCTTAATGGGTGACGTCCGTTTCGATCTTTTTTTGCCCAAGCCTATTTTTGTTGAATATTTCTCCTTTGACCGGTATATTGAAAAAGTGACAAAACTCACAATCAAACAAGGAGGTATTATGCCTAAGACACGTTTTGGGATGTTGCCGCTGATTATCATTGCGGCACTGGCGCTCGGGATGGTCGGCTGCGGGACGCAGGTACCATCGGGGCATCGGGGGGTCTTTTACTACAAGTTCGGCGAAGGGACCGAATTCGGTAAGATTTACAAGGAAGGATTCTCCTGGCACCTTCCCTGGAACAACATATTCGTCTACAAAGTCCAGCTTCAGGAACAAAAAGAAGCCCTGACGGTCCTTTCCTCTGACGGCGCCACCATTAAGCTGGAAGTTTCCATCCTGTACCGACCGCTGGCATCGAAGCTTGATTCCCTGCAGGTTACTATCGGGCGCAACTACTATAACGTCGCTATTGCTCCCACTATTCGCGAAGTAGCTCGCACGATTGCAGGCCGCTACAAGCCGGAAGAAATCTATTCCACCAAACGCGAACAGATAGCAAGCGAGGTAGTCGAATCTCTTCGCGCCGCCATGACTGACAAATTCATCATGATCGAAAATGTCCTCATCCGCGACGTACTGATTCCGCCTGAAATATCGAAGGCCATCAATCTCAAGCTGACCATGGACCAGGAGGCTCAGCGCATGCAGTTCACCATCGAGAAAGAAAAACGGGAGGCGGAAAGAAAGCGCATCGAGGCCAAGGGGATTTCCGATTTTCAAAAGATCGTCAGCGCCGGCATCACGTCGTCCCTGCTCAAATGGAAAGGAATCGAAGCGACCCTGGAAATCGCCAAGTCCCCTAACACCAAAGTGATCATTGTTGGTAATGATGCCGGAAGTTTGCCGATTATTCTTGGAGGCGATAAGTAACCGCATTGTGGTTTACGTTTGTGAGCGGCGTACGTCCGCGTGCGCCGCTTCGATATGTTTATCGTAGGCAGCAAATGTGGATGTCTGCCACTGGAATCAAGTAGTGCATTTCCAAAACAAGTTAGGAGGTAGCACTCAACCAATATAGGTGAGTATGCGTTTAAGTGGTAAGTCGATAGAAAAAGTAGAGGCCCAGGATATAATCTACCTCAAGGATAACAAGGTTCCAGAAGATGTTAGCCTCGAATACAAGAGTGAACTTCCAGGAAACGCAGATGGCGAAAAGAAGGAGTTTCTTGCGGATGTTTCGGCTTTTGCTAATAGATATGGCGGAATGATTATCTATGGCATTGAAGAGGAGCGTGACGAAAATAGTCAGCCTACCGGTTTCCTAAAAGACATCTGCGGTCTCGGCATCCTTAATCAGGATAAAGAGAAACAGCGCCTTGAACAGATAGTCTCCGCTGGCTTAGATCCCAAACTCTCGAATGTTGTCTTTCGTTTCACGGAAATTGACGAAAAGTTAGTACTTCTTTTTGGTATTCCACGGAGTCTATTCGCACCTCACGTTGTTTGGTTTCAGCGTAATGGGAAGTTTTACATTCGCACAAATACTGGTAAGGAACAGATGGATGTACATGAGCTACGCAGAGCTTTTCTACAACGGAGTGATTGGGAAACACAAGCTGATTCATTTCGGCGGCAGCGAATTATGGATGTGCAATATCAGGGTTGGATTCCTACACTAGATTCTGATAACAGCTACTTCATACACATATTACCACTTGGAGCAGACAGGGCTCACATCAATCTCAAGCTTGCGGAAAGTAGAGTTGGCAGTTTTGCACTTATGCCTTATCAGACGTTTAGAACCAGCTACAACATAGATGGCTTGCTGCAGAGTTTTGGATCTCCAATAAAAGCGTACATTCAATACTTCAGAAACGGTGGATTGGAGTTTTTCGTATCGACACCACGTTTTCAGAAACAGTTTAATGACAAGAAGGTTTGGATGCTAAAGGGCGAAACGATTGAAAAGTACTCGGTACACGTTCTCAAAAAGTATCTGGCTTTTGCTGAAGAGCTAAGCATTCAGCCCCCTTTTGAAGTCTTCTTATCCCTTATTGGCACTTCAGACAAGTACATTGTGGTTGACCCAGATTACTATGACACAATTGAGGAATTATACAAAAGATTTGATAGGAATCAGATTCTCCTCCCAGGGCTAGTTCTGGAAAATATCATGACTAATCCCGAAGATTTCCTTGCACCCTCCTTTGATATACTCTGGCAGGCTGGCGGTTGGAATGAGAGTCCATTCTAAGCCGCGCAAAGAAAACGAAGAGCAGTTAGGTCTTCTTGAGCGCCAGATAAAGAGGGGTTGTCTCAAAAGATAGCGAATCATGTTTCATTAGGTCTTGCGGCCCCGATTTGTGGGGGACGTGTGACCTGACGAACAATTTTCCAAGAAGAAAGTCGGAACCACGGGGGTTCCGACCTACGTAGCTTCCTCGTCCGACCGAGACTAAGTCAGTCCGACTAACCGCAGAATCTGCGGCTGATTATCCATTCGCCTGTGGCCGGTATGAGTAACATAACACATATTTTGAATATCTGCCTTCACAAAATGGACAAGTGCCTGCATATCCCGTGCAGTAAAACCTGTAACTTCAATGGATTCAACATCTTGGCTTGTTGGCCCAATTCTTGCATCAAGGTCATATCAGACAATTTTCGCCTTGACTTTTGCGACGGGAAAGGTATATTTGGATGTACATTGTAGAGAATCAAAGTACTGTAGCAACTTACTGCACGATACATACTAATCCGGTGGGAGGCTTGGCGAAGACAAGTTCTGCGTCAAAAGGGGCCGGTATGGCCTCGTTCGATATAAATGTTCGCAATCACAATGTGTGGGCCTTTATAAGCGACTTCTGTCCTTAAAGTACGAGGTCCACTTTCGGAGGAAAGATGACACGGTTAGGGTTTATTAGCATCACGGCAATACTCATTTTGTTTTTTGCTGTGTTCCAGACGCATGGCGCTTCGGGGGATCAGGCAGCATCTATAGCAGATACGCCGGGAGACAATAGTGACTCGGCGTCATGCCCGCCGCCTCAAGTTCTTGGCTACGATTCGACTATTTACCTCTGCTATATCGAGAATATCTGCTTTGACGTTATTGCCATTAATTCGGGTGGTGATTCGTTGGTCATTACTCAGGTTGAAGGACCTGGTCAGTTTGAGATGCTGACCGACACCTCGGGCCAGACCTGCTTTATGCCGGACGAGGTGGATTCGGCAACATATCTCTTTGCTTACACCGTAGACAAGGCTTGCGACACGGCTGGAGGCGGGGAGCCGCCTGGGGATCCGCTCTGTCCTCAGGATACGATCCGAATAACAGTCATTTTGAACCAAGCCCCGTACGTAAACATGGCCGACGATTTTTCCATTTCTCTGTGCCAGGCGGAGAGCCTTTGTTTTCCCGCCACCGCCGATGACCCCGATTTTGATATCGCGGATGTCTGGGTCAACTTTGGCAGCTACGACGACGTTAACGATAAAGTCTGCTTTTATGCCGACACGGCCGGCGTGTACACCCTGATTTTGACCGCCGTTGACACCTGTGGCGCGACCGATAGTGACACGACCGTTGTCACGGTTGCCATGAACGAAGATCCCACGGTGGATATGGGCGATGATTTCACCGTCTACCTCTGTGGCGAGATGGAGGTCTGCCTTGACGCCATTATCACCGATGACAACATTGAGACGATCTATGTGAATTTCGGAAGCTATGACAGCCAGACCGGACAGGTTTGCTTCATTCCCGATACCACCGGAAGTTATGTAATTGTGCTTACGGCAATCGATGCCTGTGATGTATCTGCCGACGACACGGTGGTTGTGACGGTGATCGGCGGCGAGGCGCCGTATGTCGACTTGGGTGAAGATTTTAGCGTCGCTCTGTGCGAACCCTCCGAAATCTGCGTGGACGTTGAAACCATTGAGATATTCAAGTCGCTTTCAACCAACCTCGGTCAGTATGATGAGTACACCGGCCAGGTCTGTTTCATTCCTGACACGTCCGGTGTGTATACAATGATAGTTGAGGTCACCGACTCATGTGACTTTGTCGGGGCGGATACGGTCAACATCACGGTGGAGCTCAACAGCCCACCGGTGGTGAGCGGGATGACCGACAGCACGTTGTACCTCTGTTACCCGCAGGAAATCTGTCTAACCGTGGATATTTTTGACCCGGACGACGATATCGACTCCATCTGGGTGAACCGCGGCAACTACGAGAACGGCAGCGTCTGCTTTATCCCCTACGACAGCGGGCATTATGAAATCATCGTCACTGCCGTTGACAGTTGCGGCAACGTGGGTGCCGATACGGCGCTGGTAGTCATCGAGACAGATCAGGGGATTTCAATCGAGTGTCCGAACGATACGACCATCTTCACCTGTCAACTGGTCGACACGTTTTGTCTGCCCATTTCCGGCATTCCGGAAAACGCCGAGGTTGAGGTATGGGGAATAAACACCTGGTATGATGCGCAGACACAGACAATTTGTTTCTGGTCGGAGTGTTCGAATATGAATCATATCACGGTTTTTGTCACCACCCCCTGCAACACCTACAGCTGCGAGTTCACGGTGACGGTCGAATGTAACAGCCCCCCGCTGGTCATCCTACCGCCGGATACCACCATCCCCCTGTGTGTGACGGAAGATATCTGCCTGCCGGTAGGCATCAGCGACGTCGACAACAATCTGGCGGATGTAATCGTTGAGGGTGGGTTCTACGATCCGACCGCGGGCCAGGTCTGCTTTACCCCCGACACGGCGGGAACGTACGTTATTCGCGTGACTGCCGTTGATTCCTGCGAGGCAACCGATTGGGATGAAATCGCCGTAGAGGTTATGCTCAACAGCGCGCCATATATTTCATACGAACTGATAGATTCCGTCTTTTCTCAATGTGTTCCGGAGGAAATATGCATACCGGTCGACATCGGCGACGTGGACGGCAACCTTGATACTGTGACCATTTCCTTCGGCTATTATAACGCCCAGACCGGCGAAGTCTGTTTCACTCCCGACAGCACCGGACGCTACTGCCTTCAGATCATCGCCACCGATCTCTGTGACCTGTCGGACACGGCCGAGATATGCGTCATAGTGGAAACGGGGAACTTTGTGTGGATTGACTGCCCGCTTGATCCAATCGATATCTCGCTTTGTAATCCCGGCGAAGTGTGCTGGCCGCTGGAGATTACGGGGGACAGCTTTCAGGTCCAAACAAGCTACGGGACGTGGGAGGATGGTCAGCTATGTTTCTTTGCCGATACGAGCGGCTTATACAATATCGAAGTAATCGCTATCGCGGACTGCAACAGCGACACCTGCTACATTCCCTTCGATGTCCTGATCGCCGACACAGTGTCCATCACCTGCCCGACTGATACGACCGTGACAATGTGTGAGCCTGACACTATTTGCCTACCATATACGGTTTCAACTAACGTCGATTCAGTCACCGTCACCGATCCGGCCTTTCTCAGCGGAATGGAGGTCTGTGTGCCGCTTATGGAAGCCGGCGACTACATGATAACAATGATTGCTTTCGGTGAGTGCGGGACGGACACCTGTGATTTCACCGTGACCGCTCAGTTCAACAGGCCGCCGGTCGTGGACGCCGGTAACGACACCACCTTCACTCTGTGTGACCTGAGCGAGATATGCGTACCGTTTACCGCCTCCGATCCCGATACCAACATCGTTGGCATTACAAGTTCTCTCGGAGTTGTTGACGGCAACCAGGTCTGTTTCACGCCTGAGGATTTCGAGACTTATGAGATTATTATTACCGTCGTTGATGAGTGCGGCGCCACCGCTGTCGACACGGTCCTGGTGACTTTAAGTCAGAGTGACGCAGCGTATATCTGGTGTCCCGAGGGGATCCACCACGACACCCTATGCGGGCCGGACACTATACGCATTCTCGTCCCGATTACGCCCGATGACGCCGAGATCACAATCTCTCCACCCATCGGGTACTACGATCCGAACACGGACACCGTCTATATCGGCATAGACTCTGGCGGAACCTACGTGATAACCATCATTGCCAAGGCGGTCTGCGGGAGTGACACCTGTGAGATCACGCTGGAGGTGGAGGTGGCGGAGCCCCCGGTTATTACCTGCCCGGAAGTGATTGATACCACGTTGTGTCTGGTGGCACCGGTTACGCTCTGCTACCCGGTTGCCGTGACCGGCAACGTTTCGCAGATAAGCGTGAGCCCCATCGGGTCCTATTCTGACGGCCAGGTATGCCTCCCTGTGGATTCAGTGGGTAGCTACCAGATCGAAATTGCAGCCGAAGGCCCCTGTGGGGCAGACACCTGCTACACAACGATACAGGTCGAGGAAGACCAGCCTCCGCAGTTGTTCCTGCCGGACTTCCAGACGTTTGAGCTTTGCCTTGATGATGTCGACTCAATCTGCATTCTAGACACTATTTACGCTACTGATGTCGAATCACCGGTATTGCTCACCATGACCTGCGGCGTAGGTATCTTCACGCCTATCACCGACAGCAGCGGCGTGGTCTGTTTCCTTCCGGACAGCTTTGGAGTTTACGAATTCTGCTTCGAAGCCTTCGACGGCTGCAACACCACGGTCGGTTCCTTCTTTGTTGAGATTGTGGAAAGGGATGACTGCGACGTGTGCCTGAGACTTTCTATCGACGGCGGTGAGTGCACGCCGGTCGGTGTAATGAAGCAAGTGGACCTGCATATTGAAACCAATACCCCTATCGGCGGTTTTGATCTCCTGTTGTACTATGACCCCTCTGCTCTCAGCTTTGACTTGGCTCACATCGACAGCACGGATATTGAGGGGTGGGAGTATTTCACCTGGCATCTCTTCGTAAACAATCCCGAACTTGTCCGCTTAATCGGCATCGCCGACATGAACAATGGCGCCCAGCATCCGCCGGATTCAACCCTGATGCCGAATGGCTTGTTTATCGTTATGCAATTTCTAGTGACCAATGACCAGAACCTCGGCGGTTTTTTCCTTCCCATTAGTTTTGTGTGGTTTGACTGCGGCGATAATGTTTTCTCTGACCCGACCGGCAACGATCTGTATGTGGACCTGAGAATCTTTAGCCCAGAAACGCTGCTGATCTGGGACGAGCTGGATGACGTTACTTACCCTGAGTCAGATCGCCCGTACGGCCTGGGAGCTCCTGATACATGTGTTGAAGGCGGTGGCGATGGCAAGCCGGCACCGATACGGTGTATCGAATTCATCAACGGCGGCATTTGTGTTATCCACCCCGACTCCATCGATAAGCGCGGGGATATCAATCTGAATGGTATTTCCAACGAAATTGCCGATGCCGTTCTGTTTTCCAATTACTTTATCTATGGCCTGGGCGTTTTCAAAATTAACTTAGCCGGGCAAATCGCCGCCTCCGATGTAAACGCCGACGGTATGACGCTCACCGTGGGCGACTTAGTGTACTTGATCAGGATCATTATCGGTGATGCCGACCCGATACCAAAAGTTACCCCGTATGTCGAGGAACTCATCGTGTCGACCAACCATGACGCCGATGCTATTTCAGTCACTACTGAGGCGGTGAGCACAATCGGAGCGGCTCTGTTTGTCTACGATATCAGCGGCGACCTGGTTCTTGACGAACCCCAACTGTTCCCGGACGCCGAGGGGATGGACTTGATGTGGACCGTTGAAAACGGCGAATTGAAGATGCTCATCTATAATATCGGGACCAACATGATCCCCACCGGTGTCAACGATCTGGTTAAGATTCCGTGCCGGGGCGACGGTCAACTGAACCTGATCCGAGCCGAGGTTGTCGACTATCAGGGCCGTCCCTACAAAGTTGCCGGCGAGGAGTCCGGGCTGCCGACCGGCTTCGCCCTGAACCAGAACTATCCGAATCCGTTCAACCCGACCACGACCATCAGCTTCAGGCTGCCGCAGTCGACCGAGTGGAGACTGGAGATTTTCAATATCACCGGCAGTCTGGTACGCGAATACCAAGGTTCGAGCGAGACCGGCACCGTCACGGTGCAATGGGACGGCAGGAACACCGACGGACTGCCGGTGGCTTCCGGCGTATACCTCTACCGTCTTGAGGCAACCAACTTCAGCGACAGCAAGAAAATGATTCTTTTGAAATAACTCCCTCTCTTGTCTTTCCTCAGAAGCGCCCGGCACGAATTGTACTGTCGGGCGTTTCTTTATTTGTTACAAATCGTTTCTCTTGCCTGGGGTGTCGACCTTGCGCGCCCCATTTGGGGGTGCTGTCATGCGACCCGAGGCTGTCTCAAAAGGCAACTGTTCTGGCTCGCGTAGGGTGGGGGCTTGTCTCCCACCTTATCATCGGCGGACACAAGGCCCGCCGCTACGCGGAGTTAGCAAATGGCGACTTCATTTGGTGCCATGTCCAGCGTAGCTGGAGTCAACTTTTGGGACAACCTCACCCCGCGTGACAATGGCTTTCCCGTCGGGTCTGAAGACCCACCGGGCATGGGACAAGGCGCATATATTTCTGGGACACAACATCAGGCACACGTTTAGGTTTTCTTTCCCCCGGGCTTCAGTCCTTCGTCGGTGATATAGTAGGTCACCAGCTCGTGCGGGGTCACGTCGAAGGCAGGCGAATAGACCTTTACTCCCGCCGGTGCGGTGCGCTTTCCGAAACCTTCGGTTACCTCCACCGGGGAACGTTCCTCAATAGGAATCCGGTCGCCCGATTCAATTTCATTGTCAAAGGTGGAATAGGGAGCCGCCACATAAAAGGGTACGCCGTGCCGATCGGCCAGAACCGCGACTGCGTAGGTTCCAATCTTGTTGGCTACGTCGCCGTTTTTCGTAATTCTGTCAGCCCCAACAATAACATGGTCGATTTTCCCCTGATGCATAAGCATCCCGGCCACGTTGTCGCAGATAAGGGTGACGTCAATTCCCTCCTGCTGAAGTTCCCAGGCGGTCAGTCGGGCGCCCTGCAAAAGGGGACGGGTTTCATCGGCAAAGACCTTTATGTTCTTGCCCTGATCACGGCAAGTGTAGATGACCCCTAAAGCGGTGCCGATACCGCCGGTGGCCAGCGCTCCGGCGTTGCAGTGAGTGAGGATGGTGTCGCCATCTTTGATTAACTCAGCGCCATGTTTGCCTATTCTCACGCAGAGAAGGCGGTCTTCTTTATGAATAGCCTCCGCCTCCCCCCACACAACAGACAAAGTCTGCTCTATAGAGTTACAACCGGACGATCTGATTTTTGCGAGCACCCTGTCAACAGCCCAGGCAAGATTTACGGCCGTGGGACGAGCCGCTTTGAAGTGACTCGCCACCTTTTCAATATATTCTCGGCTGTGGTCCCTTGATTGTTCGACGGCAATCGCCATTCCATAGGCGGCGGCGATACCGATCGCCGGGGCACCGCGCACCTTAAGTTGCCTTATGGCGTCAATGATCTCTCGGTAATCATCGAGGTCAAGATACTGCACCCGGAGAGGCAGTTTCGTTTGATCAAGTAAACGCAGCTTGCCGCCCGCACGTTCGAGGGTCTTAAATCTCATGTCAGTGCCTACTCTCCGATTATCTGAAAAATGACACGTCGTGTCCGGGGGCGGTTGTCGAACTCCAAAAAGACCACCTGCTGCCAGGTGCCCAGCATAAGCTTGCCGTCGGCAAAGGGGACGGTAATATCCGGCCCCACCAGAGCGGAGCGAAGGTGCGAGAAGCCGTTGCCGTCATGCCAGGTTTCATCGTGCTGGTAGGATCGGTCAGAAGGAACGAGCTTTTCCATCAGCTCAGGGAGGTCTTTCAGAAGCCCCGGCTCATACTCAATAGTCGTGATGCCGCCGGTGGATCCAGGCACAAAGGCGGTGATCGTCCCTGAGCTAAGACCGGACTTGCGAACGGCGTCTCCCAGTTTGGACGTTATGTCGATGATATCTCCCGGCCCGCCGGTTTTGAGTTGTATTTCTTCTGTTTTGACCATAATAGGACTCTTCTCCGTTTACAGTTCAAGTAGTGCAGAACACGAAGCGGTTCCGCTTATTGAGGTCACAAGTTGGCAGAACCACAAGGGGTTCTGCCCTACGATTGCTGCTCTACCAATCACTTATACAAGAATCTTTTCACCTTCTTCGTAGACGTCTTTTCAAGCTCCTCAAGCTGAAAGTCGAAAGCGGTAATGCGCTTGTAGCTTGCTGCATGGGCGTTGACGTCCTTTACCACTGTTGCAACAATCTCCTTAATCCTTTCCAAGTCGGGATTCTCTTCAGGGATACCAAAGTCGGCTTGTATCTGCTTGAGATCAGGCACTACTAACGCATGTACTTCCTCTCCCTGCTTTTTCTGCTTCTTGCGTCCGAACACCACCGCCTCAAGGATACAGCTTGACTCCAGCAGTCTTTCTTCAAGCTCTTCAGGGTAGATGTTTTTCCCGGCGGCGGAGACGATAACGTTCTTCTTGCGGCCGGTGATCCAGAGGTGGCCGTCCTTTAGCCGCCCGAGGTCGCCGGTGTGCAGCCAGCCGTCAACTACCAATTCCGCTGTCTTTTCCGGGTTATTCCGGTAGCCGGGGGTGACATTGTCACCCTTGACGAGTATCTCGCCAATACCACTTTTGTCGAGGTTATCAAACTTAACTTCCATATTCTCAAGCGGCGGCCCAACCGAGCCGAATTTGACGTCGTTAGGCCGGCTGACAGAGATAACGGGAGAGCATTCGGTCATCCCATACCCCTGCACAAAATCGAACCCAATGAGATTGAAAAAACGAGCGATTTTCGGCGGCAGCGCCGCGCCACCGGAGACAAACATACGGATAGTCCCTAAACCGGCTTTGTTTCTCAGACCCCGAAAAAGGGGCTTGCCCCACCTGAACCCGACAGACCACCCCATAGAGGCAAGGAGATAAAGCAGGCGAAACAGTAACCGTTTTCCCACTGGCGCCGAAGCAATCCCGCGCTGTATAGAATGGTACATTTTCTCAAAGAGCAATGGCACCCCGCACATCAGGGTCACTGCGTTGAAGGCAATGTCTTCGAGAATTTCTTTTGACTTCAAAGACCGGGCATACACGATGGCGGAACCCGATATGAGGGGTGTCAGAAAGCCACAAGTAGTTTCAAAGGTGTGGTGCAGGGGCAGGACGGATAGAAAGGTATCGTTGTTGTCAAACTGGAGGGCCGATGCAATTCCCTGCAGATTGGCTAGGATATTCTCATGAGTAAGTTCCACGGCCTTTGGTCTGCCGGTTGTTCCGGAGGTATATATCAGGACGGCTGTTTTGTTTATCCGATTTCTCTGAGCCGGACCTTCCGAGTTTGTGAGCCTTGTCCAACTGTCGGGCGAATCATCCTCAAAAGAGAAGACCTCGATATCCGCGTGCAGCGTCTTTAACAGATTCTCAAAGCGGCCCGACGTAAAGACAACATCCAACCTGGCATTATCAATGATAAAAGAGACCTCGTCTCCCTTCAGGCTGGCATCAATCGGCACCACTGTTTTGCCGGCGGCCAGTATAGCCAGATACGCGATTCCCCATTCGGGGCGATTTTCAGAGAGGAGACCGACCTCTGTTTTTTTCGTATATTCTCCGCGTGACAGACCCAGAGACAGTTGCTCAACAATTGTGCGCACCTCGCCATAGGTGTAACTGTGTCCCCGGCCGCCGTTGGCCTTGAGAGCTGTCCGTTCGGGATGGTGGCGAGCCACCTTCTCAAAAGCTGAGTAGATATTAGCATCCGGGCGCGTTTGTGTTCGTATAGCTGCCACCATATTCTTAATGTATGCGCAAAACATCCTCCCTCAAAGCAAAAAGCCGCAAGGCCGCGAGCGGCATTTAATGATGTAGTGATATAGGTCAGGTTTCGCAGACCCGACTTGGACGGGGCAAGAAACCCGACTTATATAATTCTTGGGTTGTAGGAATACAAACCGTTTCTCCCGCGTAGGGGGCGGCCTTGTGTCGCCCCGTCTAATGGGTGCTCACCATCGGCGGGGACAAGCCCCGCCGCTACGCGATTGAGATATGAGTTGTCTCAACCAAAAA